>Ga0182024_10011062_pt1 | contig 18220 bp, 12 predicted proteins | sample P32metaG_FD_120480 | JGI IMG/M metagenome (GOLD analysis project Ga0182024, IMG submission 120480) | Permafrost microbial communities from Stordalen Mire, Sweden - P3-2 metaG (Illumina Assembly) | ecosystem: Environmental > Terrestrial > Soil > Wetlands > Permafrost | place: Sweden: Stordalen... | reverse complement strand
GCTTTTGAACCTCCTTCTTCTCAAGGCCAGACTCAAGGTCTGCTTGTTTGCCCGTGTTGGTAATCACCGTCCATGTCTTCGGCTTCATTGTCTTCGCCTCGCTTGATCGCGGCAGGGTAACGTGCTGGCATCCGCACGATATTCAAGTACAACTGCGAATCCACCTTGGAGTATGGCTAGGATTCAGTTCCGAGACTGTGCCGAAGTGACCAGTTCTTGGGATTATTCAAGGGCAGACCGCGACCTTGGACTCTGGCTGGTAAATCCTGATCAGCGACCACGTGATTCACAGCGGCGACATTGCTGTAGCGTCTGCTGAGAGCGGAGGATTAAGGTTAGAGACTCAAGCCGCTAGCGCGTATCGGCTGTTGGCACACGCTAGGAGGGCCATCATCTCATCGAACGAAGGAATGTAAAATTCTGCGATTGATCTCGCCCGTTCGAGTCTGCTCCTGACTGATTTGGAGGGGTCGAACAGTAGGAACCGGATATCGTGCTTTCGCGCCCATCGTTGCAAAAACACGAGCATGCCAAAACCGCCACGTCCGATAGCGCTTACCTCCGAGAGTGCAAGGACAACAATACGGGCATCCGTTTGCGAGGTCACGGCTTCGCGCAATTTATGAGCGGAGTCGTTCTCTGCAATTCTGCCCGCGCACGTAACGACAGCCAATTCGCCTTCACCGATATTCTCAACGGTTACATTCAGCATGATTCCTCCTAGCGTGGTTCTCTTGCCAGATGGTTCTGCCTAAACTACTGCACGGGCGGTGCCAATCCTTTGTTGTGTGCAAGTTAGGTGATTGCTTACTGGGTGAACGAGCACATTTGGCCTACAGGAACGGCAAAATCTCCTCTACACCCTCCCGCCCTACAATCGCGGCTAGCATCGGGTTCGGCTAGAAAATTCACACCCCGTCGTGCGGGCCTCCGTCGCTTGCCCATCTCGCCAGTGTCGAAGTGTTCCTCGATGATCTGCTTTCGCCGCGACAGCTTGTAGCGCCCGCACTTAAGGAAATTATGGCAGATCAGATGAGCGTTTCACATTTGGACAGCAGCCAGCTTCACCTACGACAAGCCCCGCCGATCCGGACAACCGCTATTGAGGACTGGCAGAAGCTATGCCGCTGCCGCGTTCGCGTGCGTGGCCTTTATCTCGCACTCGGCTTGAAGCCAATCCTCCAAATCGTGCCCATCCGTCCTTCCGCGCTGCTCGTAAAGTTCGTAGGCGCGTTTCTGAATCTGCTGCTCAATCGGGATCAGGACGGTCGGTTCGTCCGACTTCGGTGGGAGTGTTGATGGCCTTTTCTCGATCTCCTCTGGACGGCGATCTACTTTTTTCCCCAGTTGTTCAGTCTGCCGTTCCAATTTGTCGGCTTTGGTACGTTTGCTTGCCATACCTATTCCCTCGCTTGTTAACTATTTTGCCCGTCTTGTGCCACAAAATGCTGTGACCCAACGCATAGAGAGGTGTCTAGCCTCGCAGTCCAGCTAGGAAAAGAGCCGATTCTGAATCTCTGCGAGTTCCACGGGGCGTGAGCACTCCTCGTCATCATTGGCGACGTGGTTGATCCGACTGCTCACCGGATAGCAGCGCATCAGCCGCGCATCGTAGGGCTTCAATAGCAGGGATATTTCGCTTACGTTACTCATCCCCGGATCGAGCCAGCGGTCGTAACCATCTGGATCAAGAATGACTGGCATGCGGTCGTGCACGGCCGAGGTCACGGCATTCGGGCTCGTGGTCAGGATCGAGCAAGTCTTGATCCAGTTGCCACTCGGGTCTGTCCAGCGATCCCAGATTCCTGCGAAGGCGAACAATTCTCCTTCGTTAACTTCAAAGCAATATGGCTGCTTGGCTTTTCCCGTCCGCATCCACTCGTAGAACCCGTCTGCGGGAATCAGGCACCTGCGAGACTTTAATGCATCACGAAATGCAGGCTTCTCGTGCGCCGTTTCTGACCGTGCGTTAATCAGGCTGGCCGCGACGGACGAGTCTTTGGACCATGACGGAATCAATCCCCAGCGCATGATCGACAGTTCACGAACCGGTTCCTTTGGATTTTGGAGGATGACCGGAACTAGTTGGGTGGGAGCGATGTTGTAACGTAGAACCCAGTCTGGCTCATCCGAAGGGCAATCGAAGTATTGCTCAACGACCTGCTTCCTCCGAGATAGTCGGTAGCGTCCGCACATGGAGGAGATTATGGCAGATCGGATAGCGTCACGATTATGGGGGTATGATCAGATGGCTTTTCTTGCCCTCTCGGCCCTTTATCGATCTCGCAGCTTTTGAGTCGATTTGCCAGCGTCGGGGATAATAAGAAGTGATCGATTCGTATGCCTCGATTGTTTTGAAACGCCTGCCGGAAGTAATCCCAAAACGTGAAGTGTCCAATTTCGCCCACGTGTAACGACCGGAAAGCATCCGTGTAGCCCAGATTCAACATCGCACGATAGCGGGCTCGCGGCTCTGGCTGAAACAAAGCATCGTGCTCCCATGAAGACGGCTTGTGACAATCGATGTCCTCAGGAATAACGTTGAAGTCGCCTCCGACTAGCGTCGGCACATCATCCTGCTTCCATCTAATCATTTGCTTATTCAGTCGATCCATCCAGGCTAACCTGTACGCAAACTTGTCACTCCCCACGGGATTGCCATTTGGAAGATAAATATTGACGATGCGCATGCCCTTGATGATCACTTCCAAGAACCGCGCATGGCTATCGGAATCGTCTCCGACGAGAGCCTTCGCAATTGTTCTCCATGGGATGTCGCGACAGAATGGCAACCCCGTTATAGGCCTTCTGCGTCACCGCCACGCTCTCGTACCCGAGGGACTTGAAAACTTCGAATGGAAATTCGGTTCCTTTCAATTCTTGCAACAGCAAAACATCCGGCTGGCGAACTTTTAGCCATTTCGTGACGTGGGTCAGGCGGGAGCGAACAGAATTCAAATTCCAGCTAGCGATTTTAAACATCAGTCCATATTCTAGCGTCGGAACTAAGCTAGGATTGGTTGCAACGACTGGAGGGCTACCGTGTCGCAACGTACACTGTTTCTAAGTAAGCTGATCGGGCTGTACTGCGTTCTCATCGGCCTATCCATGATGACCCGTGGACAAGCGACCGTGGAGATGATAATCCCCATAAAATAGGTGAACGGATGGCTCTCTTGCCCGTTGCTGAAGTTCACTCGCTTCTTCAGCCATGACAATCAACCTAACTTCAGAATGCTCCCGTGGGCAGGACGTAAGGTAAGCGACAGTTTACACTTGGTCTCTCTTCTTTAAGAGCGTTCGCTTACCGTCGTGTTCGTAGACCAAATCTTGACACCGCGGACAGAACACGATCCTGCTACCGCCAATAAATGTTGAGCTTAGCTCGGCGTCCGTGCACCCGCAGATCGGGCACATAGTATGTGTAGAATCGGGCTTCGGTGAATTCTTAAGCAGCGCCGGTTCAGGCTCGTCCGGCTCGATCAATTCCTCTTCTCGGACGTGGGCGATGTATGCTTCAATGCTTTTGCAGTCGTCATGTCCAAGCCAATCCCGCACAACGCCGATGTCGTATCCTTTGCCACCAAGCCTTTTTGCTCGAAGCCAGTTTGTGGCGCAGGTGCTTCTGAATTTATGCAACCAGCACTGGGTTGGGTCGCCCATCCCTGCACGCTTAGCAATTGAGCGTAGGGTATCAAGCATGTGATAGTCCGGAAGACCTGTACGAGTGCCGAATAGAAGTTTTGAGGGCCGTTTCGTCCCCTTCAGGAGCAGCAGTTTGTTCATCAGGTCACGCTCGACAGGCACAAATCTCGTTTTTCCATTTTTGGTCATGAATCCGAGACGATGCTTACTCGTGACTCGGATTTGCCGTTTCACGAGACCTGGGGACAAGGTTTCCACGATTAGGTCGTCATCCTCAAGGAACATGACCTCACGCTTCCGCAGCCCTGAATTGAGGAACGTCTCGAAGAGCGCAACCTCGTCGGCAGTCATGACTTCGAACAAAAGTTTCAACTCATCGCGGGTATAAATCTCAGGAGGAGTTTGACCGGTCTTTAGTTCTCGTCTGTAATCGGACTTCTTAATCGGCCCCTTTCCTGCATCAAGTTTGAGTACAGTGCGAATGAATTTGTTCAACCGCATTAGTTTCCATGCGGCCGTAAACGGGCAGTTTCCAGGTTCGTCATCCACAAGATATTCAAAGAACCTCCTCATGTGGGCCTTGTCAATTTCCTCTACGAATTTTTTCCCCTTCTTGTTTTCGAGGCTCTCGTTCCACGCTTCGAACTCTCGAAGGTCGTGCCGATGGGCTTTCTTGGTGGCCTTTGCGCCCATCAAGGCGTCGATATAGCCGTTGATGGCAACTGAAATAGGTAGGCGAGTGTCTGGGAGAGTCGGGTCTTGCACACCTGGCCGATTTTGGTTCTGGACGAACCATTCTTTGTCGGCTTTGACTCTAAGGGCATCGCTGAGGGTGACGCACGTCTTTGGATGCCATTTCTTGCTTTTCCCCTCATACCACGAAATGTGGAATTTCCCTTCACGATCATCTTTGAGGTACAACGTGCCATCAACTTTGAGTTTTGGAATTGGGACCGAGCAATCAGTCCACTTTCCCTGAACTTTCACCCTTTCGTAAATGTTTACGGCCTTGTTTGCCATGCTGCTTGCTCCACTCAACCTAATACTCGGGCCACAGTGACTTTAAGAAAATTCGGGAAAAATAGTCACAAAGTAGTCACAAGCACTGGAGGGAACTCGGATGCGCTTGGGAATGAACAGCTTAAGGAAGGCTGGTAGCGCTACCGGGAATCGAACCCGGGTTTGAAGATTGAGAATCTTCCGTCCTAACCCCTAGACGATAGCGCCACTTGGGTGGAGTGAAACAAGGATTATAACAAAAGGCGGTTGTGACCAAACCCGGGTCGGAATGTGGCAGATAGGGATTCTCGCGGGGAAATGGAAATTATCGAGGGCTTGAGTTTTAGAAAGCTGGAGCGAATTTCGCGCGGTTTCTCTTGACAAGGGAACACGCGAAAAGCATACTCTCATAGGCGAACAAAACACGAAAACTAGAATTGGAATAAAGTTCGCTGGGGCTGTTCCTAGCCACGTTCCCTGACAATTGCGAGCAATGTATGTCTGCCTCTCCGGTATTTTCATCGGCGGCCTCGGGCCGCCCTTTTGTTTTTTCTCCTTCGACAGCTCCGGACTGCCCGGAAAAGTTCGCGGAAGAATTCGCCAGGAAGACTGCCACAAAGGCAGGCCAGATATTGGCTGCTGTGGGTGCTGCTCAAAAGCTCGCTGCGGTTGTTCCCGCTTCGCGCCTTGAAGTTCGCCCGTCTCCAGAGATGGTTTCGAGTGGGATTGCACAACTAGATATATTGACCGGGGGATTCCCTCGCGGTTGCCTTAGCGAAATCTGCGGCGCGGCATCATCGGGAAGAGCCAGCATAATACTTTGCGCATTGGCCCGCGCCACCCAACGCGGGGAAGTTTGCGCGCTGGTGGATGCGAGCGACGCGTTTGATCCGGCGTCAGCGGCGGCTGCCGGGATAGAGATGAACCGTTTGTTGTGGGTGCGATGCGGAGAGAAAAATCCATCGCGCAAACTTCGTGCAGATGCGCGAATAGCTGGCGCACAAAAAAGCAATTCAAATCTGGATATGCTGCCAGGCCATTCGTATCGGGGTATATTCCCACGCGATTCGTATCAGGGTGTGCCTTCAGGCATTCCGCACGCCGATAAAAAGAATTTCGACTTCAGCCGCTGGGAGTCGCAATTGGGACAAATGCTTAAAGTCACAGATCTATTGTTGCAGAGCAATGGATTCGGAATGATTGCCCTAGATCTTGGCGATGTTCCGCCGCAAAGCGCGCGGCGAATTCCTCTGACATCGTGGTTCCGCTTCCGGCGCGCGGTTGATCAAACGCCTACGACACTTCTGGTTTTGGAACAGCAGCCGATTGCGGGAAGTTGTTCGTCGATGGTGATTAAAGTTTCTGCTAATCATCACCAGCGCGCGGGACTGAAGCGGTCAACTGTCAGCCCTTTGCTGTCAGAAAATCAAGTTCCGCACTCCGAATTGTTGGAGCAACTCGAAATCAGGGTGCAGTTGTTGTGTTCGCGATTAGAAAGAAAGTCAGAACGGAAACCAATGCAATCGACGGCGAGTTTCAGGAGCCGGGCGGCTTGGGCATCTGGATAGGATCTCGTGGGAAATATCTCCAAATTCTTACCACAGGGAGCACAGAGGGACAGAGGACACAGGGGAATGATTAACAGAATTCATACTGAGAACTGAGAACCGGGAGCTGAGAACTTTTTTGAGTGTTTATGTTTGCCTGCATCTTTATCCCCGACTTCCCTGCTCAAGCAATCATTCGCTGTGAGCCCCAGTTGCGCGCCCATCCTTTAGTAGTGCTCAGCGGACGAGCTCCGCTGGAAAGGGTTATGGCGTTCAATGAACACGCTCGTCAATTGGGTGTGGATGTAGGCGCTACTAAATCGCAACTGGAGGCTTGGGAAGATCTCGTGCTGCGTGCTCGGTCGGAATCTCAGGAGACGTCTGCACACGCAGCGCTGCTGGATTGTGCGCAATCTTTTTCTCCGGAGATAGAAGACACTTCGCCTGGCACTGCACTTTTGAATCTTGCCGGGCTCGCGCCTTTGCTGGGGCCGCTGCCGAAGATTGCACGAGACTTGGCGCAGCGTGTCATGGAGATGGGACTGGACGCGAACGTTGCGGTGGCTGCGAATCCTGATGCAGCTCTGCTCGCTGCTCATGGTTTTCGCGGTGTGACTTTGATTCCGGAAGGGCGCGAGGCAGAGCGGCTGGGTGATCTGCTGGTGGATGTGTTGCTGGAAAGTTTTTCTTCTGATGGAGAGCAGGCTACGCGCTGGGTGGAGATGTTTGATCGCTGGGGCATTCGTAAATTGCGGGCGCTGGCTGCTTTGCCAGAAGTCCCAATCATCGAGCGCTTAGGACAGCAGGGACTGCGTTTGCAGAAGTTGGCGCGGGGCGCGGCATCTCGCAATTTGCGTCTTATGGAATCGCGGCTGATTTTTGCCGAGAGCGCGGAACTGGAATATCCGATTGTGCTACTGGAGCCACTGGCATTTTTGCTGAATCGCATGCTGGAACAAGTATGTGCGCGATTGAATGCTCGAGCGTTGGCGGTCCAGGAATTGCGGTTAGAGTTGGAACTCGCAACGGCACACGCTCACGATGGTGAATCTTTCAGATCCACACTTGCGCCCGCAGACACTGGACTTTCTACTCGCAGCTTGACACGAACTTTTATTCGAACTTTTATTCGAACTCTGCATCTGCCGATGCCGATGTTGGACGCCAAAGTTTTTCTTAAATTGCTACAGCTGGATTTGCAGGCGCATCCGCCGGGCGCGCCCATTGTAAAGATTCATTTGTCGGCAGAACCGGCGCGTCCGCGAGCCCTGCAAAGCGGATTGTTTCAGCCGGTTTTTCCTGAGCCAGAAAAGCTGGAGTTGACGCTGGCAAGGATTGCAGGAATTGTCGGCGAAGGAAGAGTGGGATCAGTGGAATTGTTGGACACCCATCGGGAAGGGGCTTTTGCGATGCGGCACTTTGCGCCATTGGAGTCGACATCTGAAAATTCCGCGTCCAAAAATAAAACGGAGCAGTGGGTAGAGCGAATGAAAAATATGTCAACGAGAGTACCGCAAAATGATATCGCCTGCCAGGTTGACGACAGGTTCGATGACCACGCGCGAGAACAGAGGAGCGCGGTCATCAGCCTGCGACATTTTCGTCCGCCGCTCGATGTAAATGTGACGTTACGCGAAGCTAAGCCGGTGCGACTGCGATGCTTACAGCGCGAAGAGATCGCTGGCGACATCGTGTGGATGGCTGGCCCATGGCGCTCTTCGGGTGACTGGTCGGAACAGGAAGGATGGTCGCGCGAGGAGTGGGATATTGCCGTATCTGCCGAAACTGGCCTGGTGTTGTATCGCTTGGTGCAGAACAAGTTCAGCGGGAAATGGTTTTTGGAAGGAATGTATGACTAAGAGAAGAGTGCTGCATGAGTATCTAAGAATTCCATCTCAACGAAGCGAGGAAGCTGCAATCGCTGCAAAATGCAGACCCCTCGCTTCGCTCGGGATGACAACTTTTAAAACATCTCGCTAAAGAATGTACGTAGAACTTCACTCCCGTTCCGCATTCAGCTTCCTTGAAGGAGCTTCGATTCCAGAGGCAATGATCGGGGTGTGCGCGAATCTTGGAATGCCGGCTATGGCATTGCTGGATCGCGATGGAGTGTATGGCTCACCCCGTTTTCATCTGGCGGCGGAAAAGATTGGAATCAAGGCTCATATCGGCGCAGAGGTGACTTGCACTTCGTTTTCACCACGGAGGCACAGAGACACGGAGAAAAAATCAAATTGCAAACAAAGTCTTAATCTTAATAGCTCCGGAAAAAGCAATTCCTCCGTGCCTCCGTGTCTCTGTGGTGAGTTTCGCCTGCCTTTGCTGGTTGCTTCTCGTACTGGATATCAAAACCTTTGCCGTCTGATTACACAAATGAAGCTGAGCTTTGGGCGCAAAGATGGAGCGCTGGCTTCGGAATCGGATTTTATTGAACACGCCGCCGGCTTGATTTGTTTGACTGGCGGAGAAGAAGGGCCTCTCGCAGCGGCCCTTGCACAAGGCGGGCCGCAAACGGCATTCGAAACGGTGAAACGACTCACGGAAATATTTGGGGCGCCAAATGTTTACGTCGAGTTGCAGCGTCATTTTCAGCGCGCGGAAGAATATCGAAATCGAGTTGCCGTCGAAATTGCGGAAGCTTTGCACCTGCCGCTGCTCGCAACCAATGGCGTGAACTATGCCGCGCCTCATGAGCGCGAACTGGCCGATGCATTCATCGCCCTGCAGAATCATCGCACGCTGGCTACTGCCGGACGGCTGCTGGCGCGCAATGCCGAGCGCTACATTAAATCGCCTGCCGCGATGCGGGCCCTCTTTGCTGATTTTCCGAAGGCCATTGCGAACACGGTTGAACTTTCTTCGCGGCTTGAATTTACGCTGAACGATCTTGGATATGAGTTTCCGCGATATCCCGTACCGGACGGGGAAAGCATGATGTCGTTTCTGCGAGAGCGCACGCGGGAGGGATGGCAGAGTCGTTATGGGCGAACTGATGCGGAGGTGAAGAGACGCGCGCGTCGGCAGATTGAGCGCGAGCTGAACTTAATTGAACAACTGAATCTTGCTGGATATTTTCTGATCGTGTGGGACTTGGTGCGCTTCTGCCGCGAACAAAACATTCTTGTGCAAGGGCGCGGATCGGCCGCCAATAGCGCGGTTTGCTATTCACTCGGCATCACTGCCGTCGATCCGATTGGGATGGAGTTGTTGTTTGAACGGTTTCTCTCGGAAGAGCGCGGGGAGTGGCCGGATATCGATCTCGATTTGCCGAGCGGAGATGAGCGGGAGCGCGTTATTCAATACGTCTATCAACGTTACGGGCAGCGCGGCGCAGCGATGACAGCGAATGTGATCACGTATCGCAATCGCATGGCGGCACGTGAAATGGGCAAGGCCATGGGCTTCGACACGGACACGCTCAAAAGAATTTCAGCGGCGGTGGCGACGTGGGAATTTAAAGACGAGCATGATGCGCTTGATCGTCGGCTGAGCGATGCGGGGCTCGATCTCAAGCATCCGCGGATTCGCAAATATTTTGAGTTGTGCCTCGCCGCGCAGGATCTGCCGCGGCATTTGGGCCAGCATTCCGGAGGCATGGTTATTTGCGAGGGGCGATTGGATTCGGTTGTGCCGCTGGAACCGGCTTCCATGCCGGGCCGTGTGGTGGTGCAGTGGGATAAAGAAGATTGCGCGGACATGCGCATCATCAAAGTTGACCTGCTGGGCTTGGGCATGATGGCGGCGCTGAAAGATTCTCTTGAACTGATTCGTGATCACTATCACCAAGAAGTGGATCTCGCGTATCTTCCACAAGACGACCCCGTCGTATATTCGACTCTACAAAAAGCGGACACGGTAGGAATGTTTCAGGTAGAGAGCCGGGCGCAAATGGCCTGCCTGCCACGGCTGATGCCGGTGCGATTTTACGACATCGTGGTGCAGGTGGCGATCATACGGCCGGGGCCGATTGTGGGAAATATGGTGAATCCATTTCTCAAGCGAAGGCAAGGACGAGAGGCAGTCACGTATCCACATCCCTCGCTCGAAACGGTGCTGGGCCGGACGCTAGGCGTGCCGCTGTTTCAGGAGCAGTTGCTGCGCATGGCCATGATCACCGCCAACTTTACGGGCGGCGAGGCGGAGGAGTTACGGCGCGCCATGGGCTTCAAGCGGTCCGAGGCAAAAATGAAAGTGATCGAAGAGAAATTGCGCGCGGGCATGACACGCAACGGAATCCTCGGCGAAACGCAAGAGCAGATCATTCAGTCGATTACTTCGTTTGCGCTGTATGGATTTCCGGAATCGCATGCCGCAAGCTTTGCCTTGATTGCTTATGCCAGCGCTTATTTGAAATGCCATTACCTGGCGGCTTTCACAGCGGCGCTGCTGAATAATCAGCCGATGGGCTTTTATCATCCTTCTACAATCGTGCAGGATGCGCAGCGGCACGGATTGAAAGTGCTGCCGATGGATGTAACGAAGTCGGATTGGAAGTGCACGTTGGAACTCTCAGCTGTCAGCTTTCAGCTGTCAGTAAGACTCGGATTGAAATATGCGCGCGGGTTGCGCGAGCCTGCGGGACAGGCTTTGGTTCGGGAGCGGAGTTTGGCGGCGTTTACTTCGGTTCAGGATCTGGCGCGTCGGGTGCCGGAATTGCGGAAGGATGAATTGACTACGCTAGCGGAGATTGGAGCGCTCGATGGAGTGGGGAATGAAAAACTTCATCGGCGCGATGCGCTTTGGCAAGTAGAGCGGGCGGTGCGCTGGTCGGGGCCGCTGCTGGATGAATTGCCGGAGAATGATGGGGAGTCTCCGCTGGAGGCAATGAACGATGAAGAGCGGCTAGTGTCGGATTATCGCGCTACGGGGCTGACCGTGGGGCCGCATCCTATGCAATACCGGCGAGAAGAGATGAAGCGCATGGGGATTTATAGCGCTTCTGATCTGGCACATTTGCCGAATGGAAGGAGGTTGCGAATTGGAGGATGCGTGATTGCGCGCCAGCGTCCGGGAACAGCGAAGGGAATGATGTTTATCAGTTTGGAAGATGAAACAGGAATTGCAAATGCGATCATTGCTCCCGATCTTTTGCATAAAAATCGCGTGCTGCTGATTTCAGAGCGCTTTGTGATGATCGAAGGAATTCTGCAAAATCAGGACAACGTGATTCACCTACGGGCGGAAAAAGTTTCTCCGCTAAGTGTTACGCGGGCGGAGACGGTATCGCACGATTTTCATTGATGAGCGGAATTCTTCGCGGCAATTCGGTATCGCTGATGCCCTGATACAAAACTCAGTACGATTTTACGTTCGCGATTAGCATTTTGTGCTGAGGCTTGCCGTTGAGGTCGGGACGAGCTTTGCTCGGCTTGGACGGGCGAGGGCGCCCGTCCCCACACAAACATCTCGACACGAACATCTCGACACGAACATTAGGCGGTTGAAAGCTTTCTGGCATTGTGACGCAGAGAACGGCCTTCGGTCAGCCCGTAGAGTTCTTCGGCTAAATTTTTTGAGTGATCGCCGATGCGCTCAAGCGCCTGGGCGGCAAGAAGGATGTCGAAATTCTTTTGTCCGCTGGGACTGTTTGGCTCCGCTAGATGGCGCTGAAATAGCGCATGGCACAATCGATCCACTTCTGGATCGGACTGTAACACGCTGTGCGCGTACGATACGTCGCGTTTAATAAATCCTTGGTGAATTTGCTCCAGCATGGTGTAAAGCAATGAAGCCATCTCTACGAGCTGGCGCGAGTCTGCCGCGGGCAATTTTTCGCGGCGCGATTGCAGATGCATAACAGCGCTGTAGGCAAGGTCCCCAATACGTTCGAGATCGGTGATGAACTTCAGGCAAGCCAACAGTTCCCTGGCTTTGGCTTCTCCGACGCGAGTGATCGCTTCGGGTAACTGCTCATCAATCTTGCGCTCAATCTGGTCAAGCTCTTTTTCACAGTCTTTAATTGCTAGAAAAGCCAGGCGTGAACCTTCGGCCAAAAAATCCTTTACGTTGAAGACCGCATCGCGTGCGATCAGGCAGCCGCGCACGACTTGGGATGTGAGTTCGTCGTCCTCGAAATTTTCGACCTTCACATCAGCGATGCGAGGCAAAGATTCTGCTGCTTCGGAATGCGTCGCAGGCGAGCGCCGCTTCGACCTTGAACCCGAAGAGCGTTTTTTCCTTGGCATTTAAACTCAATATGGGCTGCTAACTCTCTTGCAGCTAGCATACAAAGAGTATATGAAAAGAATGTGAATACCGAATCAGCCTATCGCTGTTGAATCATAGAACTCGCTTACATGAATCATTTTTGCAAAGTCGAGGCCCGTTCCTCCGCGCGCTTCGCTTCCTGCTCACGGCCTAATCCGCGATAGGCACGCGCCAGCAGATGTAAAGCCTCAGCGTTTTTGGGTTCACTCTTAGTGAGAGCTTCCATGTCGGGCAGCGCTCCGGCAAAATTGGATTGCTGAATTTGAGCTTCGGCTAATCCCATGCGGCCCTCTGTATTATTGGAATCGACAAGTAGCGCCGCTTCGAACTGATCTTCAGCATTTTTTGTGTCTTTTAGTTGCAGGTACACTCGCCCGAGCAACAACCGCGCAGGCATCTGGCTAGGCGACAGCTTCAGGCTCGACTCCAGCGCATCCCTTGCTTCGGGCCCGTTCCCGGACTTCTCCATCGCCTCGCCCAATTCAAACGCAGCGGTCGAATCATGCGGCCGAAGGTCACAGGCTCTCTTCAAATGTGCCGACGCCTTCGCGAAATCTCCGGCGGCAAACTCCGATTCTCCAAGCTGCCGAACTGCGGTGGGGGAATCGGGATCGAGTTGTAGGGCTTTCTCTAGAAACTGCCGCGCGTCGTTGGATCGATTATCATCACTGGCCAACATCGAGTCATGCAGCAGATTTTGAATTTCTACTTTGTCCTTGGGATCCGGCAAATTCTCAGAGGACTTGCTGGCCGCTGCAATCGGGGGAAGTTTTGCCTTCCACCTCGCCATTTCCGCTTGCATGCTTTGCACTTTATCGCTGTCGACGGCGTAAAGATTTTTCACTTCCTGGGGATCAGCCTGAAGATCGTAAAGTTCTGGCCTTGGAGCTTCAATCAACTTTGTGTTCGAGGTTCGCAGCGCGCGCAGAGGCGCCCAGCCCCACCGAAGAGAATAGTCCGTCTCGCCAAAGAGCGTGTGATTAGGCGGAGCTTGATTGTCTGGTCTCTTCTCGATTAAAGGAAGAACGGACTCACCATTTAGCTCGGCCGGCGCAGGCACCTTAGCGGCCGAGAGGATGGTGGGTAGGATGTCGGTGGTGCGCACTTCCGAATCGACGACTGTGCCGCGCTGAACATTACTTTTGCTGGCCGACTTCGAGGGCAGTTTCACGATTAGCGGAATGTGGAGCGTGGAATCGTAGAGAAAGAGACCGTGGGTTTCTTCTCCATGTTCACCAAGGCCTTCGCCGTGATCGCCGGTAACAATGATGATGGCGTTGTCGTAGGCGCCATTTTTTTTCAGGAAAGCGATCCAGTGGGCGAGCGCGGAATCGGCATACGCAATTTCGCCGTCGTAGAGGTGATCCTTGTATTTCTCCGAGAACGGCGAGGGCGGCTCGTAGGGATCATGCGGATCGTATAAGTGCACCCATACGAAGTGCGGGCCTGTGCGATGTTTATCAAACCAACTTTCGGCGTGTGCAACGACATCCATTCCACGGCGCTCGACGCGCCCCCAGCGTGGCTTCATCTTTCCGTTTGCATCCTTGCTATCGTCCTTGGGGAAGTTGTCGTAAAAATCGAAGCCGCGATCAAGTCCGGGTGCGAGCGTATTGCTATCAAGAATTACAGCTCCGATAAACGCAGCGGTTTGATAGCCGTGCTTCTTCAACAGCTCCGCGGCGGTTACATGTTGCGGCGAAAGCGGAATTCCAAAATCCGTCACTCCGTGGACGCTTGGCAAGAGGCCGGTAAGAATCGTGATGTGCGAAGTGTTGGTGATGGGGCTATGAGTGAAGGCTTGCGTAAAGCGGACTCCGTCAGCTGCAAGCGCGTCTAACGCGGGAGTTTCAACTTGCTTATAGCCGTAGCAACCGACGTGGTCGGCTCGTAGCGTGTCGATGGTGATGAGAAAAATGTCGGGCGAAGAACGCGGGGCGGTGGCGTTGCCTGATTTCGCGGCGGCTGGCGGAGAAGGTTGACACCATGTAGCTTCGGAGACTGCGACGCTGACTAGTAGTACGATAGCCAAAAAACGGACAGCCTTCCATCTCATAAGCGCCCAGCCTATCATAAAAATATTCCACCGAAATATTCCATTAAAGAGGTCTGCGCGATTGCGCTTCTGTTGGCGGCATTTCCGCTCTGCTCATGGGATAAACTGAACTCACCAATGGCGCTCACCTTTTTGCGTTCGATTGTCATTTTTATAATGCTCTTCGCGTCTTACGCGGCTGCACAAACCGGCGGCAAACCCGCGCTGAACGTGGTGCTCATCACGATCGATACCTTGCGCGCTGATCATGTCGGCTGTTACGGATACAAGAAAATCAAGACGCCTAACATTGACGGGCTGGCAGCTGATGGATCGCGGTTCGAGCGTGCTTTCGCGGTTGTTCCCGTGACATTGCCTTCGCACACTTCGATACTCACTGGAACGTATCCGATGTTGAACGGCATGCACGACTTTAGCGGCAACAAGCTCAACCCGCAGCAACCTACCCTTGCTTCCGTGCTTAAACACGCTGGATATCAGACCGGAGCGGTGATAGGGGCGGCAGTGCTGGATTCGCGTTTTGGATTAAATCAGGGTTTTGATTTTTATTACGACCATTTCGATTTCAGCCGTCTGGATGAAGCGAACTTAGATGAAATGGAACGTCCAGGGAATGTGGTTGCTGATAAGGCGCTGGGCTGGCTGGCTGACAATTCGCAGAAGAGGTTTTTTCTGTGGATGCACCTTTATGATCCCCACTTCCCTTACCGTCCTCCAGAGCCTTACTTCAGCGAATATGCTTCGCATCCCTACGATGGAGAGATTGCTTTTGCTGATGAGCAAGTGGGGAGAATCATCCGGTTTTTGAAAGAAAAGGGAATTTATAAAAATACGGTTATCGTGTTATGCGGCGACCATGGAGAAAGTCTGGGCGAGCATGACGAGAAAACGCACGGATTTTTTATATACAACGCGACGATGCATGTGCCCCTGATCATTCATTTGCCGCAAAGCGCCGCGGGGCAAGTGATTACGGATATGGTTTCGCTGGTTGATCTGATGCCGACGATCCTGGGAACGGTTGGGGTTGAGATTCCATCGCAGGTGCAAGGACACAGCCTGTTGCCGCAGCTTCTTCCGGATAGAGGCGATAGCAAACGGAACGACCATGCGAAAGGCGAACGCGTTGTGTACGGAGAGACTTTTCTGCCGCGAATCCACTTTGACTGGAGTGAACTGCGCGGCTCGGAGAATTCCAAATATCATTTCATCGACGCGCCACGGCCTGAGCTCTATGATCTGACGAACGATCCGGGAGAACTTCACAATTTGTTCCATGAAAAAAAGGCCGTGTCTGGCGAGATGCGCGCCAAACTTGTCGACATGATTCGCGAGTACAGTGCGGGAAAAGAAATGGCGGAAAAAACCGGCCTTGATCCGGCACTGATGGAGAGATTGAAGGCGCTGGGATATGCGGGATTTTCCGGCGGAAGTGATCCGACTATCAGCAGCCGCGATTTGGCTGATCCGAAGGATCGCATCCTGACATATGAATTGATCTCGGATGCGATGGCGGAGAGTCAACATGGGCATTATCAGGAGTCAATCGACAAACTGAAGAGCGTGGTTAAGACTGAGCCGAAATCGGTTCCGGCGCACTATTTAATGGGGCTCGATTACTACAAATTAAAGATGTATGGAGAGGCAGTCGACGAACTGCAGAAAACTGTTCAGCTTAGTCCCGACTACGCTCTTGCATTTTTCAATCTTGGGATGGCGGAGGCGCATGCGGGACAGCTAGATGCCGCCATCGCGACTCTGCAACGGACGCTGCAACTCGATGCGACGAATTTCGAAGCTGCGTTCAACCTCGGAGTTGCATTTATTCAGAAGCAGCAACTGGCGGCGGCGGCGGAAGCCTTTCGGCAATCGATTGCGATTAACCCGGAGTTTGCGCGCGGGCATCATGCCCTCGGCGAAACGTTGCTTTATCAAAACAAGATTGATGACTCGATTGCGGAGTTGCGCCGCGCCGTTGAGTTAGCGCCACAAGAACCGGCCATGCATGAGTCTCTGGCGAAAGCTCTGGCCGCGAAAGGCCTCACTGCGGAGGCGGATGAGGAGACGCGGCGCGCGCGGCAACTGGCGCCGCAATAAAGGCATGCTCTGGCGACTTAGAACTTTTTCTACCCCTACCTTTGCAGTAACCCTATATTTATTTGTCGCTCTGGTCTTTGGCGTTGCAGCTTTAGGGCAAGTCTCGAAATCCGCGTCAACGCCGCCGCAGAGCGAAACTTCACGATCCGCTGCCGCTAAATCGAAACTTGCCACAAAACCCAGCGTTATATTGATTACCATCGATACACTTCGCGCGGACCATGTGGGGTGTTATGGCGCGCAGATGGTCGAGACTCCTACGCTGGACGCTCTCGCTCATGATGGCATCGTATTTGAGCGGGCTATCTCGCAGGTCCCTCTCACCTGGCCTTCTCACGCCGTCATATTGACTGGAACCTATCCTTTTCAAAATGGCGTGCAGGATTTCACGGGGCAGCCACTCGCTCCGCAATTTCGATCGGTAGCGCAAGCATTCAAACAGGCGGGTTATGTCACTGGAGCGGTGGTCAGCGCTTTCGTTCTCGATCGCAGTTGGGGATTAGCGCGCGGCTTCGACTTTTACGATGATGCGTTTTGGGCCAAAACGTTCGAGACGAAGGATGCGGGCCTGGTCGATCGCCGGGCCGGAGAAAGCGTGGCGCATGCGATTGCGTGGCTGAAGAAGACTCCGCACCGGCCGTTTTTTCTCTGGCTACATCTTTATGATCCGCATAGCCCGTACGATCCTCCTGAACCTTACCGCTCTGAATATCGCAGCCATCTCTATGATGGCGAGATTGCTTATGCGGATCACGAGGTTGGCAATCTGATTTTATGGCTTAAGCGGAATCACGTTTACGATTCTTCGCTGATCGTCGCGCTCAGCGACCACGGCGAATCTCTTGGAGAACACGGCGAAGATGAACATGGATTTTTTGTTTACAACTCAACCGTTCATGTGCCGCTAATCGTTAAACCTCCTGCGGGTAGCGGCTTTCCGGCAGGACGGCGCAGCGACCCGGTGGAAACCGCAGCGGTCGCTCCGACTCTTTTGCAGTTAGCGGGGCTGAAGCCGTCGAAGACTGCATTGGAACCGATTTATTCACAGTTTCAGTCCGAATCTTTGCTCGCGACAAAAGCGGGGAACGGAACAACTACCGTAGCGACGAAAGATTCTGCGTACAGTGAGACTTTTTATCCTTTCAGTTCTTTTGGATGGAGTCCGCTACACGCTTTTGAAAGTAAGCGATTTCATTTCATCCAGGCGCCCACGCCGGAGTTATACGACCTGGAAGCCGATCCGGGAGAAACTCGGAACATTGTTGCGGAACAACCTGCGGCAGCGGACGTGCTCCGCGAAAAACTACAGGTTCTTTTGTCCCACAATCCTTTCAAACAGGTTAATGGCGCTGAACCAGGCGCTGGCAGCCTGAGTCCGGATGCGCAAGAAAAGCTGCGTGCTTTGGGATACTTCGGATTTCGCGCGGCCGTTTCGCCTGAAGCATTGAAGAATGGACTTGCCGATCCAAAAGACAAGCTCTGGGAATTCAACACTATATTGAAAGCGCAAGATGCATTTCAGCTTCATGAGGATGAACGCGCAGAGACGTTGCTTAACGAAGTACAAGTAAAGGATCCGCAAATTTACATCATCCCATTCTTATTGGGCGAGTCGGCGTTGCGGCGGCAGGATTGGGAAAAGGCAGCTGATGATTTACAGCGCTGCCTG
>Ga0182024_10011061_pt1 | contig 18221 bp, 15 predicted proteins | sample P32metaG_FD_120480 | JGI IMG/M metagenome (GOLD analysis project Ga0182024, IMG submission 120480) | Permafrost microbial communities from Stordalen Mire, Sweden - P3-2 metaG (Illumina Assembly) | ecosystem: Environmental > Terrestrial > Soil > Wetlands > Permafrost | place: Sweden: Stordalen... | reverse complement strand
CAGCATGAGATCAACGCCCTGCACGTACCCATTGGCCGCCCGGTGCAGCTCACCATGATCTCGCAGGACGTCTTCCATAGCTACTCCATTCCCGACTTCCGCGTAAAGCGCGAGGTCATCCCGGGCCGCTATACGACTGTCTGGTTCCAGGCCACCGACGTGGGCACGTATCACCTTTTCTGCACGCAGTATTGCGGCACGGCGCACTCCGCCATGATCGGCGAGATCACCGCTATGACGCCCGACGACTACGAGAAGTGGACGCACGAGTCCACCAGCGGGATGTCGCTGGCGCAGAACGGCGAACGGCTCTTTGCCAGCATGGGCTGCAACGCCTGCCATTCCGGCAACGCCGCCGCGCGCGGGCCGAACCTCGCCGGCGTCTATGGCTCCAAGCTTCAGCTGAACGACGGCTCTCAGGTGCTGGTGACGGACGCGTATCTGCGCGACGCCATCCTCAGCCCGTCGCAGCACATCACTGCCGGCTACGCGCCCATCATGCCGACCTACCAGGGCCAGATCAGCGAAGATGGCCTGATCGACCTGGTTGAATATATCAAGAACATGCAGACTAACTACCGTGTGCAGCAGACGCTGACCACAGCGCAGTCGAACCAAGCGGCGCCCGAAACGCCGGGGATGGTGAAACCATGAGTGAATCGAACACAATTCTGAAGTTGCCTGACCAACGGACAGCGGCCATGCCGAAACGGCATTACATCAATAACGAGGACGGCCTGCTGAGTTGGCTGCTGACGGGCGACCACAAGCGCATCGCCATGCTGTACCTCATCTCGATCACCATCTTCTTCTTCATCGGCGGCGCCTTTGCCGGCCTCATCCGGCTGGAGCTGCTGACGCCACAGCCGGACCTGGTTTCTTCCGATACCTACAACAAGCTGTTCACCATGCACGGCATCATCATGGTCTTCCTCTTCTTGGTGCCGTCGGTGCCGGCGACGATCGGGAACTTCCTCATCCCCATCATGGTCGGCGCCAAAGACCTGGCCTTCCCGAAGATTAACCTGCTGAGCTGGTATCTGTATGTGGTGGCCGGCTGCATGATGCTGGCGGCGCTGGTGCTGGGCGGCGTGGACACCGGCTGGACCTTCACCACGCCGCTTTCGACCCACTACCTGAACACCCACGTGATTACAGCGGCGTTGGCGGTCTTCGTTGCAGGCTTCAGTTCCATCTTTACCGGCCTGAACTTCATCGTCACCATCCATCGCATGCGCGCGCCGGGCATGACCTGGTTCCGCTTGCCGCTGTTTGTGTGGTCGCACTATGCGGCTTCCATTCTGATGGTGCTCGGCACCCCGGTGCTGGCGATTACGCTGGTCCTGGTTGCGCTGGAGCGGATCTTCGGCATCGGCGTCTTCGATCCCACCAAGGGCGGCGACCCGCTGCTGTTCCAGCACCTGTTCTGGTTCTACTCGCATCCGGCCGTATACATCATGATTCTGCCGGGCATGGGCGTCATCTCCGAGGTGATCAGCACCTTCAGCCGCAAGCGTGTCTTCGGCTACACAGCGGTCGCCTTCTCCTCGGTGGCGATTGCGCTGTTTGGCTTCTTCGTCTGGGCGCACCATATGTTCATCATGGGCGTGTCGAACTACTCCGCGCTGGTCTTCTCGCTGCTGACCATGCTGGTCGCCGTGCCCTCGGCCATCAAGATATTCAACTGGTCCTTCACCCTGCAGAAAGGCTCCATCACCTTCGAGACCCCGATGCTCTACGCCTTCGGCTTCATGGGGCTGTTCACCATAGGCGGTCTTACCGGGGTCTTTCTCGGCGCGCTGGGCATGGACATCCAGCTTTCGGAGACTTACTTCATCGTCGCCCATTTCCACTTCGTCATGGTCGGCGGCATGCTGATGGCGTTCCTCGCCGGCATCCACTTCTGGTGGCCGAAGATGACGGGGCGGATGTATCCGGAGTCGCTCTCGAAGCTGGCCGCGGTGACTACGTTCATCGGCTTCAATCTCACGTTCCTGCCGCAGTTCATCGTCGGCTACCTGGGCATGCCGCGGCGCTATCATGCGTATCCGCCGGAGTATCAGGTGCTGAACGTGCTCTCGACTGCGGGCGCGACCGTCCTCGGGGTTGGCTATATGCTTCCGGTCCTTTACCTCGCATGGTCGCTGAAGTATGGCGCCATCGCGGGCAACAATCCGTGGCAGGCGACCGGCCTCGAATGGCAGATCCAGTCGCCCCCCATTACCTCAAACTTTATCGAGACGCCGATCGTCGACTATGAGGCCTACGACTACGAGTGGCTCGCCCGCAAGACGGAACAAGAGGTGACGACCGTTGGATAATGCGATCGCAGCCACGCCCCACATGCATGAAGAGCACCACGAAGTGCTGCCGCAGCACCTGCACCACTTCGCGACCGAGGAACAGCAGCGCGAGACCGGCACCTTCGGCATGTGGCTCTTCCTGCTTACTGAAATCATGTTCTTCGGGGGTCTCTTCTTCTCTTACCTTCTGTTTCGCAACTGGTACTACGACGCCTTCGTCGCTGCATCTAACCAGCTCAGCATCCCGCTCGGCGCCACCAACACCGCCGTGCTGATCACTTCGGGCTTCTGCATGGCGGTCGGCGTGTGGGCTGCCGAGGTCCGGAAGCAGAGCCTTCTGGTTATCATGCTCATCCTGACGACCTTCTTCGGTCTAGTCTTTATCGGCATCAAATACGTCGAGTATCACGAGAAATGGGAGAAGCATCACATCCCCGGCGCGCACTTTGACGTCTCGGAGTTCGTGCATCCAGGCGACTACGGCCTCAAAGAGAAGCCACTCGCGCCGGATATGGCGGAGAAGACCCAGGTCTTCTTCTTCCTCTACTTCGCCATGACCGGCATGCACGCGCTGCACATGATCATCGGCATCGGCCTTCTGGTGTGGCTTATCTTGCGCGCGCATCGAGGTGCGTTCTCCTCCGGCTACGTCGCGCCGATTGAGAACTTCGGCCTCTACTGGCATTTCGTCGATATCGTGTGGCTGTTCCTGTTTCCGCTGCTGTACCTGATCAACCGACACCCGCTAAAGTAGACTCCGCCAAGCGCGGGAGGAGAAGTGAGATGTCCGAGCACCACGAGTACCACGATCCAGCAAACGTTATCAACCCGGAGCACGCCGAGCACCACATCGTCACGCCGCTCCAGTACACCTACGTCTTCGGTACGCTTCTGCTCTTCACTGGCATTACGGTGCTGGCAGCAAACATCGACCTGGGTGTCTTCAACCCGATCATCGCCCTCGGTATCGCCAGCTTCAAGGCCGTCGTCGTCATCCTGTTCTTCATGCATGTGAAGTATCAGTCGCGTCTCATCAAGCTGACTGTCGGCGCCGGTTTCTTCACCTTTCTCGCGCTCGTCACCATGACGCTGCTGGACTACATCAGCCGCGCCTGGGGCCTCTGGTAGAGAGGCATTTCTTCACGTTGCAGATACGTGCGGCCTACCGGCCGCATTTGTTTTCTGAACTACTGTCGCATCATCGGCCCGCTCATATCATCCAATCAGGCTGGAGAAGATCATGGACTACGTTAACCTCGGATCGACTGGAACCAAAGTCTCCCGCCTCTGCCTGGGCATGATGACCTATGGCTCAAAGAAGTGGCGCGAATGGGTGATAGAAGAAGCTGAGGCGCGCCCGCTGATCCGCAAGGCGGTCGAGGCCGGCATCAACTTCTTCGATACCGCCGACGTCTACTCGATCGGTGTCAGCGAAGAGATCACCGGTCGCGCACTGAAGGAGTTCGCGCCCTCGCGCGATAATCTGGTCATCGCCACCAAGGTCTTCAATCCGATGGGCGACGATCCCAACGACCAGGGCCTCTCGCGCAAACACATCATGAAGTCGATCGACGTCAGTCTAAAGCGCCTCGGCGTCGACTACGTCGATCTCTACCAGATCCACCGCTTCGACTATCAGACGCCCATTGAAGAGACGCTGGAGGCGCTGGACGATGTGGTTCGCGCGGGCAAGGCGCTCTACCTTGGAGCGTCTTCCATGTACGCCTGGCAGTTTCTGAAGATGCTCGAGTTCCAGCAGCAGAACGGCCTCGCTCGCTTCGTCACCATGCAGAATCATTACAACCTGGTCTATCGCGAAGAGGAGCGCGAGATGATTCCGCTCTGCCTCTCGGAGAAGGTCGGCCTCATCCCTTGGAGTCCGCTGGCCCGCGGTTTTCTCGCCGGCAATCGCAAGCGCGGCGAAGGCAACGGCGAGACCCTCCGCGCGAAGACCGACGACTATGCCCACAAGCTCTACTATAAAGACTCCGACTACACCGTCGTCGATCGCATTACGGAGATCGCGCAGCGCAAGGGCGCGAAGAATGCGCAGGTGGCGCTGGCATGGATGCTTTCGCGCCCCGGCGTCTCCGCACCCATCATCGGCGTCAGCAAGCCTGACCACCTGGATGACGCCGTGGCAGCCCTTACGCTCAAGCTCGATGCCGAGGAGATCAAAGCCCTCGAAGAGCCGTACGAGCCCCATCGGATCCTTGGTCACAGCTAAGTGGGTCACAGCTAAGCGCATATGGCCCTTTCCCGCGCTGCCGCCGGTCGGGCGTCGCTCCGAAAGCGGCGATTGGTATCCTTAGGCGGACAGACACGGATGGCGAAATACCTTATCACCGGCGCCGCAGGCTTCATCGGGTCGCACCTCGCGCATGCTCTCGTCGCGCGTGGAGACGATGTGCGCGCGCTGGACAACTTCGCCACCGGCCGCCGCGAAAATCTTGCCACCATCCTTCCACAGATCGACATGCACGAAAGCGACCTGCGCAATTTTACCGCGGTATGCCGCGCATGCAATGGAGTCGACTTCATCCTGCATCAAGCTGCACTACCCAGCGTTCCGCGTTCGGTCAAAGACCCGCGCCCATCCCATGAGAGCAACCTGGACGGCACGTTCAATCTGCTCGAAGCCGCGCGTGCCGCTGGCGTGAAGCGCGTGCTCTATGCTGCCTCGTCGTCGGCGTATGGCAACCAGCTCGGCTTCCCGCGTGTGGAGACGATGCAGCCGCAGCCGATCGCGCCGTATCCGGTGCAGAAGCTCGCCGGCGAACTCTACATGCAGTCGTACTGGCGCGTCTATGGGCTGGAGACCGTCTGCCTGCGCTACTTCAACATCTTCGGTCCGCGCCAGGTGCCGGACTCGCCCTACTCCGGCGTCATGGCGAAGTTCATTCTGCAGATGCTGCGCGGCGAAACGCCGACAATCCAGGGCGACGGCGAGCAGGCGCGCGACTTCACTTACGTCGAGAATGCCGTGAGCGCCAACCTGCTCGCACTCGAAGCCCCCGTCGCCAGCGTCGCCGGGCGCGTCTTCAATATCGCCTGCGGCGAGCGCCATACGCTCAACGAAACCTATGCTGTGCTCGCCAACCTGCTCGACTTCGAGCGCCCCGCGCAGCATGGCCCGCCACGCGAGGCCGACATCCGCACCTCGCTGGCCGACATCTCCGCCGCGCACGAGGCCTTCGGCTATGCGCCCACCGTCGGCTTTGAAGAGGGGCTGTGCCGGACCGTCGACTGGTATCGCAGCGAATACGCAAGCAAGGAGACTGCTTCGTGACGGGATCACACCCCCTAACGGCCGCACGCACGCTCGCAGAGTTCCTCGACCGCATCGAGCGCCGCGGCGCGCGCGTCGGCATCGTCGGCATGGGCTACGTCGGTCTTCCACTCGCGCTTTTCTTCAGTGAGCAGCGCTTCCGCGTTACCGGCTTCGACATCGACCCCGCGAAGGTCGACACGCTCAATGGCGGTGGCTCCTACATCCACCGCATCGAGCCGGAGCAGATCTGCGCCGCGCAGCAGAGCGGCCTCCGCGCCACCACCGACTTTGCCGAGGCCGCCGTGATGGACGCCATCCTCATCTGCGTCCCGACGCCGCTGCACACAGACCGCACCCCGGACATGAGCTTTGTGGTCTCCACGATCGAAGCGATTGCGCCGCATCTCCACGCAGGCCAGATCGTCCTGCTCGAGAGCACGACCTACCCCGGCACCACCGAAGAGATCATCGTAGAGACCATCGAGCGCATCGGCGCATCGCGTAACCTGCGCGTGCTGCGCGATGATGCGATCGCACACACACAAAACCTGGATGGCGTGCTGGTTGCCTTCTCGCCGGAGCGCGAAGATCCCGGGAACACGTCAACCCCGCGCCGCGAAATTCCCAAGATCGTCGGTGGGGTTGATGCCCGCGCCACCACCGCCGCTTCCGCACTTTACGCCACCGTCTTTGACCGCACCATTCCGATGTCCTCGCCCGCCGCGGCGGAGATGACGAAGCTGCTTGAAAACATCTACCGCTGCGTCAACATCGCGCTGGTCAACGAGCTCAAGCAGCTCTGCCAGCGCATGGGCATCGACATATGGGAGGTCATCGACGCGGCGGCGACCAAGCCCTTCGGCTTCCAGCCCTTCTATCCCGGTCCCGGCGTCGGCGGCCACTGCATTCCGGTGGACCCGTTCTATCTCAGCTGGAAGGCGGAGCAGTTCGGCTTCACCACGCGCTTTATCGAGCTCGCCGGTGAGATCAACGCCGCGATGCCGCGCTATGTTGTAGAGACTACCGAGCGCGCGCTCGAACGGAACGGCACTATGCTGGCCGATGCCAGCATCCTCGTTCTGGGGATTGCGTATAAGCGCGACGTCGACGACCTCCGCGAATCGCCCGCGCTCGTCATCCTCGAGATGCTCCGCAGCCGGGGCGCGCGCACCGCCTACAACGATCCCTATTTTCCCACCGTCGGAAGCGGCCGCCACTACCACCTGCATCTCCGCTCCACGCCGCTCGAGTCGCTCGGCGAGTACGACTGCGTCCTGCTCGTCACCGACCACTCCACCTACGATCTGCCGCGGATCGTGGAGCAGGCAAAGCTGGTGATAGATTCGAGGAACGCTACCCGATCCATCGATTCACCCAAGATCGTCCGTTGCTAGCAGCGCAGAGCCGGCCGCAAGAGTCGCCCGTGCGCGCCGTTTCCTCGCCGGCCGCCGGCACTCCGCCGCGACCGAGTCGCGTCGCCATCACTGTTAAGGCGAGCAGCGCCTGCCTCATCCGCGCCGGTGCGCTCACGCCCGTCGTGCAATAAGTGAGACGCAGCTCCGGGAACGCTAGACCGCCCGCCCCGCGCTCACACCCGAAGCCCACGCCCACTGGAAGTTGTACCCACCCAGCCATCCGGTCACGTCCACCACCTCGCCGATGAAGTAGAGTCCGGGAACCCGCCGGCTCTCCATCGTCTTCGCATCCAGCTCGGCCGTGTCGACACCTCCGGCGGTCACCTCCGCCTTGGTGTAGCCTTCGGTCCCCGCAGGAACCACGCGCCACGCATGCAGCCTGAGCTCCATCTCCGCCAGCCCATGGTTGGTCCAGTCTCGCGGCGGATGCATCGCTACCCATCGCTCCGCAAACCGCGCCGGCATCGCGCCGCGCATTGCCGCCGCCGCAGCTCCTGCATCGCGCCTTGCATTCTTCGCCAGCAGCGGCTCCAGTACGTCGCGCTCCGGAGCCAGGTCAAACTCCACCGCCTCGCCCGGTCTCCAGTACGACGAGATCTGCAGCACCGCCGGCCCGCTCAGCCCCCGGTGCGTCACCAGCATCTTCTCGCGAAAGCGCTGCCGCCCCGCCCGCGCCACCACCTCTGCCGAAACGCCTGCCAGATCGCACCAGCGCTCGCGGTCCTCCGCGCTGAAGACGAACGGCACCAGACCCGGCCGGCACTCCACGTTCTTCAACCCGAACTGCGTCGCAAGCTCATACCCAAAGCCCGTCGCGCCCATCTTCGGAATCGACAGCCCACCGGTCGCCACCACCAGCGCGGCGGCGCGCAGCTCGCCCGCGCTCGTCGCCAGCACAAACTCTCCGTCCCGCCGCACCCGCTCCACCCGCACGCCGGCGTGCACCGCGACGCCCGCTTCCGCGCACTCGCGGGCTAACATCGTCACCACGTCCTGCGCGCTATGGTCGCAGAACATCTGCCCAAGCGTCTTCTCGTGGTAGCGGATGCCATGCCGCTCCACCATCGCAATCATCTCCGCCGGGGTAAACCGCGCCAGCGCGCTCTTGGCAAAATGCGGATTGGCCGAAAGAAAGTTCTCCGCGCGGCAGTGGATGTTGGTAAAGTTGCACCGCCCGCCGCCGGAGATCAGGATCTTCTTCCCAATGCGCTCCGCATGGTCCAGCACCAGGACGCGTCGCCCGCGTCGTCCGGCCTCGATCGCGCACATCAACCCCGCCGCGCCGGCGCCCAGTACAATCGCGTCCCACCGTTCTACACCTTCACTCACAGTTTGATTCTAAATTCGGTGCCAATATACTTCGCAAAGTAGAGATTTTATCTGCCTTCAGAACTTCACTGGGCAGTCTTTTGCGAGACGATGAAGGGTACCGTGTTGGAGGTTACTGTACCTGTCCAATAGGTCGTCGTCGGATCGAGAGTAGTTGATTTTCCATCCGGTCTTGACCCCATATACCCCATGCGATTGAACGCAAGGTAGGACCTTTTCCGTGCAGATAGTCCAGTGATTTCGTTGTTGTAGACAGCGCTGAGGGTGTATTGACCGGGTGCGAGAGGTAGCATTCCTGCAAGGAGATCGATCGGGAAGGTGAAGGTTTCTCCTGGCGGGAGTATTACGACCATCGGAGACCCGAAGCCGGTGCTTGCGACGACGGGAACCTCTAACTGTAAGGGGACTGTATTGCCTTTGCCGTCAGTAAGTGACTGGCGGATCGTTTCCAGTTTCGGCATTCCATCGGACGTGATGCCATTCCTCATCGTACCGCCTTCCAAAAATCCCCAGAAGTACAGAGTGCGCTCGCCTGTGTTGCGCAGCTCTGCCTGAAAGATAGACGCTGGGGATGTCTGCCGAACCGTGAACTGGAGAGATTGAATCTGGGCTTGCTGGGCGGCGCTCCAAGGAGCGGTGGAAAGCGCCAAGCCACATAGTAAAAGCATTTTTGTGATTCGAGCGGATGCTATGTCAGCCTCCCTGCTGTCACGCCTGATCGGGGCCGGTCATTCTGGGGACTTGCAATATAGTCCTCAATTCTAATGCAGAGCATCCTTGGATGCCGTTTGTCCGTCGCCGCTATGCGACCATAGAACCTATGCCGAAACCCGCTCCCTCCCGTCCCATGCGCATCGGCGAACCGCAGCCGCATGGCCCTGCCGCCATGATCACGCGTCGCGCCTCCGACCGCCTCCGCGCCGGCCACCTCTGGGTCTATGCCTCGGATGTCGAACAGCTCATTCCTCCGCTCGGCGCTGCCACCATTCTTCCCGGTGCGCTCGTCACCGTGCTTGACAGCCGCAACATCCCGCTCGGCACCGCACTCTTCAGCGATTCCTCGCAGATCGCCCTCCGTCTGGTCTCGCCGCAGCCGGCGTTCACCCGCGCAGCTTATCTTGACGACGTGCGCATCCGCGTCGCCGCCGCGCTAGATCTCCGCGACCGGCTCGCGCCCACGATGCCCGAGAACAACGCCTGCCGCCTGCTCTTCAGCGAAGCCGACAACCTCCCCGGCATCGTCGCTGACCGCTATAACGACCTTGTCCTTCTGCAGCTCCTCGCCCAGGGCACCGCGCAGGACGACCTTCGCCGTCTGCTTACTGAGCTGCTGCGCGAGCGATTGCACCCCGCCACCATCGTCGAGCGCCCCGACCCCAGGATCCGCGAGCTCGAAGACCTCCCCGCGCCGCCCACCATTCCCCTCCACGCAGACACCGCAGAGGAACCGCAACTCACCACCATCTTCACCATCAACAACGTGCGTTTTCACTACGACGCCACCGCCGGCCAGAAGACCGGAGCGTTCCTTGACCAGCGCCTCAACTACGCCGCTGCCGCCCGCCACGCCCATGGCTCCGCGCTCGACATCTGCACCTACCAGGGAGGCTTCGCGCTTCATCTAGCCCAGACCTGCCAACATGTGACTGGAGTGGATTCCAGCCGTGCCGCGCTTGAGGTCGCCGACCGCAACCTCGAGCTGAACCCAGGCTACACCGTCGACTGGATTGAGGCCGACGCCTTCCTACTGCTGCGCGACTACGATGCCAGCGGCCAGCGCTTCGACACCATCGTCCTCGACCCACCCGCCTTCGCAAAATCCAAACGCTCCGCCGAAGGCGCGCTCCGCGGCTACAAGGAGCTGAACCTCCGCGCGCTCAGGATGCTGCGGCCCGGAGGCCGGCTGATCACCTGCTCCTGCTCCCACCATGTGCCGCTTGAGGACTTCACTGCGGTCGTAGCCTCGGCAGCCGCCGATACCCACCGCACCGCACAAGTCCTTGAAATAAGAGGCGCAGCGCCCGACCACCCCTCCATCCTGACTCTCCCCGAAACCAACTACCTCAAATGCCTCATCCTCCATGTCGCCTAGCTAGCGACATGGAGAAGCAGATCGCGTACCCCAATACAACTTTCCGCTTGCCGATATAGTAAAAAAGCTATATCGTCGAGAGTGTGACGGCGTCTGAGGCATCTCGCCCGGCTTCAATCCCCTGGGAGTTGCTATCGGCAATTGCAGCTATATGTCCTACAATTTGCTTTACCGCTTCTCTTTGAGGCGCGGCGTGTCTGAGGAAGAAGGGAAGATCGGTATGCCTCCGGGCATAGGGGGGGTTAGGGGAACAATGAATATTGCTGCGAGCGTAAGGGACCTGATCGGACGTACTCCGTTGGTTCAGTTAAACCATGTTACTGAAGGATGTGGCGCAAGGATTGTCGCCAAACTGGAGAGCGCCAATCCGGTGAGTAGCGTAAAGGACCGCATTGGGTTCGCGATGATCGAAGCGGCAGAGCGCGAAGGTAAGATCAAACCAGGCGAGACGGTACTGATTGAGCCAACCAGTGGAAACACCGGGATTGGGCTGGCCTTCGCTGCTGCGGTGAAGGGCTACAGCATCGTTCTGACGATGCCGGAGACGATGAGCGTCGAACGCCGCATCCTGCTGCTGGCCTTCGGTGCAAAGATTGTGCTGACGCCCGGGCCCGACGGCATGAAAGGCGCAATTGCCAAGGCGGAAGAGCTGCTGCGCGAGACACCCAATGGCTACATGTTGCAGCAGTTCAATAATCCCGCAAACCCCAGGATTCACTTCGAGACGACAGGGCCGGAGATATGGGACGATACCGATGGCACCGCGGACATTCTCGTGTCGGGCGTTGGCACGGGTGGCACGCTGACCGGCGTGAGCGAATACATCAAGGCCAGGAAACCGGAGTTCTGGACGGTCGCAGTGGAACCCGCGGATAGCGCCGTGCTCTCGGGCAGCGCACCGGGCGCACACAAGATCCAGGGCATCGGCGCGGGCTTTGTGCCCAAAGTCCTCAAGACGGAGTTGATCGACGAGATCCTTCGAGTGACGAACGATGAAGCCTTTGCGATGGCCCGGCGCCTACCCAGGGAAGAGGGTTTGCTGGTCGGCATCTCTTCCGGTGCGGCTGTGCATGCCGCGCTCCAGGTTGCGCGGCAGCCGAAGAATGCGGGCAAACTGATTGTCGTGATCATTCCCAGTTTCGGAGAGCGGTATCTTTCCACATTGCTGTTCGATGAGCTGCGACAGGAAGCGCTGAATATGAAGACGTTCACCGTCACGTCATGAACCTGTTTCAATCAATTCGCGAAGACATACGATGTGTGTTAGAACGCGACCCTGCCGCCACATCCCGGGCAATGGTCGTTCTTTGTTATCCGGGCCTGTACGCGGTGTGGACTTATCGTATTCACCATTGGCTCTGGTGCCGGGACCAGAAGCTGTTAGCGCGTGTGTTGTCGCAGATCACGCGGTTTTGGACGGGCGTAGAAATCCATCCGGGCGCGCGGATCGGGCGACGACTCTTTATCGATCATGGAACGGGAGTGGTGATTGGCGAGACGGCTATCCTTGGGGAAGATGTGACGCTCTACCAGGGCGTAACCCTGGGCGGCACGGGAAAGGGCGAGGGCAGACGGCACCCCACGCTACGCGATGGCGTTTTTGTCGGTAGCAACGCCAACATTCTGGGCAACATCACCATCGGAGAAAACTCGCGGGTGGGCTCTGGATCGGTTGTTCTGCGAGACGTTCCTCCAGATTCGACCGTAGTCGGGGTTCCGGCACACATCGTGTACCAAGGGGGTAAGCGTGTGCTCATCACGGATCCGCATGAGATCAACGACCCTTTGTCCGATGTGATCATTGCACTGGCGGATGAAGTGAAGCGGTTAGCGATCCGAGTGGAGCGGCTGGACGGCGAATTGCATCCAGCCGAGCCGGCTAGCGCACTGGCGGCTGAGAAGGAAGAAAGCGCCCAGTACCGAAGCGAGCAATCTTCGAGGTCCGATCAGGTCAGTATGGGTGAGGGTATCTGACCGGCCCGCACAGTTCACGGATCCGCAGTCTGAGCCGGTGATGGCTGATAGAGAAGAGTTTCGCTACGCGGTGCCGCCTGTCAGCCGTCAAACATCGCATATTGGAGGAGCGGAGAAATGAAAAACGCAAGCCGAAGCAGTAAACCCGGCCATATGACTAAGGGGGACATCTTCGACGATCTGGGCTTTTCTCGTGGAGAAACCCTGGAAGCGAAGATCAAGACGGACATCTGGCAGGCGTTGATTAAGCATATCGAGCAATATGGATTCACCCAGGCCCATCTCGTGACGGCACTGAAGGCTCATCAACCCGACGTGAGCAATCTCCTCAAGGGGAAAATTTCCAGGTTCAGCATCACCAGGCTGATTCAGTTCGCCGGCAGGCTCAACCTGAGTGCCCAGGTCAAAGTGACAGCTTCGAAAGCGGCAAAGCCACTTTCCGCCTTGATGCCTATGTAACTAGATAAATTGATTGGGTTGTTTCTGCCGAAGCCGAAGCCGGTACGACTTTGGCGTAATCTCCCACCCAAACTCATATTGTTTACAAGACTTCGCCCGTAACCCTTTTTGGATGGAATACTTTACTATCAGGCACGCCGCTAAACTCAATTGAATGAAGACTTTAGGACTTATCTGAGGGGGATACATGAGTCGAGAACATCGAATCCCAGGTCACTGGTCTGTGCGTAAGGCTCTCCAGCCGATGTCCTTGCGGTACTGCATGCCTTCAAAGGAGATTTTTTCCATCGCGCCATAGGCCTTCGCCAGCGCATCCTGCAATCCCACCGGAGAGACCGCGGTGATGCCAAGCACGCGGCCGCCTGCTGTCACGTAGCCGCCATCCTTTGCTGCGGTGCCGGAGTGGAAGACTTCGACGCCGTCGGCAAGTTTGGTATCGAGGCCGTGGATCGTTTTGCCGGCCTCATACTTGCCGGGGTACCCGCCGCTGGCCGCGATCACGCAGACGCTGGCGCCCGACTTCATCCTTATCTGTAGACGGTTGGCTTTGCCATCGATGGCCGCCTCCATCAGCTCCACCAGATCGGAGTCCAGCCGCATCATCACTGCCTGGGTCTCCGGGTCGCCGAAGCGGGTGTTGAACTCGAGCACCATGGGCTGGGTGGTTCCATCGGCCAGAGGAACCATCATCAGCCCGCAGAACAGAATTCCGCGGAAGGGCGTGCGCTCCGATGCCATGCCATCGACCACCTTCTGCGCGATGTTTTTTGTCAGCCAGGCGCGCATCGCATGGTCCATCAGGGCGTCGGTCGAGTATGCACCCATGCCTCCCGTGTTCGGGCCGGTGTCTCCCTCGCCGACGCGCTTGTGATCCTGCGCGACCGCCAGAGCGACTGCATGCTTGCCATCGCAGAGTGCGAAGAAGGAGAGCTCTTCGCCAACGAGGAACTGCTCCAGCACCACCGTCTTTACGGGCTCGCCAAGCAGCGTACCGCTGAACATCTCCGCCGCCGCCGCTTCGGCCTGAAGCAGCGTGTCGCAGATGACGACGCCCTTACCGGCGGCCAGCCCGTCGGCCTTCACCACCACGGACCCAGCGAAAGTACCCAGTTCCTCGCGCACCTCTTCGATGCTGCAGCAGACGGCGTATGCCGCCGTCGGAATCTCATGGGTTCGCATGAACTCCTTGGCGAAGGCTTTGCTGGTCTCGAGGCGCGCCGCCTCTTGGATTGGGCCGAAGACGCGCATGCCGCCCTTCTCCAGCTTGTTGACCAGACCGAGCGACAGCGGCAGCTCCGGCCCGACGACCACCAGCCCTGGCTGCTCCGCTTTGGCGAGGCGCATCATCGCATCGACATCGTTCATGTCTACCGCGATGCACCGGGCCAGCGCCGCGATGCCGCCGTTTCCCGGCGCGCAGACCACCTCGCTGACGCGCGCGCTCTTGCGCAACGCCCACACCAGCGCATGCTCGCGCCCGCCGCCGCCGATTACCAGAACCTTCATCGCATCTCCTTAGTCTCTTACCATCATCGCAGAGCCTCGCCCAATTCCGGCAAGGCGGTCGGCTTGCAGCCGCAGATCAACTTTTGGAGATTGCATTGACGCGCCGCGAACTTTTAGGTTAGCCTAAATTTGTTTAGCCACACTAAGAGATCACGCTGAAGGACAATGACACCAGTGCAACCAGAGAATCCCACGGACGTTCTCTCGCCCGCTGCGACCGCGGCTTCCGGCGGCCCGCTGCTGCCGCCCTTCCGCCGCAACGAACTCTGGACGTACTTTGGCCCTGCGTTCGTTGCTTCGGTTGCCTACATCGATCCCGGCAATTTCGCCACGAATATTGAAGGCGGTAGCCGCTTCGGCTACCGGCTGCTGTGGGTGCTGCTGTGGTCGAACGCGATGGCGATCCTGATCCAGTACCTCTCGGCGAAGCTGGGCATCGTCACCGGCCACACGCTGCCGCAGAACTGCCGCAAGCACTTCTCCCGGCCAACGACGATCGCGCTGTGGATCGCGGCGGAGATCTCCGCGATTGCGACGGACCTTGCCGAGTTTCTCGGCGCTGCGCTCGGTCTTTATCTTCTCTTCGGGCCGGCCCTGCTCGCGCACGGCTGGTCGCGCACGGAGACGCTGCTGGCCGCGGCGATTGTTGCTACGGTTGCCGTGTTTGGGATTCTCGCGCTTGATCTTGCCGGCTACCAGTGGCTGGAGCGCGGGATCATGGCGTTCGTCGGCATCATCGGCCTTTGCTACGGCTTTGAGGTGTTCCTGGTTCACCCGCAGTGGCGCGCGGCGGCCTGGTCCACGCTGGTGCCGACGCTCGATACGCGCAGCGCGGCGACCTTCCATGAGAGCATCTACCTCGCCGTCGCCATGCTGGGCGCGACGGTGATGCCACATGTGGTCTATCTGCACTCGGCGCTGGTGCAGCCGCGTCTTCGCCAGATCGCCGACGACGCGACGACATCTACCGGACGCAAGACCAGTCCGCTCACCATCGCGCGCCGGCTTCGCAGCCGCTATCTCCGATTTGAGCTCATCGATGTCTTCGTCGCCATGAACGGGGCATGGCTGATCAACTCCGCCATGATCGTGATGGCCGCGGTGGCCTTCGTTCATCTCGGGTCGCCTGTTACCGATGTCGAACAGGCCTACCGCACGCTCGGGCCACTGCTTGGGCCTGCGGCGGCTACTGTCTTCGCCATCGCTTTGCTCTGCTCGGGGCTGTCATCCTCGACGGTCGGGGTGATGGCCGGGCAGGTGATCATCGAAGGCTTTCTGGACATCAAGTTCTCCATCTTCCTTCGCCGCCTGATTACCATCATCCCCGCGGTTATTGTCATCGCGGTTGGGCTCGACCCGCTGCGCATCCTCATTCTTTCGCAGGTAGTGCTCAGCTTTGCGCTGCCCTTCGCACTGATTCCTCTGCTTATTCTTACGAGCCGCCATAGCGTCATGGACGAGTTCGCCAGCGCGCGCCGCACCCGCATCGCCGGCTGGACCTCCGCCACCATCATCCTCGCGCTTAATGCCATCCTGCTCGGCGAGCTCGCGTTCAACTGATAGACGCTCCGCAATGGAAGCAAAACAGCAACTGCCGCTATCTGACAACGAGAAGGCCCGCCGGTCTGGCGGGCCTTCTGGATGCCGTTCTATCGGATTTACCGCTTCTCCTCGTTATGTGGCGCGGGCGTGGGATGCGGCGCCGGCCGCTGAGACCGCGGTGCCGGTGCTGTCCGTGGCGCAGGAGCCGACCGCTGCGCAGGTGCAGGCGCGGATCTCACCACGGGTGCAGGTCTGGTCTCCGGTGCGGCGTTTTGCGGCCGCACCTGCTGCTGTATCTGCCCCTGGGGCTGGATCCGCTGTTGCTGCAAGTTGCGTTGCAGCTGCTGTTGGTTCTGCTGCGGTTGGGGCCGCGGCTGCTCCTGTGTCCGCTGCTGCGGCTGTACCGGTCCACGCGGCTGCTGCTGGATGGCAGGGATGGCTCCCGAGCGGGGTGCGACCCGCGCTGGAGGCGCAATGTTCCTGTCCGCCGGCAGCGACCGTGGAGCTACCGCCATGGCTGGCCGCCCGTGGTTCTGGTTGAAGAACTGCGCCCGGTTCTGCGCTGCCTGCTGCTGGTTCTGCACCTGTGCTGCCATCGCCGGAGTGTGGTGCTCGTGCATCGCCGCGATCTCCGCCGGGCGAGGCCGTACCGCGACGCCGCCGTTGCCGCCATTGAAGCTCACGCGGGTGTTGGAGACGTTTATGCTGACGGGCCGCTGATACACGTTGTGGATGACGTTCACGTTCACCCGCGTCACCGCGCTGTTGTAGTAGAAGTGATTTGCGTTCCAATAACCGCCATAGAAGCCCGTGCCTACATAGCCGAAGCCATAGTTGATGCCGCCGTAGAACCCGATGTGCAGGCCCCAGTACCCGTGATAAAAGCGGTAGCGGTTGTGGTAATAGCCCCAGTATCCTGGCGTCCAAAGCGCGCCCGGATACGGCGCCGACACCCAGACCCCCGGCACCCAGTAATAGTCGTTGTTGGCCCATCCCCAGTACCCTGGCGTCCACAGGTCGTCAGGCTCAGGGGCGGGCGGCTGATCGTACTGAGGCAACGGCGGCGGGGCCTGATCGGCCTCTTCGAGCGCGGCCTGCCCGTTGTCGACATCGGTGTTGTAGGAGTCGTCGCCGGGCGCATAGGATTGCTGCCCTGCATCCCCAGAGGGGGCTTGACGCACGACTGGCGCCGGCGCCTGCTGTGGGTAGTCCGTACCCTGCTGCGTGGGCTGCCCCTGCTGCTGGACATCCAGCACCTGGGCGTGGCCATTGACCGGGGCCATGTTCGCGTCCGCCGGATCGGCACCGGTGTTGTCCTGCGCCGCCACAGTCGGGTTTTGCTTGCAGCCCGCCGCGCCGATCACTATCGCCAGCGCAAGACCCGCGCCCATCAGGCCGGTTGCGCTCATCTTCCAAAATCCGCTCGTTCTCATGGAAAACCTCGCATGTACTGGAACACCATTTTATTGTGATGCACTCGGTCTGCCAGAGGGGATTTCTTTCGGAAAATTTTGTCGCATCGGGCCGTTTTATGGTGCCGGGTAGGCGACCGCCTCGCCGGTGCGCTGGTTGAGCATGGAGAGGCTGCCGTCGGGCTGCGCGGTGAGCACGAGGGCGTAGCCGGCGTCTTTGGCCGGGCCGCCTGTTTGGGCGGAGAGATTCGCAATCTGCCCCGCGGCCACGTTGTGCGCGCCGGGTGCCTCCGCCGTATGCAGCTGCCACAGGTCCTTAATCCGGGGTGAGGCCTCGACGATTTGCCATGCGCCGGCATCGGCTCCCTTGTGGCCGCCGTTTTCCATCACGGCGACGCGTGGAGCGATGGCGTTGACCAGCGCCGGGCTGCCGCTGCGGTCGAAGCCGTGATGGCTGGCGACGTACACGTCCACCTTGCCCAGCTTGTCGACCGGGCACATCAGCGGGCGCTCTTTCGCCCAGGTGAGGTCGCCGAGGTCGAGGATGCGCAGCCGCCCGAAGGTGATCATCAGGCCGAGCGAGCGGTCGTTCTCGCTGCTCTCCGCTGCCTTTTCCGGGCTTGCCGCGCAGGCTGAGTTCGGCTTGCCGGCGCCGCCGGCGGCGAGGGGCTTGGCGATGACGTCGCCGTCGCCGCTGATGATCTCGATGCGCAGGGCGCCGATCGGCAGCGCATCCCCCGGCTTCACCGTCAGGTGCGCATAGTGGCCGTCGGCGAGCACCTTCTGATACGCTGCCCAGCCCTGCTCTGTCACGCCGCCATCCTGCTCGCGGTTGGGGCCGTGGTCGATGAAGCGGCCTACGGGTATCCTGGCCACCAGCTGCGGCACGCCGCCGACGTGGTCGGTGTGGTAGTGCGT
>Ga0182024_10011060_pt1 | contig 18221 bp, 13 predicted proteins | sample P32metaG_FD_120480 | JGI IMG/M metagenome (GOLD analysis project Ga0182024, IMG submission 120480) | Permafrost microbial communities from Stordalen Mire, Sweden - P3-2 metaG (Illumina Assembly) | ecosystem: Environmental > Terrestrial > Soil > Wetlands > Permafrost | place: Sweden: Stordalen... | reverse complement strand
CGCGGTGGTGGGCAAGGAGCAGGTGCTCAACACGCGCGAGATGCACTGGATCCGCATCGACCGCTACTTCAAGGGCGAGCCGGAAGATCCGAATATCGAAGTGGTCTATCAGCCGTTGATGTGTCAGCATTGCGAAAACGCCCCGTGCGAGCAGGTCTGCCCCGTGGCGGCCACGGTGCATGACACCGAAGGCCTCAACACGATGGTCTACAACCGCTGCATCGGCACGCGGTATTGCTCCAACAACTGCCCGTACAAGGTGCGCCGGTTCAACTTCCTCGACTGGCACAGCAAGGATCCGCGCGGGTGGGCCAAGCCTTATCTCAACATCCCCGACAAGCAGCAGTTGGAGATGGTCAACAAGATCAAGGCGATGGTCTTCAATCCCGACGTCACGGTGCGCATGCGCGGCGTCATGGAAAAATGCACCTACTGCGTGCAGCGCATCCATTCGGTGCAGACAGCGAAGGGGAATATCGACGTTGCGAACTCGGAGCAGGATCCCGAGTCGCGCAAGATTCACGACGGCGAGATCATCACCGCCTGCCAGCAGGCCTGCCCGACACAGGCGATCGTCTTCGGCGATCTCAATGATGCCGATTCGAAAGTCACCCGGCTTCAGAAGAACAACCGTGCGTATCCGATCCTTGCCGACTTGAACACCCGGCCGCGAACCTGGTATCTGGCCAAGGTCCGAAACCCCGCCGGGGAACCGGAGCATTCCGCGTAATGGACAATACGGCGATGACAACCTCGCAGCCCGCCCTCGACCAGCTCTTCGCTGAGGCGCGGGCCAATGCCGATCGCATCTATCGCACTCACGACAGCGATAACACGTCCGACGATCCGCGGGTGCGCATGCCGCTGGTGGTCGGCGGGAAGACTTTCTCCACTATCACCGACAACATCGCCGGCGTGGCCGAAGCGCCTGCTCCGTTGGGGTGGTACATCGCGTTTGTCATCGCCCTTTCGCTGCTCGGGCTGCTCGGTCTGTGCGTCAATTATCTGATCCTCACCGGCGTCGGCGTCTGGGGAAACAACCAGCCCGCCGCCTGGGGCTTCGGTATTGTCAACTTCGTCTTTTGGGTCGGTATCGGCCACGCCGGAACTCTGATTTCCGCGATCCTCTTCCTCTTCCGCCAGAACTGGCGCACGGGAATCAACCGCTTCGCCGAAGCGATGACAATTTTTGCCGTCATCTGCGCCGGAATGTTTCCCGGCATTCACGTCGGCCGGGCATGGATGGCGTATTACATGTTCCCCATCCCCAATCAGATGGAGATGTGGCCCAACTTCCGTTCCCCGCTGATCTGGGACGTTTTTGCCGTTGGAACGTATGCGACGGTTTCGCTACTCTTCTGGTACGTCGGAATGGTGCCCGATCTGGCAACTTTCCGCGACCGCGCCAAGGGGAAAGTCCGCCAGATCGCCTACGGAGTTGTCGCCCTCGGGTGGAATGGATCGAGCCGCCACTGGCATCGCTACGAACGGGCCTATCTTCTGCTTGCCGCATTGGCCACGCCGCTGGTGTTGTCCGTGCACTCGGTCGTGAGTTTTGATTTCGCGACCGCGCAGCTCCCCGGCTGGCACGCCACGATCTTCCCGCCCTACTTCGTGGCGGGCGCCATCTTCGGCGGGTTCGCCATGGTGCTCTGCCTGGCCATTCCCTGCCGCGAGTTCTTCGGCCTCAAGGACATCATCACCAAGCGCCACCTCGACAACATGGGCAAGATTCTCCTGGCCACGGGAATGATGGTCGGCTACGCCTATCTGTGCGAGGCATTCATCGCCTGGTACGGCGGCAACCCAACCGAGCAATTCACCTTCAAGAACCGCGCCTTTGGTCCCTATGCCTGGGCCTACTGGACCATGATCTGGTGCAACGTGATCGCGCCGCAGTTCCTTTGGTCGAGCAAGCTGCGGAAGAATATCCTGTTTCTGTTCGTCATCGCCACCTTTGCCAATATCGGCATGTGGTTCGAGCGATTTGTCATCATCGTGACGACACTGACGCGCGATTTCCTCCCGTCAAGCTGGCACAATTTCATCCCCACCTGGGTCGACCTGGGAACGCTGGCGGGAAGCTTTGGATTGTTCTTCACGCTCTTCCTTCTCTTCTGCAGGTTTTTGCCGATGGTGGCGATGGCCGAGGTCAAGAGCACCATGCCGCAGGCGCACAGTCACGACCCCGATGCGCATCCCGATACGCAACGTTCAGACTATCGCCCCGATGACCACCATGACCCTGATTACGCCGCCCCGCGCGGCGGAGGCGCTGTCTCGGCCCCATAAGCGGGCGCAACAAACATGAGCACCGAAGTTCAAAATTATCCGCCCGCCGACACGTTCGCCCCCGAAGCGACCGAGGGGCCTGCGCTGGTCGGTTTCACCGCGGAATTCGACAACGTGGATGCGACCATGTCCGCCGCCCGCAAGGTGCGGGCGGCCGGCTACAAGGTTTGGGACGTGCACAGCCCGTTTCCCATGCATGGGATCGACGCCATCATCGGCATTCGCCCGACGATTCTGCCTTGGATCGTTCTTTGCGCCGGCTGCACTGGAACAACCTGTGCCCTTCTCATGCAGTGGTGGATGAACGCATTCGACTACAAGCTGCTGATCAGCGGCAAGCCGTTCTTCAGCCTGCCGGCCAACATCCCCATTATCTTCGAGCTGACGGTTCTCTTTTCAGCGCTGACCGCCGTCTTTGGGATGCTGGCGCTGAATCGGCTGCCCTCGCTGTACAGCCCGCTGTTCAAGAGCGCGCGGTTCCGAAGGGTGACCAATGACCGGTTTTTCGTGTTGATCGATTCAGCGGATCGGCTGTTCGACCCGGTGAAGACTGCGGAATTTCTCCAGACGCTCAATCCCCTGTCGGTTGAGCGGGTTGAAGATTGAGCGCCTCGGCAACTGACAGGCGCGTACGAGAGTTGAGCATTTGATGAGCGAGCAAACGCATAATCCAGACCCCGGTGGCTCCGGCGCGGGCGACCCCGTTGCGCCGTTGGGGCCCTTGCCGGACGTCCCCGCGGAATTGCCGCTGCCTTCCCTGCCGCGGCCGCCGTTCTGGCTGATGGCAGGGTTCCTGGTCATGGTCGTGCTGACCTGGCTTCCGCTGGCGGTGATCGCTCGCGCCCGCGTGTCGCGTTCGGAAGAGCCGCGGATTCAGCTCGTGCAGGACATGGGAACCCAGCCCAAGTATCGCGAGCAGCAGACCAGTGAGGTCTTCGCCGACGGCCGCGCCGATCGGGAGCGCATCCTCGGCACGGTTGCCCGCGGGATGCTCGAGGATGATGACCATTACAACCGCGGCTTCACCCGCGCCATAGGGGCTGACGGAAAATCCACCGTCACGTTTTTCGACGACTTCCCCGGGCAGGTCAAAGTAAACCGCGCCCTGCTCGAACGCGGGCAGCAACGATTCAACATCTACTGCAATGTCTGTCACGGCTTCGATGGCAGGGGACATGGTCCGGTTGCCATCCGCGTGCAGGAACTGATCGACGTGAACCTCGCGGACGGCGAACCGCCGCTGGTGGACGCAAAATGGGTTCCGCCGGCGGATCTGACCGCCGACAGTATCCGCGCACGCCCCAACGGGCATTTTTTCAACACGATCACCAATGGCATCCGTACGATGCCATCGTACAGCGCGCAGATTACGGCCGCCGACCGCTGGGCGATTGTCGCCTACCTGCGGGCGTTGCAGACGGCACAAAATGCACCGCTCAGCGCGGTGCCCAAGGATCAACTGAACTCGCTGGGAACACACTAAAGGTTCCCGGGAAGACGCGACGTTGAAAGTGCAACGTTGCCTGGAGCAGGCATGGCGAACAGCGCGACGCATCACGATCACGACGACAGCGGCCCCGAGCGCCTTCATCTCGGGAGCTTCGCCGGCTCGCTCTTCCGGCCCGCCGCACTGGTCGGCGGAGCCGGGCTGCTTGTCGCCCTGATTCTGGGCAGAATCCAGGATGCCGACTTCTCCCGCTTCCTCTTCGCTTATCTCGTTGCCTTTGCCTTCGTGCTGAGCCTTGCCGTCGGCGCGCTTTTCTTCCTCCTGCTGCAATATCTCGTGAAGGCCGGGTGGAGCGTCAGCGTGCGGCGGATCGCCGAGTGGATGGCCTCCTCCATGCCGATCGTCGGGCTGATGTCCCTTCCGCTCCTGTACGCGGTGATGGTGCCGCACAACGGCATTCCCTACCGGTGGACACAACCCGGTTGGGGCACATCGAGCGAAACCGTCCAGCTCAAGGTCGAAGGCGCAGTCAAGGAAGAGGGGATCAGCGCCTCCAAGCGGGCATATCTCAGCCCACTGCCGTTCGCCTCGCGTGTCATCGGATATTTCCTCATCTGGTCGATCATCGCCGTCTATTTCGCGAGGCAATCCGCCCTGCAGGACACCACCGGCGATCCAAAAATCACCGCCCGCCTGCAATCCCTGGCCGCGCCCGCGCTGGTGATAACCGCCCTGACCGTCACGCTGGCGGCGTGGGATCTGATCATGTCGCTCGACCCCACATGGTCCAGCACCATCTTCGGCGTCTATTACTTCGCCGGCTCCATGGTCGCGTTCTATGCCTTTACGATTCTGACGGTGATCTTCCTGCAATCGAAGGGCTACCTCACCAGGGGAATCACCGTCGAGCATCGTCACGACCTGGGCAAGTTTCTCTTCGCCTTCGTCTTCTTCTTCGGATACATCGCCTTCAGCCAGTACATGCTGATGTGGTACGCCAACATCCCCGAAGAAACCGAGTGGTTCCTTCGCCGCGGCGTGTCGACCGAGCCGGGCAAGCAGACCGGCTTCACGATCTTTGCCTTCGGGATTTTGTTCGGCAAAGTGCTGATTCCGTTCGCCGGGCTGCTCTCGCGGCATGTTAAACGGAACCCTAAATTTCTAGCGTTCTGGGCGCTCTGGCTGCTCTTCTTCCAGTGGATCGACATGTACTGGCTGATCACGCCGGAGCTCTACCTGGGCAAGGATCCGTCGCTCGGCGACCTGTGCGGATCGATCCCGCTGTTGCTGTGTGCGACACTCGGGTTGCTCGGAATCTTTATCGCGTCAGTCGTCCGCAAGGCCTCGCACGAGTCGCTGCGGCCGTTGCACGACCCGCGGATGAACGAGGCGCTGGCGTTTCATAATATTTGAGTATTTGAAATTTGAAATTTGAAATTTTTGAGATTTGAGATTTTTGAAATCTGAGATTTGAAATTTGAGATGAATATGGGTTCTGGCGAGCCAAAGGTGAATTGTGGCCTTCAAACAGGAAATCAACACCCCCCTGATCGTGACCATCGGAGTCGTCTCCGGATTCCTCCTCATCACGACCGTGATCGGCGTGCAGGCCTGGTATCTCAACGAAGAACAGGCCGAGATCGATGCCAAGGTGGATTCATCCCCCGTGCAGGTGCTGGTGGATGCCAAGGATACCCGGGCTCATTTGGACGCCGATGCCCATTGGAGCGACAAGTCGCGCAAAGTTCTCGAGATTCCCCTGACACAAGCGATGGATCTGGTGGTCAGCAACAACGGCAGGCTCCCATCGACGCAACCGACGCAGCCCGCCGCGGTGGCACAGTAAATGCGGATCGGATTGAAAAGATTCTGATGCGACGCATCTTGAAACATCTTCGGATCCTCCCGCTCCTGGCAGCCGCGTGGCTCGCCACCGGCGTGGCAATTGCGCGCGGAGATGACGGCGCTGATCCGACCGCGGCTCTTCCCCCTGCGTTGCAGGGCGTGGGCATTGACGAGTATCCCAACGCGAAACTGCCGCTGGATTCGCATTTTACCGATGACACCGGTCACGATGTCCCCCTGGGAAAATTCTTCAACGGCAAAAAACCGGTCGTCCTCCAACTCGGTTATTTCGGCTGCCCCAAACTCTGCGGCTTGATCTCGCACGGACTGGTCGATTCGACAAAAGTGCTCGGGCTCAAGGCCGGCACTGATTACGAGATGATCTTCCTCAGCGTGCATCCGGCCGAAACGCCCACGCTCGCGTCTCAGGCCCACGACTCCTTCGTTCACGATATCGGCCGGCCCGAGGAAGCCGGCGGGTTCCATTTTCTCGTCGGCGAGCAGCGCGCAACCCAGGATCTGGCCGACCGCGTCGGGTTTCATTTCAAAAAACAACCGGGCACGGAACTGATCGCTCATCCGGCGGTCATCTTCATCTGCACCCCCGATGGCCATGTCTCCCGCTATCTCTATGGGGTCGATTTCCCGACGCGAACCCTGCGGCTGTCGCTGGTGGAGGCATCGGATGGAAAGATCGGCAGCACGCTCGACAAGATCTTCGTGCAATATTGTTATGACTACGACGCCAAGAGTCAGTCATACAAATGGGCCATGCGGACCATGCGGACCGGCGGCATTCTGACGATGCTGCTGCTCGGATCCGGCATTATCTGGCTGATTCGCATCCAGTCACGGGCACGCAACTGATACTGAAAGATGTTCATGCACCCCTCCATTCTCCCCATTCTCGCCGACATCTGGATGCCGCGCGCCGCCTCGACCGTCGCCGGGCCGATCGACTGGCTCTTTTATTTCATCCTCTATATCTGCATCTTTTTCTTCTTCCTCATTCTCGGCCTGCTGGTGGCTTTCTCCTGGATGTACCGCTACCAGCCCGGCAAAACGCAGGGCCCCGCCCCCAAGCACAGCACCGCGCTGGAACTCACCTGGACGTTCATCCCCACCGTCATCGTCATCGTGATCTTCTATTACGGCTTCAAGGGATATCTCGATCTGGCCGTCCCCCCGCCCAATGCGTATCCGGTCATCGTTCTGGCCCAGACCTGGGGCTATCAATTCCAGTATCCCGATGGCGCGATTGACGATGTTCTGCACATTCCCGCCGGTCGTCCGGTGGAACTGATTCTCAACTCCAAAGACGTGATCCACGGATTCTACGTTCCCGAATTCCGCCTCAAGAAGGACATCGTCCCGGGCCGCTTCAACCGCCTCTGGTTTCAGGCCAACGAGCCCACCGAGCCCGACAAGCCCTACGATGTCTACTGCACGCAGTATTGCGGCCAGGGCCATTCCACCATGCGCTCGACGGTCACTGTCGACTCGCGAATTGATTTCGACAAGTACATTTACAAGATCAGCCACTTCGTGGGGCCGCCGCCCGCGCAGGGCCGCCACATCTACGAGAAGCACCAATGCATCGGTTGCCACTCCGTCGATGGAACCAGAATGACCGGCCCGACGTGGAAAAACATGTGGGGCAATCCGGTCGACTTCGAGTCCGGCCCGAGGCTAGCCGCAGTCGATGCGGCATACATCCGCGAATCGATCCTCCAGCCGGGCGCCAAAATCGTGAAGACATTCTCAAACGTCATGCCCCCGCAGTCATTGAAGGACGAAGAGATCAACGAAGTCATTGCATACATCCAGACGTTGAGCGACAACTATAAGCCCCCGGCGACGACGCAACCGACCAGCGGTCCTGCAACCGCGCCGACCACGGCGCCATCCGCACCGCTGACCGCTTCGGCCGGTTCCGCGCCCGCATCGGATTCGACAAAGTAACGGAGCATCATGACAGGACTGGAGTCGTAACATGTCTTCCACAGCAGAACTCGAACATGCTTCGCCGCCGGCGGCAGCGATCTACCTCACGCCGCCGGAAGACAACTATCTCACCCACGACAAGGGCGTCATGTCGTGGATCTTCACGCTGGATCACAAACGCATCGGCATCCTCTACATGGGCACCGTGCTCAGCTTCTTCCTGGTGGGCGGCATCTTCGCACTCTCTCTCCGCACCGAATTGCTCTGGTACAACACCCCGGACAAATTCCACCTCGATAAGGAACTAACCCTCAACCTCTACAACAACATGTTCACGCTGCACGGCGCGATCATGGTCTTCCTCTTCATCATCCCCGCGATCCCCGCGATCATGGGAAATCTCATCCTCCCCATCATGCTGGGCGCCAAGGACGTCGCCTTCCCCCGCCTCAACCTGATGAGCCTCTGGATCTACTGGATTGGAGGAACCTTTTTCCTCTATGTCCTGCTGGGCGGCGTGCTCCACTACGGATTCGCGATGTTCGGACACCCCAACGTCAATCTCCCCGGCGGAATGGGCCTGGACACCGGCTGGACCTTCTATGCCCCCTACAGCACCACCAAAAGCCTCGCCGGCGTCGTCCCCGCGACGCTGGGCGCTTTTGTCGTGGGATTCAGCTCCATTCTCACCGGCGTCAACTTCATCACCACGCTCCACATTCTCCGCCCCAAGGGAATGACCTGGTTCCGCATGCCCCTGTTTCTCTGGGGCCTCTATGCCACCAGCATCATTCAGATTCTGGCCACACCCGTGCTGGCCATCACCCTGCTGCTCGTCGTGGCCGAACGCACGATGCACGTGGGAATATTCGATCCCGCCATCGGCGGCGACCCGGTTCTCTTCCAGCACTTCTTCTGGTTCTACTCCCACCCCGCCGTCTACATCATGATTCTGCCGGCCATGGGTGTGATCAGCGAGTTGATCACCGTTTTCAGCCGCAAGCACATTTTCGGCTACAACTTCATCGCCTTCAGCTCCATTGCCATCGCCCTGCTCGGCTTTCTGGTCTGGGGCCATCATATGTTCGTCAGCGGACAATCCCCGATGACGGACTCGATCTTCAGCTTCATCACGTTCAGCGTCGCGATCCCCTCAGCCGTCAAAGTTTTCAACTGGACCGCCACGCTCTACCGCGGCTCCATCCGCTTTAAAACGCCGATGCTCTACGCGCTCGGCTTTATTCTGCTCTTCACCGTCGGCGGCCTGACCGGGCTTTTCCTCGGCGCGCTCTCCACCGACGTGCCGCTGCATGACACCTACTTCGTCGTCGCCCACTTCCATTACGTGATGATGGGAAGCATGCTCTTCGCGTTCCTTGGCGGAATGTATTACTGGTTCCCCAAAATCTTCGGGAAAATGTACCACGAACAGACCGGACAGGTCGCCGCCCTCGTTGTGTTCCTCGGTTTTAACCTGGCGTTTTTCCCGCAGTTCATCGCCGGCACCCAGGGGATGCCCCGCCGCTGGGCGACGTATCCCGAGCAATACCAGATCTATCATCGCTTCTCGACGGCGGGCGCGTATCTGATGGGACTTGGCCTGTTCATCGTCGCCGGCAACTGGATTCACGCCCTCAAACGCGGAAATAAAGCCCCGCCGAATCCGTGGGGCGGAAACACGCTGGAGTGGCATTGCACGTCGCCGCCTCCCTATTACAACTTCAAGAAAACGCCTGCCGTCGATGATCCTTATGCGCTGGGGGCGTGGGAATATGTTTCCGAGGAGCAAGGCTGGGTTCCGCGGCACAGCGAGCCGCCGCCGCTGGCCCCTCCCGGCCAAAATGTTGCGATAACACATTAACGGACCGATGACGCAATGACCCCTGACCGCGTGAAGAGATGATGACGATGACGAAAAGGAAATCGCGACGATGAGCACCGCATCCGACACCCATGGCGCAGCGGCAGTTGCCGAACACGGCGACGGGCACGGCCACGTCCATCACTCGCCGCACCTCGCCCACCACTTCGACTCACCCGAGCAGCAGTTCATGAGCGCCAAGCTGGGAATGTGGGTCTTCCTCGGAACCGAAGTGCTGATGTTTGGCGGCTTGTTCTGTGCGTACTCGGTCTATCGCCGGGCCCATCCCCAGGTCTTCGAATTCGCCGCCCACGATTATCTGAGCACCAAGTTGGGCGCTCTCAATACCATCATCCTCATCACCAGCAGCCTGACGATGGCCTGGGGCGTTCGCTGTGCGCAGCTCACCCAGTTGAAGGGCCTCAAGATCTGCCTGGTTCTCACGCTGATGGGCGCTGCCGGATTCCTGGTCGTCAAGACCATCGAATACACAAACAAGTGGCATGAACACGTCTGGGTCGGTCCATCGAACAGATACTACGTCGCGCGGCCTCCCATCACCTACGCATCGCTCCCCCCGAGAACCATCCTTCCCGACAACAGCGCCGACGCCAACGCGGGCACCGCCGACGCCGCGCAAATCCGTCCGGTGGCCAGCGGCGCGGGCGGGCTGAACTCCAATTACGCGAATCCGCCTGAGACAGTCTTCAAGGAAAAGGATCTCACCTACGATCAGCTCGCCCCCGCGGACCAGAAAAACGTGGCGACTTTCTTCAGCATCTACTTCCTCATGACCGGATTGCACGGAATTCACGTGGTGGTGGGCATGGGCCTGATCACCTGGATTCTCATCCGCGCCAACAAAGGAGAGTTTTCCAGCGAGTTCTTTACTCCCGTCGATCTGGTCGGCCTCTACTGGCATCTGGTCGACCTGATCTGGATTTTCCTGTTTCCGCTTCTCTACCTGATCAAATAAGCGAACGGCATCAACATGAGCAGCCTGGCCCAATCCAATGAAATTCCCGCTCCAGTCGCCGACGACGTGGGCGGCGACGGACATCACCCCAAGGGGGCGCATGCCGTCCCCAGGCGCATCCTGATCGGCGTCTATCTGCTGCTGTGCTTCTTCACTGTGATTACCGTCGCCGTGGCCCAGATCGATCTGGGTCCGGCAAATATCTGGGTGGCCCTGTTCGTTGCCGTGATCAAGTCGTCGCTGGTGGTGCTTTTCTTCATGCACATCTGGTGGGACAGCCCGTTCAACGGGTTCGTGCTCATCGCCGCCATGTTTTTCGTGGCCCTGTTCATCGGCATCTCGATGCTCGACACCAAGGAATACGGCCCCAACTTCCAGGCGCCGGAGCTGTTCCAGGAGCTCAGCGGCAACACACCTCCCGTCCCCACGGCCGGCGGTTCGTTGCCCGCAATGGAAATTCCGGGCGCACTGGCACAAGCGCAGGTGGACGATCTCTGGAACCATGATCCTTCAAAGGGCCAGCCCACGATCAAGACGATGAAGTATGACGACGTTGTCGCCGCCGCGCTGGCCGACAAAGGCGATCGGCATCTGGGCATGGCGCTGTTTCAGAAGCAGGGCTGCATCAAGTGCCATACGGTCGATGAGAAGGACTTGCCGCGCGCCCCGTATCTGGGGAACGTCACGCTTCGCCATCCCGATGATCCGATATACATCTTCCAGTCCGTGCTGCAGCCCAGCGCTGTCATCGCCCCCGGATACACCACCAACGTTTTCAAGTTGAGCACTCAGCAGGATCCCATCGAGGGCTTCCTCGTCAGCGAGACCGCCGACACCTTCACCGTCCGCGACGTCAACGGCCAGGTCACGACATTCCCCAAATCGTTCGTGACCCTGCACAAGACCCGTCCGACATCCCTGATGACCGAGGGCCTGGCCAACGACCTCACCGTCCACGACCTGGCCTCGATCTACGCGTTCCTCAACTCGCTGAGCCATCCTAGCGAAGAGTAAGAGCAACCTTCGCGCGATCCGCTCTGGCTCCCTCTCCCTTTGGGAGAGGGTTGGGGTGAGGGTGATTTCGAGCACCAACGGCACTGAAATTCCAAATCACCCTCACCCCTGCCCTCTCCCAAAGGGAGAGGGGGAAATGCTTCAGGCGGGAACGGGGGGAATTGGGGATTGCATCCCGGCGCGCCGGGATCAAATTGACGGAGCGCTCCGGCTCTTCAATCGCCAAATTTGCAATCCCCAATTTGCAATCCTCAACTCTTCTCTGCGTCCGAACTCCCCGGCGTACGTTTCTTTACATTTCCCACAGCGATTGTCCGCTATAATGCCCCCGACAAATGTCCCAGCCGAACGATCCAACCCCGTTACCGTACTACGCCTCATCCGTTCGTCCCCCCTCCACGCCGGCGACGCGGGCGGGAACCATCGCGATGGTGCTGATTCTCATCTCGCTGGGAATGCTCTTCGCCGCCAGCCTTCTCGGTTACGTGTTGATTCGCACCCGCGGCGGAAAGAGCCCCGCGCTTGGCGCCATTAATGTCCCCTGGGGCCTCTGCTTCAGCACACTGCTGGTTCTGGCCGGCAGCGTCACCATGCACTTCGCCGTGCGCGACGTTCACCGCGAGAAGCTCGCCGAGCTGCGGCAATGGCTTCTCGCCACGCTCTGCATCGCCGTCGTTTTTCTTGTATTGCAGGCGATCTTCCTGCACGAGCTGCTCGCCCTGGCGCAGAACCTGGACCAGTCCCTGTACAAGCTGATCTCCTTTATGATCCTCGTTCACGCCCTGCACGTCGTGGGCGGCGTGGTTTCACTCTCTCTCGTCTACGCCGGCGCACGCCAAGGCCGCTACGATCACGAGCATTTCTTCCCCGTCCGCAACGCCGCCCTCTACTGGCATTTCCTCGACGGCGTCTGGCTCACGATGTTCACCATCTTCCTCGTCCTCCGCTAAGTCTGCTCCGCCTCCCTCTGGGAGTTCTGGGAGAGGGTTGTGGCGAGGGTGATTTTGAGCACCAGCAGCATTGAAATTAAAACAAGGAGCCGCGAAGCGGCGAAGTTGCGTTTTTTGAAGACTCACTTCCCCGCCGGTTCCAGACATCTCACCGTCCCCGCCGTATCGGCAATAACCAGCACTCCCGAGCCAATCACGGGACCGGCGGAAATGGGGCGGGCGGCGTTGAAACTCCATAGCTGCGCGCCGGTTTTCAGATCGAGCACATAGAGATGCTTGTCGCGGCTGGCGACGTAGACGCGGCCGGAACTGATCAACGGGGAGGCATCCACGTCGCCGCGGGTGGGGAAGCTCCAGAGCGGCTTGCCGTTGGCGAGATCCAACGCATGTACGTTGCGATCCCTTGCGCCGACGATGACAATGCCGTCGGCGACCGCGGGTGAGCCGTAGACCATGGCGTGTTCGCCGATGTCGTCAAATTCCCAGATCGATTTCCCGCCGTCGCGGGGCATGCAGACGACGCGACCCTGGTCGGTGCCGATGATGATGCGATCGTCCAGCACCGCCGGCGAGCCGGGGGCGAGCGCGCCGATGTCGGCGGCGAACTTTTCCTCGCCGGCTCCCACGGTCAATGCCCGCAATTGCGCATCGCAGCCGGAGACGAAAACCAATCCGCCCGCCGCGGCCGGCGCGCCATTTACGCGATCGCCGGCTTTGGCTTGCCAGATTTTCCTGCCTTCGGAGTCAAGGCAGAAGATATCCGCGCCATCGGTTCCGAAAACGATGTTTCCATCGACGGCGTTGGCCGAGGAATGAATCGTGTTCTCCGCATCGAACGTCCAGAGCTTTTTTCCATCGGCAACGGAAACCGCGTGGAAGATGCCGGATAGATCGCCGACATAGACCCGGCCGTTCATCACCAGCGGAGAAGTCTCAAAGCCGTCATCGGAGTGATACGTCCATCGCTCCTTACCGGTGGCAAGATCGATGGCATGGAGCGCTCCCCCGCCATCGGCGACATAGACGCTCTGGCCGTCGATGGTGGGTGCGCCTTCGACACCGGCTGCTCCGCTATGGTGCGGCTGAGTCGTCAATCCGGCGGCTGTCAAACTGTCGGCGCCTGCTTGTCCGTCGCGATGCGGCTGGGTTGTCGGCGCGGTGGCGGGAGCGGTCGCGGGCTCATCGGCTCTTGTCGAAAAAGTCCAGCGGACGCGCATCGGCGGCGGATCGATGGGCGGGGCGACGCCCAGCATTCCGCCGCCGCCGTGGAAGGCGGAGAAAGCGATGGGTTGGGTTGTGGCGGGTGCGGTGGCCGCGGCCGGGGTTCCCGTAGGGTGGGTGTACTCGCCCACCGACTCCAGGCCGGTGGGGGTTTCAGCAAACAAATCGGTGGGCGGGTACACCCACCCTACCAATATCAGGATGCACAGAGTCGCGCCGCGCATTACTGCGGCGTCCCGGGCTTGGCACTGATGTCGAGGCAGACCAGTTCGTTCTGGCCCTTGGCGTAGAGCCTGCCGTGATAGATCAGCGGCGTGGACCAGACTTGCGCATAACCCGCATCGAAAACCTGAGCCTGGCTGATGAGCTTGAATTCCTGGGGCGTGGCCGACATCAGGCTCAAGGTGCCGCTCTGGCTCAAGGCGTAGAGCTTGTCGCCATCGCGCACGAACGAACCGCCAAATCCCAGCATCATCGTGCGCCCGGTGGCCGACGACGTGACCTTGCCGGTGTTCCAGTCGAGGCACTTGAGCTTTCCATTGTGGTCTTCGCTGTTGCAGTAGAGATAGCCGTTGTCGAGGATTGCGGGGTTGAACTTGCAATCAACTTCCTTGGTTGTCCAGACCGGCTTGAGGCCCGTGGGCGTCACCTGAAACTGCCCGGCGCCCTGGCCGTATCCGCTGCTGACGAAGATTTTGTCATCCTTCACAATCGGGGAGCCGGCGTTCACGCCATACTGGGTCCGCCAGGGAGTGGTCCAGAGAGTCTTGCCCGTTTCGGGATTGAGGCCAAACAGGGCATCGCCGGCGAAGACGAGCAATTCCTGCGTCCCGCCGACGTCCATCAATACCGGAGCGGCGTAGCCCGAGTTGCCGCTGAACTGCGAGGTCCAGCCGATGTTGCCGTTGGTTTTATCGACCGCAACGGCGATGGGGCCGCCTTCGCCGCACTGCACGTAGACGGCCTTATCTGTCACCAGCGGGCTTGAGGCCTGGCCCCAATGGTTCAGTTTGCTATGGGTCTTCTGGAGGATATTGTCGCGCCAGACTTCCTTGCCGGTGTCCAGATCGCGGCAGATCAGATCTCCGCCGCCGCCGAAGGTGTAGATGAACTTGCCGTCGATGGTTGGAGTGGCGCGGGCGCCGGGGTAATCATTGTTGGGATATCCGCCGGAGGAGCTCTGCACCCAGACAACCTTGCCGGTGTCGGCGTCAAAGCATTGCAGCCCTTCCTGGTTGCCGTCCTGGGAAAGCAGATAAATCTTCCCATCGTTGCCGATCGGACTGGAGAAGCCGAGCCCGACTTTGGCCGACCAGAGCTTCTTCGGCCCCTCATCAGGCCACTTGTCGAGAAGCCCCGTCTCATGGCTGATCCCATCGCCGTTGGGCCCGCGCCACTTGGGCCATTCATCGGCCCGGACCGAGCCCGCGGCAAGAGTCAACGCGACGAGCAGCAACGATTTTCGATAAGACATGAATGCCTCCAAAAGACGAGCTGATTATAGGCTTTGCGGGCAATCAACGCTCTATTCCCGGCGCAAATCCGCCGGCGACACGCGAGTTCCGCTCATCAACACCGCCAGCGACGAAGAAACCAGCCCCACCACAACCACCGCGATCAGCGTCAGGACCAGCCCGGACAGATTCATCGTACGACCGGATGCCACTAGCGCCGGCGAAACGCCGATCAATGCAGAGACAGCGCCGATGCCCAGTCCCAGCAGCAGTAAAAATGCATTCTCGCTTAATACCAGCAGGATGCGAGCCGTCGGCGAGAATCCGAGACAGGACAAGAGCGCCAATTCCGCCTTCCGCTCCAGAACGGTTCGCACCAGCACCACCGCCAGCCCTATTGTGCCAAGAAGCAGCCCAAGGGAACCAAGCGTCTGGAACGTTGCCATGTACGTATTTTCCACCGCTTTATACGTTGCCAGCCGTCCGGCTGTTGTATCGACACTGACCGAATACTCATCCAGTTCAGCGCCCAGCCGCTGGCGGAGGGTTGATTCATCCTGCGGCGTGCAATCGATGAGCATCACGCCCGCACCGCCAGTGGATGGAAAGAGCTTGCGGAAATTGGCTTCCCCCATGAGCAATTCGCCCTGAAAGATGCTGCCGGAGATCCTGCCGACAAGAATCAATTGCCGCGATCGGCCGAGTTGATCGGTAATCGGATATGTGCCGCCGATTGGAACTTTCAGGATGTACTCAGCCGTGTCATCGTCGGCGATGACAGGAATCAATTCTGTCTTATCAATATCGAGCAGTGTCCAGGGATTGTCGGCGACTCCAAACTTGCTCGCGAACGTGAACGCACCCCGTTGCACCATCTTTGGCGGAACGGAGAGGATCGTCGGGGCGGTTGGCCGCATGAGATTGAGGCAACTGATGTCCTGCCCCGCCCATCGGCGCATGGGGGTGAAGTCCGCGTTGCTCCAGAGCGGATCGTTGGGATTGCGGATGCCGGCAAGTTTGCGCCCTTCGATGGTGTTGAGATCGCCGAAGATCGGAATCGCCGCCTGGAGGATCAGGCGGTATCCGCCAGTTCCGGATTGCTTGTCATCAGAAGGTGCGGCGACTCCCTGGCGCATCACCGCCACAACAATCAACGTAAAAACGGCGAAGGCGATCAAACCAACCGCCAGCACGCTCCGCGCCGTATGGCGGCTGGCGTTGCAAATGCCAAGACGTGGCACGGAGGTGATTGTGGGCACTGTTGTTGTGGCACGGGCGTCTCGCCCGTGTTGGCTGCGCAGATATTTACCAGAGGAGGTGTTCTTAAATTCTTCGCCGCCAACATGGGCGGGACGCCCATGCCACGGGGATGCCGTGCGCGGTCTGAGCGCACCGGCTAGCCAAAGCAGCGATCCGAAGAGCAAGAGGCTTCCCCCGATGAGAAACGACTCATCTTCGTGGTTGCGTCCAACGATGGACGCCGCCAGCATCAAAATGCCGCAAACAACACCAGTGCCGCCGTAAATTCGCAACACCCGAGCACCGCGTCCGCTTCGCCCCGAACGGCCGGTCTGGTTTTCCCAACTCCCGGCCAGCAGCCGCGCGACCTGCGTTCGACCGACCCGCCACGCTCCCCACCATACGGCGAGCATCGCGACGATCACGCCGGCGACGAATCCAACGGCAAGCGTCATCGGCACGACGTGCAATCGAAGGGCGCTGGTTCCGACAGCCCCGATCCACCACGTCCGCAATCCCGCCATGATAAGCCAGGTATATCCAACGCCCGCCAGCGACCCGAGGATTCCTCCCACGACAGCGAGGATCAATCCTTCGACCAATGCCAGCCTCTCAATCGCGCCGGGGGCGAAGCCAACTGCGGACAATAGCCCCAGTTGCCGGGCGCGTTGTTCGATCCCCAGACGGAAGAGCATCGCCACGAGCAGAACCGCCGCGACGATCAAGAAGAAACTGAAATAGAGGAAATACTCCGAGAAATCGGTTCCTCCGCCAGCCGCGGCGAGCTGCTCGGCCTTCATCGGCCGAAAAGTCATCTGCATTGATGCCGGGGAGATTTGCGCACGCAAGGCATCCAAAAACGCATCTGATTTTCCCGCCGGCACGCGCAGACCCGTCACCTGGCCGTACAAACCACCCCAGAGTTTGGCGGCGGTGTCGAAACTCACGAATATCTTCGGAGCCGCACGATACTTCTGCCAATAGGCTTCGTCGTCCTTCGTCACCAGCGACTTGTCGATCTTCAGCCCTTCAGGGGGATTCCAGTCGGCGACACTGTTCGCATCGGTCAGCCCCTTGTAATCCGGTGTGAGCATTGAATCCGCGCCAACGCCGCCCATCGGCAAAACGCGCGCGATCCGAAACGTCAGATCGGCAGCGGGATGTGATGCGCTGGCGTCATGCAACTGCCCATCGGCGCCGCGTTCGTAGAAATCCAATTGAAGCGAATCCCCAGCTTTGACGTCCAGCCGGTTCGCAGTCTCCTCATTGATGTCGGCTTCGTTTGCGCCCAGCGTCTGACCGCCCACGTCGGTCAAACCGGCAACCACCGCGTAATGCATCGCCTTTTCATTCGACGGCCCTTTGATCGATGTCAGCAGATTCACGGAGATTTTCTGCAGCGGAGTTTTCAGTTGGGACGCAACTGCGTCGGCGGCATCGACGATCGGCGGAATCAAATACGTGGAGCGAGAGCCGAGCGCGAGGCGCGAGTCGTTCAACACCTTTTTCGTCGTCAGCCCGTAATCGGACAATGCGATGACCTGCGCCAGCGCATCGTTGAGTGCCTTCACCTCCAAATCATCGGGCTTTCCCGCTCTTTCGTGTGCCAAGAGTGTGTTCACACGCCCCGGCTGATCGAGGGCATCCTGCAACTCCGCGAGGTTGACCCACGCGTTGCGCGTGCCGCGCTGGCCGGCTGTCGGATTGAACATCGACGCCACGCCCGGCTGGCGAACAATCTCGCTCACTTCCGCGCGCAGGCCCGAAATCGTGTCGCCGCGGGATCGACGATCCAGCGCCGCTTCGCGCGGGGCATCGCTGTCGCTTGGAACAGAAAGCACTATTGTTTCACCCGCATTCTTCACGCCCAGGGCATCGGCGAGGTCGCCGTTGATCACGCATTTCCCTTGCGGCACGTCGATCCATGCGCCGCTGGCAATCTGCACATCCGCCGTGTGCGTGCCCGTGGATTCATCGG
>Ga0182024_10011059_pt1 | contig 18221 bp, 21 predicted proteins | sample P32metaG_FD_120480 | JGI IMG/M metagenome (GOLD analysis project Ga0182024, IMG submission 120480) | Permafrost microbial communities from Stordalen Mire, Sweden - P3-2 metaG (Illumina Assembly) | ecosystem: Environmental > Terrestrial > Soil > Wetlands > Permafrost | place: Sweden: Stordalen... | reverse complement strand
GTAGCCCGCTGCACGCGACAGCGATCTTCGACGAGACGATCCCCGCCGTCCTCCGAGAGCCGTCTGATCTGCCGCTGCCGGCGACGGCGGACTTCGGCGCGATGGTGGAGTCAAGGCTCAACGCGTGCACCGCAGAGGCACAACGTCTGGTCGGCGCGGCGTCGGTGCTCGGCCTCTCGTGCCGGCTCGCGATCGCCGGGCGGCTCGCCGAATTGAGCGAGATGCTGGTGCCGCTCGAGAAAGCAATGTCGGCGCACCTGCTTCTCGAGCGCGGCGCGCCGGCGGACCGGCTCATCGCTTTCCCGCATCCGCTGGTGCAGGCGGCGGCGTACCACGCGCTGGGCCCGGCACGCCGCGCCGAGCTCCACGAGCGGGCTGCGCTGCTCGTCACCGACGAGGCCGCAGCACTCCGCCATCGCGTTGCGGCGGCTCGCGGCGTCGATCCGCAGCTCGCCGCCGATCTGATCATCTTCGGCATCGAGGTATCGCGGCGCGGCGCCTGGGATGCGGCGGCGGACGCATTGCTGTCGGCGTGCCGGCTCACCGCCGACGGGCCGGAGCGCGACCAGCGGATGCTCATGGCCGCGGAGTACATGCTGCTCGGCGGCGCAGTGGACGACGTGCTGGCGCTGATCACAGAGATCGAGGGCCAGGCGCCGACCGCGCGCCGCGGGTTCGTGCTCGGGAGCCTGGCGATGACCAGCGGGCGCTACGACAAAGCCCAGGAACTGCTCACCGGCGCATATGACGTCTGCGATGCGGCTCGCGATCATCCACTGGCCGAGGAGATCGCCGCGCAACTGGCTCGGGTGCACATGGGCCGGGGGCACGGCGCCGACGCGGCGTTGTGGGCGACCCGGTCGCTCGACGCACGCCGTGCTCCGTCGCTGGTGGCTGATTCGTTGTCGGTGCTCGCGATCGGGCTGCTCTTCGCAGGACGCGCGCCCGAGGCCGCAGCCGCCGTCGCCGAGCTCACCGACGCCAATTCCCTCGACGAGGACGCGTCGCTCGACGGCTTCATCGGGCGCGGATACGTCCGTCTTGTGACCGATGACCCGGCCGCCGCTCGTGCCGACCTCGCTCCGGTGACCGAGCGGCTCCGCCGTCGCGGGCCGGCGCACCGGGCCATCGAGGCACTCACGATGCTGGCGACCGCCGAGTACCGGATGGGCGAGTGGGACGACGCGTCCGTCCACGGCCAGCTGGCGGCCTCCCTCGCCGAGGACGCCGACCAGACATGGCTCCTCGCCGGCGCGCATGCCGCCTCCTGCGCGCCGCTTGCCGGCCGCGGTGAGTGGGAGGCGGCCACGGCGCACGCGGAAGCGGCCCGGCGCGCCGCCGACCTCGTCGGCGCTGAGTTCGCCGGCATCGCCCAGGCGGCGATGGCGGGCGCGCTCATCGCCCGGGCTCGAGGGGACCACGAGTCGGTCATCCATTCGCTCGAGCCCTTGCTGCCGCTCGCCGATCTGGGCGGGATCGGCGAGCCCGGCATCCTGGACTGGCCCATCCTCCACGCCGAAGCGCTGGTGGGCCTGAACCGGCTCCGCGACGCCGAGACGGTGGTCTCCCATTTCTCTCGCATCGCCCACCAGCGCAACCGTGCCCAGTCGATCGCCGGCGCCGACCGGATTCGAGCGATGCTCGAGGCAGCGCATGGACGTGCGGACGACGCGGAGGTCTCCTTCGTCAGCAGCCTCGCCGTCCTTGACGACATGCATCTTCCGTTTGAGCGCGCCCTGACCGAACTCGAATACGGGCGATTCCTGATGCGCGAGGGGTTCAACCGCGCAGCGGTGTGGCAGCTCGAGGCGGCTCGCGAACGATTCTCGGAACTCGATGCCCGGCCGTTTGTCACCGAATGCATCGCCGCCCTGGTCCGCTGCGGGAGGGCAGCGGCAGCAGACTGCGGCCACGCCCGCTGGCGGCTCACACCCCAGGAGGCATCGGTGGCGAGATTGGTGGCAACCGGAAGGACCAACCGTCAGGTCGCGGACGAACTCGTGGTCAGCATCAAGACCGTCGAATATCACCTCGCCAACGTGTACGGCAAGCTGAGAATCCGGTCGCGGCAGGAGTTGGTACCGCTCTTCGGGCCGATCGACGGCGGACGGACGGCGCGGATGAGCGCCGCTACGGCCAAGGGTGGCGCCGTCGAAAAAACTAGGGTCCTACCCTGGGGTAAATCGAGTACATGACTCGTAGAGTCAGGGCAAGTGTCCAGCCAGAGGCGTGGTCGTGAGTGGGGACCTCAGGTCTGATCGTCCGGCAGCGCTGACCGTCGGGCTGCTCCGGCCCTGCATCCTCGCGCACCTCATGGAAGGCGCGTCCGTCTACGGGTACGAGTTGCATCACTGGTTGCTCGGGATCGGCGTCGAATGCGACCTCGGTACCGTGTACCGGTCGCTCAACACCATGGAGGCGGACGGACTCCTGCACTCGACCTGGGAGCGGACCGCGGGTGGACGCAGCCGGAGACGCTACGAGCTGAGCGAGTCGGGCCGCGACATGATCGACGCGTATGCGGCTCCCGTGGAACAACTGCGGGCCGTTGCCACTGAATTCCTCGACATGCGCAAGGCCTGCGAGAGCCGCTCCGCATCTGAGGCTGCGGAGCAGCGCCGCAGTGCTCGGCGTCCGATCCATCCGGACGTCGAGAACGACGCTTCGCTGTCAATACCCGCGCCGCGCGGATAGGTGCGCAAGACACGGATTGACGGGCCCCGTCCGGGTGACCACAGTCCGATGAGCGAGGCGGTCGTCGCGCACGTGAGCCGCCCTCGGTAGTCGCTGCCAACTGCTCAGAAAAGGAGGAGGTTGGATGGCCACGGATACCGTGCCGTATGGGCGAAAGACCCAGAGGGAATCTCCCGTCTCTGATCTGCACATCGTGTGGATCACTGCCGGACTGGGGTGCGACGGTGACTCGATATCGATCACCGCTGCGACCCAGCCCAGCATTGAGGACGTGCTCCTCGGAGCGATCCCCGGTCTGCCCAAGGTCCACCTCTACAACCCGGTGCTCGCGTACGAGAACGGCGAGGAGTTCATCAAGTCGTGGCACGCCGCGGCCAACGGCGAGCTCGATCCCTTTGTGCTCGTCATCGAGGGCTCGATCCCCAACGAGACCATCAAGAAAGAGGGCTACTGGGCAGCGGTCGGCACCGACGCTGCGACCGGACAGCCCATCACCACGTGCGAGTGGATCGATCGCCTGGCCCCGAAAGCGCTGGCGGTGGTGGCCTGCGGTACGTGCGCGACCTACGGCGGCATTCACGCGATGCAGGGCAACCCCACCGGCGCCATGGGCCTGGCCGATTACCTCGGCTGGGACTGGAAGTCGAAGGCCGGTCTGCCCATCGTCAACGTGCCGGGATGCCCGGTCCAGCCGGACAACTTCATGGAGACGGTGCTGTACCTGCTCTACATGGTTGCCGGGCTCGCGCCGATCATCCCGCTCGACGATCAGCTGCGCCCGACATGGCTCTTCGGCGACACCGTGCACGACGGCTGCGACCGCGCTGCGTCATACGAGCAAGGCGATTTTGCAGCCGACTACAACTCCCCGCGCTGTCTGGTGAAGCTCGGTTGCTGGGGGCCGGTCGTCAACTGCAATGTGCCCAAGCGCGGCTGGATGGCCGGCATCGGCGGCTGCCCGAACGTCGGCGGCATCTGCATCGGATGCACCATGCCCGGCTTCCCGGACAAGTTCATGCCCTTCATGGACGAGCCGCCTGGAGCGCATCTGTCGACGGGGGTCATCGGCGTCTACGGCACGGCAATTCGCGCACTTCGCAAGGTCACCAATACGACTGTCAACAAAGAGCCCAAGTGGCGGCACACGCGGCCCGAGCTCACCACCGGCTACAGGCCGACGACGTACTGAGGAGAACCGAAGCATGACAGTCGTTGAGAAGGATCCAACTCAGACCAAAGATCCTGTCCTTGTCGACGTCTCCTGGGATCCGATCACCCGGATCGTCGGGAGCCTCGGGATCTTCACCAAGATCGACTTCGCCAACCGCGTCGTCGCGGACTGCCGGAGCACCTCATCGATCTTCCGTGGCTACAGCATCTTCATGAAAGGCAAGGACCCGCGGGACGCGCATTTCATCACCAGCCGGATCTGCGGGATCTGCGGCGACAACCACGCCACCTGCGCGACGTACGCGCAGAACATGGCGTTCGGCATCAGGCCGCCGGCGATGGCGGAGTGGATCGTCAACCTCGGCGAGGCGGCCGAGTACATGTTCGACCACAACATCTTCCAGGACAACCTTCTAATGGTGGACTTCTGCGAGCAGATGGTGAAGGAGACCAACCCATCGGTCCTGGCTCGCGCCGAGAATACGCCGGCCCCGCATGCCGCGGATCACGGCTACCGAACGATCGCCGAGATCATGCGCGCGCTCAACCCCTTCACCGGAGAGTTCTACCGCGAGACCCTCCACGTGAGCCGCTACACGCGCGAGATGTTCTGCCTCATGGAAGGGCGTCACGTGCATCCGTCCACGCTGTATCCGGGTGGTGTCGGCACGGTGCCAACCGTGCAGCTCTTCTCGGACTACCTCGTGCGCCTGATGCGCTACGTGGAGTTCATGAAGAAGGTCGTGCCGCTGCACGACGACATCTTCGATTTCTTCTACGAGGCGCTTCCTGGATACGAGGAAGTGGGCCGCAGGCGCATGGACACCGTCTGCTGGGGTTCGTTCAACGATCCCGACGAATGCGACTACACCTACCGGCACATGACCAACTGGGGCCGGTCGATGTTCGTGACCCCGGGCGTCGTCGTCGACGGCAAGCTGGTGACCACGGACCTCGTCGAGATCAACCGCAACATCCGCATCCTGCTCGGGCATTCGTTCTACGAGGACTGGGCGGATGACGGTGAGGTCTTCGTCGAGAAGGACCCGCTGGGCCACCCGATCGACAAGCGCCATCCGTGGAACCAGACCACGATTCCCAAGCCGGGGAAGCGCGACTTCGACAAGAACTACAGCTGGGTCATGTGCCCGCGGTACCTGCACGAGGGCGAGCACCTCGCCATGGACACCGGCGGCGGCGCGTTCGCTCGTCTGCTGGCGACCTCGCTGGCGGGGATCGTCGATGTCGGGTACATCAAGGCAACCGGCAGCAGCACCAAGATCTACCTGCCGAAGACCGCTTCCAAGCCGGAGGTCGAGTTCGAGTGGAAGGTGCCGAAGTGGAGCAATGCCATCGAGCGTGACCGGGCGCGCACCTACTTCCAGGCGTACGCCGCGGCCGCCGCGCTGCACTTCCTGGACAAGGCGTTCGAGGAGTTGAACGCCGGGCGCACCGATACCTTCACGCCGTTCACGGTGCCGGATGAGGCAATCGGCTGCGGCTTCCACGAGGCCGTGCGTGGCGTGCTGTCGCACCACGTCGTCATCCGTGACGGGAAGATCGCGAACTACCACCCGTACCCGCCTACCCCATGGAACGCTACCCCGCGCGACATGTACGGAACGCCGGGGCCATACGAAGACTCGGTGCAGAACACGCCGATCTTCGAGGAGAACGGACCGGACAACTTCAAGGGCATCGACATCATGCGAGCGGTGCGGAGCTTCGATCCGTGCCTGCCGTGCGGTGTGCACATGTATCTCGGTAACGGCAAGGTGCTGGAGACTCGGCACTCGCCGAACTTCGGCCCGCAACCGTGAATGGCAGCACGAGCTCGTATCGCTGAGGAGCGAGAGCTCCAGAAACGTCTAGCGCACGTCGACGCTTTGGTCGGGGAGCTCGAAATGCTCCCCGACCTCGCGTCACGGGCGTTGGTCGAGGAGCTGCTGTCCACCGTGCTCGACCTCCACGGGGAAGCGCTGTCACGCATGCTCGACGCCCTCGGGCCGCGCGGCGAACCTGCGGCCGATCAGCTGCTCGAACGCATGGCGGCGGACGATGTGATACGTGGCGTGCTGCTGCTCCACGGATTGCATCCGCTGGACTTGCGCAGCCGTGTGGAGGGTGCGCTCGAATCGGTGCGGCCCTATATGCGCTCGCACGGCGGCGGGGTCGAGCTGCTCGATGTCTCCGGAGACACGGTGCGCATCCGTCTGGAAGGACACTGCAAGACGTGTCCGTCGTCGACGGTCACGCTCAAGCTCGCGGTCGAGAAGGCCATCTACGAGGCGGCGCCCGATGTTGCGGCGATCGAGGTTGTCGAGCCGGAGGGTGCCCAAGCTCTGGGACCGCCGCAGATTGCGGGCCTCGTGGCCCTCCCAGTCGTCAGCGCATCACATCCGAGTGTGGCGTCTCGGCCAACCGTCACGGTGTCGGGGGAGTGGGTCACGCTTGCCGCGCGCGCGTCTCACGTGAGCAATGGCAGCGTGCTCAAGACGACGGCCGACGGCGACGCCGTCCTGATCGCCAGGACCGGCGACGTCTTCTATGCCTACGTTGCGAGATGTCCGGCATGTGGCAGTGACATGGACGCCGCATCGCTTGACGGTGCGGTGCTGGTGTGTGACGCCTGCTCCGGCCGATATGACATCCGCCGCGCCGGTGCCGGCATCGGCTCGGAGTTCCGCATCGAACCGCTCCCGCTGCTCGAGGAGTCGGGAGTCCTGCGTATCGCGATCCCCGCCCGGGTGGCATGAGTTCCACCGCTCGCCTCCCGGGACTGCGAGGGCTCATCCGAGAGCGCGTGCCGGCGGAGCGCTGCGAGCTGTGCAGCGCCGAGCTCGCGCCACACCCGCACCACGAGCATCTCTTCGAGCCCACGTCTCGGCAGATCCGCTGCAGCTGCACGCCCTGCGCGATCCTGTTCCCGCCCGAGGCTGAGAAGCGCTACCGGCGCGTGTCCCGTCGCCTGCTCTACCTCGACGACTTCGCCATGAACGACATGCAGTGGGAGCAGCTCTCGATCCCGGTGAACATGGCGTTCCTGCACACGAGCACCAGCACGGGCGGTGTGCGCGCCTTCTATCCCAGCCCGGCCGGTGCAACCGAGTCGATGCTGAGCCTCGAAGGATGGGACCAGTTGCTCGCTGACAATCCGGTGCTGCGGCAGCTCGAACCCGAGGTCGAGGCGCTGCTCATCAACCGCGTCGGCGGAGCTCGCGATCACTACATCGCACCGATCGATCGCTGCTTCGAGCTGGTCGGTCTGATCCGGATCAGCTGGCGTGGGCTCAGCGGCGGACAGGAGGTGTGGGAACGCATCGACACGTTCTTCACCGACCTCCGTGCTGCTGCGCGCACGAGGAGTCGGGCGCATGCCTGACCTGGACCTCGAGGTCGTGTCCGCGGGCGCAGAGCCCGATACGCTGATTCCGATCCTGAACTTCCGGGTGCGGATCACTGAGCGCGAGGGCCACCGCGTCGACTCCATCTCGCTGCGCTGCCAGATCATGGTTCAGGCGACGCGCAGGACATATGCGCCCGGCGAGCAGGAGGCGCTCCTCGACCTGTTCGGGCAGCCGTCGCGGTGGGGAACGACGCTCAAGACCATGCTCTGGACACACGCCAGCACCGATGTCGTGGGTTTCGTGGGCTCCACGGAGACGATCGTCCCGGTGCCGTGCACCCACGACCTCACCATCACCGCGGGCAAGTACTTCTTCGCGCTCGAGGAGGGCGAGATCCCGCTGATGTTCCAGTTCAGCGGCACCATCTTCTGGCGCGACGAGGAGGGCAGCTTGCAGGTGGCTCCGATTCCCTGGTCGAAGGAGTCGGCGTTCCGGCTTCCTGTCGCCACGTGGCGTGCGCTCATGCAGGAGCACGACCCGGACAGCGCCTGGCTCTGCCTGCGCCGCGACACCGTTGACCGTCTCAACCGCTACAAGGCGCATTCCGGTGTACCCGGATGGGATGAGGCGCTCATCCGGCTCCTCGCCGCCAGCGACGGCCATGCCGCGATCGCGAGCAAAGCACAATGAGCCAGAGCACGCTCGATCGTCTGGTGGCGGCAACGCTGTACGAGGGCTACATCCTCTACCCATACCGCCCGTCGTCGGTCAAGAACCAGGTGCGCTGGACCTTCGGTGGCGTCCATCCGCGTGCATGGAGCGAGGCATCCGGCGGAACCGAGCCCTGGACCACGCAGACCGAGTGCCTGCTCCGCGTCACCAATGCAACAAGTGTGAGGGCGCGCGTCCGGTTCCTGCAGCTGGTGGCCAGAACTGTCGCCAGGCTCGATCCACCGAGCTTGACGCTCGACAGCGACGCTTTTGGACGGCTCGAGGACGTCGAGGAGCTGCGGGTGGCGGGAATCAACCACCGCGGCTGGGAGGAGGCGACCGAGGTCGCGATCGAGTGCGGCACCCACACGGTGGCGTCGCTTCTTGAGCGCGAAGTGGTGGTGGAGCAGACCTTCCCTGCTCACGAGGATGTGGAACCCCTCTTGGATGAGCAGGGGCAGATCGTCGGTGTGCTACAGCGCGAGCGCCAGGCGATCTCCGCCGAGGTGACGGTGCAGGCCGAGCTCGCCGGTGCCGACCTCGTCCGTGTGCGTGTCAGGGTGCGCAACGCCAGTGCGTTCAAGGTCGATGGCGATCGTGACCGCGAGCGTGCGCTGCGCTCCTCGCTGGTGTCGACGCATGCGATCCTCGTTGCGGAGCACGGCGAGTGGCTCTCGCTCGCCGATCCGCCGGCCGATGCTGCGGACGCAGCCTCAATCTGCAGGAACGTGGGTCTGTGGCCGGTGCTGGTGGGCGAGCCCGGCGAATCGGACACCGTGCTCGCTTCACCGATCATTCTCGAGGACCATCCGCAGGTGGCGCCGGAATCGTCGGGCGATCTCTTCGATGCCACCGAGATCGACGAGATCCTCAGCCTCCGGATCCTGGCCCTCACCGATGATGAGAAAGCCGAGATGCGCGCTGCTGACGCACGCGCGAGGGCGCTGCTGGATCGCACCGAAGCGCTCACGGGCGACGACATGATGCGGCTGCACGGCACGATTCGCGAGATCCGGCCGGTGCTGGGGGACCGAAGGTGAACGGTTTCGACTTCGGCGCCTGGGACCCGGAAGGAACCGGCGGAACCACGGAGTCGGTACGTTGGGGCGAAGGCCGGCTGCATCGCGGCGACCGAGTTCGTATCAGTCCGCGGCAGCGCGCGGACATCATGGATATCGCGCTGCATGGTCGCACCGCGGTCGTCGAGTCGATCGAACGCGACTATGAGGACGTCATCCATGTTGCCCTACTTGTGGACGACGACCCCGGCAAGGATCTCGGCGCGCTCCGCCAGCCAGGGCACCGGTTCTTCTATGGTCTCGACGATATCCAGCGGATCGGACCCGGAGAGGAGCAGCGGTGAGCGAGGGCACAATCCTTGTCGCGGGGATCGGCAACATCTTCCTGGGCGATGACGGGTTCGGTGTCGAGGTGGTCCAGCACCTTACCGGCCGGCAGCACGCCGACAACGTCCGCGTCGCCGACTATGGCATTCGCGGCTTCGACCTGGCCTTTGCGCTGCTCGACGAGCCGGCCGCCACCATCCTCGTGGACGCCATGCCCCGCGGTGAACGACCCGGAACCGTGTATGTGCTCGAGCCCGACCTCGACGGCGACGCCACGGCAGCGTCGCCGGACCACGCCGAGGGATCGTTTCAGGGGCACGCGATGACGCCCGACTCCGTCTTCGCCTTGGTGCGCGCGCTCGGCGGCCGGCCGTCGAATGTCACGGTGGTCGGCTGCGAACCGCTCACCTTTGGACCGGAGAACGAAGGCTGCATGGGCCTCAGCGAAGCCGTGGCCAACGCCGTCCCCGAAGCGGTGGCCATCGTCGAGCAACTGCTCGCGCGGCTGGTTCCGACGGTGAGTGCGCCCTGATGCATGAGCTCGGACTCGCAGAAGGCATCATGACGGTGGCAATCGACATGGCGGGCGAGCGCACCGTGAGCCGCATCGTGGTGCGTATCGGTGAGGAACAGCGCATCGTCCCCGACAGCCTCGAGTTCGGCTTTCAACTGCTCGCCGAAGGCACCGTCTGTGAAGGCGCCTCGTTGCAGTGCGTCATGGTCCCCGGCATCGAGGCGCTCGTCGACGAAGTCGAGCTCGGTGGAGATCCACCGACGATCCTGCGCCGGCCCGGCTCCGAGGTTGTCGAGCCGCCGCACGCTCACGAACATCCCGTTCACCACGGCGCCATTCCGGCGCCCGTCACATCAGCGCACAGACCAGGAGGAACCTAGATGGGGCTCATGCTCGGCGGTCAGAAAAGCGCTCTGCGCACGATCGCGCAGTGGTTGATCCTCGGTGCCGTGGTCGGCGTCGTGCTCAACTCGAAAGACATCCAGCGATATCTCAAGATCCGGTCGATGTAGGAAGGACGGGATCGCGTCGTGTCTCGTTTTGCCGTCAACACCGCGCAATCGACTGTCAAGGTCGGTCTCCGCGTCAACCTGCACCCGTCGCATATCGAAGCCAACGCATTGAGCGGGTTCATCGAGTGCGAGGTTGACGATCACGGCAAGCCGCGCCTCGATCAACCCTACCGCGCGGAGCTGACGTTGCCGGTCGACGCGATCAAGTCCGGAAACGGCATCCAGGACCGCGAGATGCGCCGCCGCTTCGACACGTCGCGATATCCGGAGATCACCGCGGTGGTCACGCACGGCGAGGCGCTCGAAGGCGAGGGACGGTATCGCGCGACAGCGCAGCTCACGATGCACGGTGTCACCAAGGACATCACCGGCGACCTGACCCTCGGCGTCGACGGCACGACGCTGACGGTTGACGGCCAGCAGGTGATCAACATCAAGGACTTCGGCATCGATCCGCCGCGACTGATCATTCTCAAGGTGGAGCCGGATGTCGACCTGCAGGTCCACATCGTGGCGAAATTACAGTCATAGCGTCAAGGGCACTTTGGAGTGGAATGCAATGCTTGAGAAGCTCGTGATCTTCGGGATCGGGTACGTGCTCGGGACCCGCGCAGGCAAGGAGCGCTTCGACGAGTTGGTCGAGACCGCCAAGAAATTTGCGGCGCGTGACGAGGTCCAGATGGCGGTGAGCCTCGCCACGGGATTTCTCGAGGAGCGGTTCAACTCCACAGCGGAGCGCATGCGCGCCGCGTGATGTCGTGAGCATCGCGACCCGGCCGCCCACGACCCGCGCTGATGGTGCGAACGCACCTGCCGCCGGCGCGCGTGGACGGCTGGGATTCGCGGTGCACGGTGTGGTGCAAGGCGTGGGGTTCCGTCCGTTCGTGTGGAACCTGGCGACTCGTCTCGGGCTCAGCGGCTCGGTCTGCAACACCTCGGGAGCTGTGCTCATTGAGGTCGAGGGCGATCACCGTGCGCTTGCAACGTTTGCATCAGCGCTGCGCCAGGATGCGCCACGCCTCGCTCGAATCGATGCCGTCGAGGAAACCAAGCTCGAGAGGGTGAACGACGAGGGGTTCCGCATTGTGGAGAGCCGCGCGGTCGAGGGTGACTATCAGCCCATCGCACCCGATGCTGCGACGTGCCCCGAGTGCGTCGCCGACATCCTGGCGCCGGGCAATCGCCGCCACGGCTACCCGTTCACCAACTGCACGAATTGCGGTCCCCGTTTCACGATCATCGAGGACATCCCCTACGATCGCCCGCTGACCACCATGCGCCACTTCGCGATGTGCGACGCGTGCAAGCAGGAGTACGAGAACCCGGCGGACCGGCGGTTTCATGCGCAACCCAACGCGTGCCCGGAATGTGGACCGCGTCTCTGGTACGCCGGCGCAGGCGGGGCGGAGCTTCGCGGTGATCCGATCGCCCTCGCCGCCGCCGCGATCGCTCGCGGGGAGATCATCGCGCTCAAGGGGTTGGGCGGTTTCCAGCTGTGCTGCGATGCGACCGACGAGGAGGCGGTATTGCGGCTGCGGGATCGCAAGCACCGGCCGGCAAAGCCATTCGCCGTGATGTGCCCGGACATGGCGGCGGTTCGCCATCTCTGCGCCGTCGGCGATGCTGAGGCGGCGCTGCTCGAGGGTTCCGTACTGCCGATCGTGCTCCTCGGGCGCCGGCGCGATCACGACGCGTCACGGGTCGCGGCCTCCGTCGCGCCCGGGCTCGACGAGCTGGGAGTGATGTTGCCGTACACGCCGATGCACCACCTCCTGCTCCGTGCCACCGGCGGCATGCTGGTGATGACCAGCGGCAACATCAGCGAGGAGCCGATCGCCAAGGACAATGACGAGGCGGTGCAGCGCCTCGGTGCTATCGCCGACCATTTCCTGCTGCACGATCGCGACATCTTCGCGCGCTACGACGATTCCGTCGTGCGGGTTGTCGATGGAACCCCACGGATGATCCGGCGTGCCCGCGGATACTGCCCGTTGCCATTACGGGTCGGATCATCCGGTGGACAGGTGCTCGCGCTGGGCGCCCATCTCAAGAACACGTTCTGCGTGCTCCAGGGCGGCAACGCGTTTGTGGGTCCGCACCTCGGTGACCTCGACAGTCCGCGCACGCTCGCCCACCAGGGCGAGGCGCTGCACACATACCTCCGGCTCTTCCGGGCCTCGCCTGCTACCGTCGCGGCGGACCTGCATCCCGATTACGCATCGACGCGGGTCGCGGAACCGTGGTGGGAGTCTGGAACATGTGAGGTGCGTGTCCAGCATCACCACGCCCACATCGCCAGCGTGCTCGCCGAACACGGCCTGCGCGGCACGGTGCTCGGCGTTGCCCTCGACGGCGTCGGACTCGGGCCGGACAACGCCATCTGGGGTGGTGAGTTCCTGCTTTGCGATGAGCGCTCGTACCGGCGCGCCGGGCACATCGCACCGGTGCGCCAGCCGGGGGGCGACGCCTGCGCTCGAGAGGGGTGGCGCATGGCGATCGCGTACCTCGCCGCAGCCGGCGAGCTTCGCGACACGCCCCCGAGCTGGTTCACCGACGCCGTGGGTGCTCCGGACCAGCGTCGCTGGCGACTGGTCTCGCGCCTGGCGCGCTCGGAGGCTGCTCCGGTCACCACGAGCGCAGGCCGGCTGTTCGACGCTGTCGCGAGCCTGCTGGGAGTCGCCCACGTGTCCACGTTCGAGGCCGAGGCGGCGATGCGTCTCGAAGCACTCGCGAGCTCGGCCGGGGACGTGTCGACCGTGGATCACATCGAGTTGGGATTCGACGGGGATCCCACCGTGCTCGACACGGTGCAGCTGGTGCGATGGCTGTTCCTGGAGCGGCAGCGAGGCGGGGACGCGGCGGCGCTTGCGGCGATCTTTCACGAAAGCCTTGCTCGCGGGATCGCGAACGTCTGCCTGCGTGTCGGCGCCGAACACGGTGTCGATCGGATCGCCTTGAGTGGCGGGGTTTTCCAGAACTCACTGCTGCTTGGCCGCGTGGAGTTGCTCTTGCGCGAGCGCGGCCTGTTCGTGTACACCAATCAGCAGGTCCCAGCCAACGATGGCGGCATCAGCCTGGGGCAGGCGCTGGTTGCGGCCTCACAAGACTGGAGAGGTGACGTGAGATGAGCGTGCAGACACGGCCCGACCGCGACACCACCACCGCCGGCAGCCGGGCATTCCTCGAGCAGCGCGTGGCTGCCTCGAACCGGGCCGGCGAGGCGTACTTCGCACGTAACGCGCACGCCATCGCGGCCTGCGCCGCGGCAATGGCTGATCGCTTCTTTGCCGGCGGCACGCTGCTCGTGTTCGGGTCCGGTCCGCACGCCACCGATGCGCAGCACAACTCGGTGGAGTTCGTGCATCCGGTGTTGCCCGGATGTCGCGCACTGCCGGCGCTCTCGCTGACCAACGACATGGCCACGGTCACGGGGGTCCTCCAGGGCGCTGCCGCAGTCGAGGTCTACGCACATCAACTCCGAGTGCTCGGACGGTCCGGCGACATCGCGCTCGCGTTCGCTCATGCACCGGTGCACGAGTCGATCACCAGGGGGCTCGACGCCGGCGCGACTGGCGGCATGCTCACCATCGCGCTCACCTCCGGTGATGGCGCAGGCCGGGAGCGCGCGGACTTCGTGTTCCACGCCGAGGGAGCCGATCGCGACGCCGCGCATGAGCTGCACCTGGCGACGTACCACATGCTGTGGGAGCTCGTGCACATCGTCCTCAATCACCGCGGTATCGGAGCGATCTCGTGAGCACCGAGTGTCACGACGAGGTCTGCATCACGTGCTCCGACCAGCTGCTCGAGGTGGTGGTCACCGGTGTCGACACCGACGCCGGGATCGCACGCGGAACGATCGACGGCGCGGACGCCGAGGTCGGCATCGATCTCCTCGATGGGGTGACCGTCGGCGATGTGCTGCTCTGCCACGGGGGAGTGGCGCTGCAGCGCGGCACGCTTGCGGAGGTGGGTGCATGACTGAATCCGGTCGCGACCCGTTCTCGCAGCTGCTCTATCCGATGCTGAGCCCGCAGCCCGCCGCAGGGGATGCGCTGGTCCTTGAGCTGGCACGCGCTCCGATCGACAAGTCCGCCGAGAGCAATCGACTCCGCCTCGAACTGCTCGACGAGTTCGGCGACGAGATCGTGCAGACGGCGGAGGAGATGACCGCAGCCTTCCAGAAAGGCGGACGTCTGCTCGCACTTGGCAACGGCGGCAGCGCGACATCGGCCGCGGACATGGTCACCGAGCTGCTCGTCCCGTCCGACGGCCGCAGGCCGATTCCCGCTTTGTGTCTCACCAACGACATCGCGGTGATCACGGGTATCGGCAACGACGTTGGATTCGGCGATGTCTTCCTCCGTCAGATCATCGCGCTGGGGCGGGCCGACGACGTCGTGCTCGCAGTGTCGACCAGTGGCAACTCGGAGAACCTGTTGCGCGGGCTCGGCGAAGCGCGCCGCCGCAGCATGAGCACCATCGCCATCTGCGGGTACGACGGTGGCCGTCTCGCACGCGAACAGGTTGCCGACCATTGCTTCATCGTTCGATCGAGCAGCGTCCACCGGATACAGGAGGTACAGATGACGCTCTATCACCTCCTCACCGAGTTGGTGCACCGCGCACTTGAAGGAGAGCCCGCATGTGCCTAGCGATTCCCGCCCGCCTCGTCGAATATGTCGACGAGGATCGTCTGTACGGCAAGGTGGAGCTCGGCGGAGTCCAGCGCCGGATCAACACCTCGCTCCTGGTCGGCGAGGACGCAACCGAACCGGGCGAGTACGTGCTGGTTCATGTGGGCTTTGCGCTGAGCCGGGTCAGTGAGGCCGAGGCGGCAGAGACGTTGCGAATCCTCGAGGAGATGGGGCCCGCGTACACCGACGAGGTGCAGCAGATCCGCCAGTGGCAAGCGATGGAGGAGGAGTTGGTAGGCGCCGACTACCGCCAGAACAACGAGACTCGGGCATGAAGTTCGCCGACGAATTTCGCAACGCCGACCTCGCCCGGGCCCTTGGCGCGCGCATCGCCACCGAGTCGGGCGACAAGCACTGGAAGATCATGGAGGTGTGTGGCGGGCACACGCACACGATCTTCAAGTACGGCATCGAGGACCTGCTCCCGAGCAACGTCGAGCTCGTGCACGGGCCGGGGTGCCCTGTGTGCGTGATCCCCATGGGTCGCCTCGACGATGGCATCGCCGTTGCCCACGAGCCCGGGGTCATCTTCACGTGCTTCGGCGATCTCATGCGCGTCCCGGGCAGCACTGGCAGCCTGCTCGACGCCAAGGCCGCCGGCGCCGATGTGCGCATGGTGTATTCCCCGCTCGATGCGCTGAAGATCGCGCAGCAGAACCCGGATCGGAAGGTCGTCTTCTACGCGATCGGATTCGAGACCACAGCACCCTCAACAGCGCTGACGCTGATGCGCGCGAAAGCCGAGGGGATCCGCAACCTTTTTGTGTTCTGCAACCACGTCACGATCATCCCGCCGATGAAGGCGATCCTCGACTCGCCGGATCTGCAGCTCGACGGCTTCCTCGGCCCAGGACATGTTTCGACCGTGGTTGGTATCCGCCCCTTCGAGTTCGTCACCAACACGTACAACAAGCCGGTGGTCGTGGTCGGTTTCGAGCCGCTCGACATCCTCCAGGGCGTGCACATGATCATCCAGCAGATCCACGAGGGACGCTGCGAGGTCGAGAACCAGTACAAGCGAGTGGTGCACGACGACGGCAATCCCAAGGCGCTCGAGGTTCTTGCTCGGGTGTTCAAGCTGCGGTCCCACTTCGAGTGGCGCGGGCTCGGGTTCATCAGCCAGAGCGCGCTCGAGCTGCAGGACGAGTTCGCCGACTTCGACGCGGAGAAGGTGTTCTCCGTGCCCGGCATTCGTGTCGCGGACCCAAAGGCGTGCCAGTGCGGTGAGGTCCTCAAGGGCGTTCTCAAGCCCTGGGAATGCAAGGTCTTCGGCACTGCATGCACGCCGGAGACGCCCATCGGTACCTGCATGGTGTCGTCCGAGGGCGCGTGCGCGGCGTACTACAACTTCGGCAGGTACTCGCGAGCGCGTGAGCGCGAGCGCGTGCTCGCGTCGGGCGAGCACCCGAACGGCAACGGGAACGGCCACGGTAATGGCGCGGTTGCCGAGCTCGAGCTGCGGGCGATCCCGGTGCAAGTACGATGACCGAGACCATCGTGCAACCCGGCAGCGGCGCAGCGATCCGAGCTGCATCCGCGCGTATCGCCGATCCCGAGCAGCGCGTGCTCGAACGCATCGCCGAGATTCGCAAGCGCAAGCCGACGCTTCGCGAGGACGCCATCACGATGAGCCATGGCGCGGGCGGAAAGGCCAGTCACACGCTCACCACTGCACTCTTCGGCGACATCCTCAGCAATCCGATCCTCGATCAACTCGGTGACCAGGCGGTGCTCGCGCTCCCCGGGGTCGATCACATCGGCCTGGCGGTCACGACCGACTCCTTCGTGGTCAGCCCGCTTTTCTTCCCGGGCGGCGACATCGGCGAGCTTGCGGTCAACGGCACCATCAACGACCTGGCCGTCGGCGGGGCGACACCACTCGGTATCTCTGCGGCATTCATCCTCGAGGAGGGGCTGGACGTCGCGATCCTGCGCAGGGTGGTCGAGTCGATGCGCCGGGCAGCGGACCGCGCGGGAGTCAACGTGGTCACCGGCGACACCAAGGTGGTTCCTCGCGGCAAGGCCGACCAGCTCTTCATCAACACCACCGGGGTGGGAACGGTGCCGCTTCCGCAGAAGGTCGCGCTGCACCGGATCGTCCCCGGCGACGTGGTGGTGCTCAGCGGTGCGATGGGCGATCACGGCAGCACGGTGATGCTCGCACGCGGCGATGTCGACCTCGAGGCCGACAACTTGCGCAGCGACACCATCGCCTTGCACGGATTGACATCGGCGCTGCTGACCGACGGCATCGACGTGCATTTCATGCGTGATGCGACTCGGGGTGGCGTCGCGACCGTCCTCAACGAGATCGCCCAGGCAGCCGGTGTCGCGGTGGCCATCGATGAGGATTCGCTCCCGGTCCACGACGAGGTGCGAGGAGTGGCCGAAATCCTCGGGATCGATCCTCTCTACATCGCCAACGAGGGCAAGCTGGTCGCGATCGTGGCACGCGAGCACGCAGCACGTGCCCTGGACCTCATGCGCTCCCGGCCGGAGGGCACCGAGGCCGCCGTGATCGGCGAGGTGATGCCGGAGCCGGAGGGCATGGTCTTCATCCATACCGGCTTCGGCGGAACGCGAGTGGTGGACATGCTCATCGGAGATCCACTGCCCAGAATCTGCTGAATCACGGTCTGCAAGCGCACTGACGACCTGAACGAACGGGCGTATGGTTCCTGTGCGACCAACCTCACACGAGCCGTGATCACCTCATGGATCCTCAGCCCTGGGCAGGGCCCGTCGACCCGGACGACAGCGGAGCGAAGCCGGAAGCTGATGTCCGCATCCAGGCGGTCGCTTGCGGGCGGTGTGGGTGGCCCAACGCGTGCAGGATCCAGAGCGGCATGCGGACCCTGCGCTTCATGTGTCAGTGGTGCGATCGCATGACCACGGGCATCGTCGACCCGTCGATCAAGCGCAACGTCATCTTCTAGCCGGCCGCCACGACCTCCTCGCCGCGCGCATCCGATTCCGGGCGACCGGCTTGCGTGAACCACCGGCTCTTGTAGATGTCCTCGGCGTCGATGCGCATCAGGTCGTCTCGCGTCATCAGGCGCCCGGTCGAGACCAACCGGTTGGCCTGACGGAGCCGGGCTCGTTCCAGCGCGTTACGAACGCTCCTGGCATTGGCAAAGCGTGGCTCGGGCATGCGCCGCGACAGCAACTCGCGGAACGCCGCTTCTGCTCCGGGCGCGAACATGTAGCGCTGGCGGTCGAGCATGATCCGC
>Ga0182024_10011058_pt1 | contig 18222 bp, 16 predicted proteins | sample P32metaG_FD_120480 | JGI IMG/M metagenome (GOLD analysis project Ga0182024, IMG submission 120480) | Permafrost microbial communities from Stordalen Mire, Sweden - P3-2 metaG (Illumina Assembly) | ecosystem: Environmental > Terrestrial > Soil > Wetlands > Permafrost | place: Sweden: Stordalen... | reverse complement strand
CTGATCGGACTTTCATTGGCTCTAATCATGAGAATTCAGCTCATGGTGCCGATGAATCGTTTCGTTTCGCAGGAGTCCTATAACGAGATCTTCACCATGCACGGTACCACGATGATCTTTCTAATGGGCATGCCGCTGCTTTTCGGATTTTCAGTTTATTTGACGCCACTGATGATCGGTGCCAGGGACATGGCTTTTCCGCGGCTCAATGCGATGGGATATTGGATCTATCTTTTCGGCGCTTTGATGCTTTATTTCAGCTTCATGGGGGGCGGTGCTCCATCTGGCGGCTGGTTCAGTTATGCGCCGCTAACTGAAAAAGGATTCCTGTCCAGTCCCGGCATTGATTACTGGGCTCTCAGCCTGCTCGTTGTCGGTGTCGGTTCCGTAGCCACGGGCATCAACCTGATCGCCACCATTTTGACTCTGCGGGCGCCCGGAATGTCGCTGCAACGCGTTCCACTTTTTGTCTGGATGATTTTATTCACCAGCGTTCTCGTCATTTTGTCATTGCCTGCACTGAATGCGGCGATCATCATGATTCTCTTTGACCGCCTTTTAAATTCACATTTTTTTGCGCCTGCCTATGGTGGTTCCGCTCTGCTCTGGCAAAACTATTTCTGGTTTTTCGGACATCCGGAGGTCTACATTTTGATCCTGCCTGGATTCGGAGTGGTGACGGAAATTATCCCTGTTTTCTCGCGCAAAGTTATCTATGGAGCCGGATTCATGGCGGCGTCGACCGTGGCCATTACTTTTTTGAGCTTCGGCGTCTGGATGCATCATATGTTTGCCACCGGACTTGGTTTTTCCGTTCTCTATGTTTTTGCGCTATCGAGCCTGCTGATTGCAGTTCCCACAGGCGTCAAGGTTTGGAACTGGATTGCTACCATGTGGGGAGGCTCGATCCGGTTTAGCACCGCCATGCTTTTTGCTACAGCATTTGTCATTCAGTTCACGATTGGCGGTTTAAGCGGAGTGACGTTCGCCGTTATTCCGCTCGACTGGCAGCTGACCGACAGTTATTTTGTCGTGGCCCATATCCATTATGTGCTTCTGGGCGGAATGATGTTCGCGATGATTGCCGGCATTTATTATTGGTTTCCCAAAGTTACCGGCCGCATGCTTTCCGAAAAGATAGGCAAGTGGCATTTCTGGCTCATGGTCATCGGTTTCAACGGCACATTTTTTGTCATGCATGCCCTCGGAGTGTTCGGTCTGCCGCGTCGTGTCTGGACATATCCGTATGGACTGCCGGTCGTCGCCGGGCTGAATTTGTTTTCGAGCCTTTCCGCATTTTTGCTTGCATTCTCCATCTTGCTTTTTTTCTGGAACATTGCGTACAGCTTCATCAAAGGTGCAACTGCCGGCGATAACCCCTGGCAGGCATGGACCCTGGAATGGGCTACCTCTTCGCCGCCACCTCCGGAGAATTTTGACCGGCTACCGCCTGTATACAGCCGTCGCCCGCTCTGGGATCTGACGCACGGCGTGCTGGATTCAGCTGGACGAAACCTTGGAGAACAACCGTCATGAAAAATCGAACATTGCTTGGAATGATCCTTTTCGTGGCGTCGGAATCGATTTTTTTCCTTCTGCTGGTGCTCGCTTATGTCAATTTCCACAAGAGCACAGGGCCGACGGCGGCTGCCATGCTCGATCCTCTTAAGACCGGATTGTTTTCGCTTGCGCTTTTTTCCAGCAGTTTCACCATGTGGCTCGCAGAAATGTCACGAAAAAAAGAGCTGCTAAGTCAGCGGAGGCAAGGCGGCGAGCAGCCGTCGCAGCCGCAGCGGAAGTCGCGCGGAGGAGGCGAGGGGACCGAAGCCGACGGAGCGCATATAAAAAGTGCTTGGGTGCGATTATGGCTTCTCATAACCATCGTTCTGGGGGCCACTTTTCTGGCGGGTCAAGGTCTTGAATATGCGCATCTTCTGACGCATGACGTGACGATCAGCCGAGATCTTTTTGGCAGCACTTTCTTCACTTTGACCGGCTTTCATGGTTTCCACGTTTTAGTTGGTCTGATTCTCCTGTCGACTCTGCTGGGCCTGGCTTTTCTGGGCCGCAAAAAGGAACCGTCCCTTGGTGGCATTCAAGCAATTGCCATTTACTGGCATTTTGTTGATGCCGTGTGGGTGGTCATTTTCTCAATAGTATATCTCTGGAGATATGTATGACCGCGTGGAAATTGTTTCTTAGCAGTTGGGATTTTACGCCATCGGTGGTGATTGGTTGCGCGGTGCTATTGGCAGTCTACTTGTTTTTTGTCCGTTTCAAATTCAACAGCAAGACTGTCAATTTTACGCTTGGCGTGCTGATTGTATTTCTGGCATTGGTATCGCCGGTGGATGCATTGGGCGAGGATTATCTTTTCAGTGCCCACATGCTTCAGCATATGATGCTGGGCTACGTGGCTCCTCCGTTACTGGTCAGCGGGATGCCTGAATCATTCGTTCGATCATGGCTTCGATTTCCGCCGATCGCGCGTCTGGAGCGCATTTTTAGTTATGCTCCGCTGGCTTTGGTGCTTGGTTCTGCCACTTTCTATGTCTGGCATCTACCGACGCTTTATAACATTGCTCTGGAAAACGAGGTCGTGCATGTTTTTGAGCATCTCACCTTTCTGGTGACGGGAATCATTCTCTGGTGGCCCGTGTTTAAACCGATTCCGGAAGGGCGCCTGACTGCGTTGCCTGCAATTATTTACATGGGGATAGCGGCATCCTTAGGTTCCATATTGGGAATCATATTTACTATTTCCGACACCGCCTTCTACAGCTTCTATGCTCATCCCCACGATGAATTGGGTGCGCTCAAGTTGATTCGGGAAGACTGGGGTCTGACGCAATTGGACGATCAAAAGTTAGGCGGCGCCATTATGTGGGAGCCTATGGGCGCTATTTTTTTGTGGGCCATGATGGTGGTGCTGGTCGACTGGTTTAAACAAGCTGAGAAGGATTCCCTCCAGGAAGATGAACGGAGCACAGAAAATGTCTGAACAGAATGAAGAGAGGGACAAGGAGATCGTCGGCGGAGCTAAGCCGCTGCCGGAACGATTGCCACCACCCACGGTGTGGCCGGCGACGCTGGCGCTTGGGGCTACGCTGCTGGCATTCGGCGTCGTCACTTCCTGGATTATGTCTGCGGTTGGACTGGGACTCTTTCTCCTCGGTGCGGGCGGCTGGTTTGAGGACTTAAGACATGACCAATTCGAATGAAGAACTAAAGGTTCAGCCCAATTGCTGCAATGACGGTCCGAAGATCCTGCCTGACTGGAAAAGAGTTTTTGTCAGCCGACAGGATTTTTTGAAACTGGTGGGTTTGGCTTTAAGCGGACTCATGGCGATGTTGATCGCGATTCCCGGTGTAGCGTTCGTACTCAATTATTTGTTTGTTCCTAGTCGTCCTGCATGGATCAAGATCGGTGCGGTTGGAAAATTCAAAGAAGGTGAAACGGTCCCCGTTGAATTCGAAGACCCGTACAGCCTTCCATGGGACGGTGTGAGCGGCAACCGCACGGCATGGCTGCGACGAGTTGAAGATGACAATTTCCTGGCTTTTGCAATCAATTGCACACACCTGGGATGTCCTGTGAGGTGGGAAGCTGGAGCCGAGTTGTTTATGTGTCCCTGCCACGGCGGCGTTTTTTACAGTAATGGAGACGTGGCGGCTGGTCCGCCTCCGTTTCCGATGCACCGTTACCCTGTGCGCGTTAGTAATGGTCAGGTTGAAATCGAAGTAGGTCCTGTTCTGACTGAAGGTTAGACGTCCGCCATGGAAATGATCGACAAGATAGTAAATTGGCTTGACGAGCGAACCGGTCTGAAGGAGCCTCTGATCAAGATGGCCACGCATCTGGTCCCCCCCGGAGCGAAGTGGCACTATGTTTTCGGCACGGCTGTTTTAACGTCATTTATTGTTCAGGTGGTGACCGGGGTTGCCTTGTCCACCACTTATCTGCCGTCGGCGGGCGTGGCTCACCAAAGCATCTGGTACATCTCCACACAGGCTCCGTTTGGCGCAGTGTTGCGGGGGATGCACTTTTTCGGCGCTTCGGCCATGATCCTGTTTGCTGGAATTCATATGATCCGTGTTTATATAACAGGTTCGTACAAATATCCACGGGAGCTCAACTGGCTGTCCGGGGTTGTTCTGCTTTTTCTCACTCTAGCAATGGGCTTTACCGGACAAGTCTTACGCTGGGACCAAACCGCGATTTGGACAGTGGCTGTAGGTGCAGAGCAAGCTTTCCGGATGCCCGTGTTTGGCAAGCTTCTGGTACAAATATTTCTTTCAGGGGTGACGATTGGAAGCGAGACGCTCAGCCATTTTTTCGCTCTTCATGTTTTTGTTTTTCCTGGCATTCTCGTGGCCATGATCGGGCTGCACCTTTGGTTGGTTCTTCATAACGGCATCTCCGAACCGCCAGTAGTTGGGGAGCCGGTTGATCCGAAAACGTACAAGGAAAAATATGACGCCATGCTCAAGCAGATCGGCAGGCCGTTTTGGCCGGACGCCGCCTGGCGTGACATCGTTTTCAGCACGCTGGTTGTTATCGGCGTTTTGGCGCTTGCTTTGTACTTCGGGCCTCCGCATATTGAGAAACCTCCAGATCCCTCGATAGTTAACGCCGAGCCCCGTCCCGATTGGTATCTTGTTTGGTATTTTGCTATATTGGCACTTTTACCTCATAAAGCCGAGAACTGGGTGATTATCCTGTTTCCGGTTTTTCTCGGTGTGGCGTTACTGGCGGTGCCATTTTTGTCGAATCGGGGAGAACGGAGTTTTCGGCGAAGACCCTGGGCGGTTGGCATTGTTGTCTGTGTCCTGGCTTCTATGGGTGCGCTCACTGTCGAGGGTTTCAAACAGCCTTGGACACCCAATTTTTCGGCTAAGCCGCTCACTCAAGATATCATCGGCGCAACCAGCGGACCTGTTTATGACGGCGGGCAAGTTTTTAACAGTAGAGGATGCCTTTACTGCCATTCCATTTCCGGTCACGGCGGACAACGCGGCCCTGACCTGACCGATGTTTCCAATCGATTGACTCACGACCAAATCGTAATCAAGATTATCAACGGCGGATACAACATGCCTGCTTACGCCGGTAATATCACACCCAAAGAACTCGAAGATATCAGCGCTTTCTTGGATAGCCGTAAAGCTCCATGACTCCGCCCGCGGTGCTAATCGGTATGAATGCATCGTCAGCTCGCTTCTCACCTTCGACATGTCAATCGTTTGATCAAATTGATCGCGTACAGACCGATTGAATGCTAGCGCCGGAGAAAAATCAGCATGAAAAAGAATTTGAGTAGTGGTGTAAAAAACAGTCGGAAAGAGGGATCGAAGATTCGAGAAACTCAGCCACACAACTACAAATTCATATTTCAAAATCCATCTGCGGTGCCTTCGAAGGCAAGAGCTCCACGGCAAATCTTGGTAATTGATGTCGGCGGAAGCCATGTCAAAATCTTGAGCACGAACAAGAAGAATGCCCGGGAATTTGCATCAGGTTCGACGATGACGGCGAAGGAGATGGTTGCTGGGGTGCTCAAGTTAGCAGAAGGCTGGAAGTACGATGGTGTCTCAATCGGCTATCCAGGCGTAGTGCTTCACGGCAGACCGGTGGCAGAGCCATACGAGCTCGGGGGTGGCTGGGTTGGTTTTGACTTCACTGGTGCATTTGGATGTCCCGTTAAGTTGATCAACGATGCGGCCATGCAAGCGATGGGAAGTTATGAAGGCGGCAAGATGCTCTTCTTGGGACTGGGTACAGGTCTGGGATCAACGATGATCGCGGATGGTTTCGTCGAGCCTATGGAGTTGGGACATCTGCCTTATAGGAAAAGTACATACGAAGATTACTTAGGCAAGCGTGGAGTGAAGCGGTTAGGTAAGAAGCAGTGGCGAGAGTCTGTCGAGGACATTGTATCTCTACTAATAAAAGCGCTTGAACCTGATTACGTGGTTATAGGTGGAGGCAACGCAAAAAACCTAAAAGAGTTGCCAGAAAAATGCCGACTCGGCGAAAACGCCAACGCTTTCAAGGGAGGGTTTCGTATGTGGGGGTCCGGTGAGTCGAAGCAGCCAGATCAAGCAGAGCTGAAACGGTAAGAATCGAAGATCCCTCACGTGATCGGGAGATTGAGCCAGAATGTGCTTCCATGTCCTGGTTCGCTGTCGACGCTAACGGTGCCGCCATGTGATTCGGCGATCAGTTTGCAGATTGCCAGTCCGAGTCCGAAGCCTCGAACTTTTTCAGGTGAGTTAGCCTGGAAGAATTTTTCGAAGAGCTGCTTCTGGGTTTCCACATCGATGCCGGGTCCCTGGTCACGAACGCCAATTCTAAAGGTTTCAGCGTCTTGCTTGGTTAATACTTCGATCTTGGTATGAGGTGGAGAAAATTTGATTGCGTTGGATAAGTAGTTGAGCAATACCTGCAAGACTCTTGATCTGTCGGCAACGAGCTGATCAGTGGCAGTTTGGTTAGACAATTGGATCTGACGGCTTGTGGCGATGCTGGCTAGTGCTGCAATCGCTTCGTCGACCGCTGCATTAATTTCGAAAGACTCCATGCGAACATTGAGTTTGGTTTCTTGAGCACCTTCGAGAGTGAGAAGATCATCGACCAACTGCAAGATGCGGTCAATGTTTCTTTTGACTGAAGAAATAAGTCCTAATGCTTTGCTATGCGTCGTCTCAAGTAGCAGTGTCTCGATTTGATCGAGCGCATCTCTGGCTAATGTAAGCGGTGAGCGCATGTCGTCAACCAGCAGTTCGACAATCGCTTGCCGCTGCCTGGCTGCCTCGACAATCTCTTCTGCACCTCTATGCATGATGAAATCGAGATAGGCCAGCTCGTCACCACCATCCAATCCCTTCAGCAATGGTTCGTGCTTAGGCAACTTCGCTGCATTTGCCACCAGAATTTTTAGACGCTTTGTGATGTGTACAGTAAATACAAGCACCATTATTATTGCCAGGATAAGATTGGCTCCAAGCCCGGCGAGGACAGTTGTTTCCAACGCCTGCCTCGAGCGCGTCTGGTCCGCACGCAGGCGTTCAATCTCGGCTCGTTCGTGTGCGGAAACATCGTCATAGGTCGCGGCTAGATATGACATTGCTTTGGAGTAGGCGATAAATACACGAAAGATCGAAGCTGAACCCATTAATCCCTGTCGCGGGCGTTCGGTAATTCGGAGCTGCATCTCCATCGGTCTGATTATGGCGTGGTCAAATAATTCGACCAGTCGCTGCTCGGTTGGAAAATCGCGAGTTTGCTCTCTCAATCGGGCATTCACATCGCGAGCAACTTGACCTTGCTTCATGGCTCGCTGTTTTGATTCAGGATTGCCAGACAGAGCATAGTCAGCCGCATTTACCGAGACCTCGAATGTAGCGTTCAATCCTTCGTTTACAGACAAAATTTTATCGGCTACTCGCTGAATCTTCTTTGCTTGTGCTTCTCCAACCTGCATTTCGTTATTGAGCCAGCCAATCCAGAACGCTTCAAGACACAAAGGAATGATGACCAGAGCAAAACCTTTGTGAATGATACGGGCACCGAATAGTCCTGTAGGTTTATAGGAGCTGAATGTTTGTGCACCGGATTTAATACCACTAGAGATCTGCCCGCTGTCAGCCAGGTTGGCATTGAGCGGCATTCGCACCCAAAGGGAATTCGAGCCCTCGACTTGCTCAAAGCCGACAGTGCCACCGTGAGACTGTGCAATTAACTTGCAAATTACAAGACCAAGATCTCCGGCTCTGCTTTTGCTGCGATGCTTGGGAAAGCTCTTGAAGAGATCTGAGCGCAGATAAGCATCGAGTGGTGGGCCAGGTGCTTTGACCGAGATTCTAATGGCATTTGGTGCGCTTTCGGTGGACACTGAAATTGTTGGTGTGATTCCTGGAAAAGCCAGCATACTGTCCACGTAATTTATGATTATCTTCTCGAATTGTTCTTTGTCTGCTCGAATGACCTGGTCGGTGCAGTTATTAATTATGGTGACATGAGCAGAAGTGCTGAGGTCAGCGAGAGCTAAAGTTGCATCGTCGACTGCGTCCTTGATGTTGAATTCACTTATATTGAATTCGACTTTGCCCGCTTCAAATCTTTCGATGATCAACAGTTCGTTGACTAGCCGGAGCACTTGAGTGATATGTCTGCTCACCACTTCGAGTAATTGCTTTGCACCAATAGGCAATTTTTCAGCCTGCGGATGATTGAGAACTTCAGTTGTTACCTGAGCAGCCATCAGCGGTGAGCGCATGTCATGCGCCACCATTTCCATGATTGACCGGCGATGATCGTCTGCAGCGCATAACTGTTCGTTAGCTGCGTGCATCACAGTGTCGAGGTAGCCAACCTCGTCGCTGCCGGCAACCACTTTGGTAAGCTTCTCACGCAACGGTAACTTGCGTGCGTTGTCGATCAGCAATGCGAGACGACCACTGATGTCTTTGTTGAATATATAAAGAAGCAACGCTGCCAGAGCAAAATTGCTCAACAGACCTGAATACACGAGGACTTTAATTCGGTTTCGTGCAGTCTGTTCTCTTGCCCTTGCGGCGCCGAGAGCGTCCAATTCACTTTGCGTAAGCGCGCCGATGCTAACGCCGTCATCGGCACCCAGACGCAACAAAGGCCCTAGCCTGATGCACGCACGCAAATTCGCAAGCATGGTCGAGCCGACCTGCGCGGGTGAAACAAGATTGAGTTCCTTCCATTCAGTTTCCGACATTCGATTGAATTCGCCAATTGTCCTGAGCGTGTTTTGGTCTTTTGAGGAAAGTTTCCGTAGCTGCTCGTAGTGTTTTTCCAGTGATTGATGTTTGTGAGTCGCGAACGTTTCCCAGTCGATAACGGGATCAAACATACGGCTCATCATTTCCAAAATCATTACGTGCCGGTCTTCCGTCGCTCCAGCCAGGTGCATGGCAAAATCTGTCTGCCTTGCTTCTTCAGCGGCAAGATATTCTGTAGATAACCACAACTGACCGAGGACCAGAAGCCAGATTGTCTCGAGAATAAGTGGAATCAACACAAGGGACAGACCTTTATGCAAGATCCGCGGTTTAAGAAGCCGTCCATACGGCCCTGGCTCAGTTCTTAAGGTCTGCTCGATGGTGGGCGCCTCTTAAAGACATTGGTACCGTGCGAGTGATTGTTAGTTTGGAAAAACCGACTTATGTTCACCTCATCCTTGTCTTATCAATACCCGCTGTTGTTTGGCACCGTACATGGTGCCATCTGTTGGATGCTTCCTGCCTACTTGTGGTTCGATAGAAATTACTCCATGGACAGGTACGTTGCGATATTCTTCACTGATGAATAGTCGCTGCTCAAGTGGTGTGTCTTCGACTTTTTGCCCGGCGGGAACCTGAAATATCGAGTGTCCAACATCGTTGCGAGAATCGAGCGACACAAGATCTGATTTTTCTATCTGTTCCATGCAGAAATCAAAGAGATCGCCAATCGTTGTTGCGGACTGGATACCGTAGTCTAGTGTACGTTGAACGATATCATCGCACTGATTGCATAATTCATGAAAGAATGGGTCGTTGCCGATTGCCACAGTCTTACTCCAGTTCCACCAAACAGTTTCATGGATGGGAGTTGAATCAACGATCACTATGTCATTTTCGCGCACAGACGCGTCGCCGGATGGAAGATGAAATCTCCGGGAGACTGGTTTCCCGGAATTCTTGCCGGCGCATACCAATATGGGATACCAGCTTTCCGGCAAGGAAAGGTGATCGAGTTCCTGTTGCAGTCTGCATGCGATCTCAAGCTCAGTCATTCCAGCTTTTATTGACAAAGCCACTCGCTCCGTAGCGTCGGCGACCCGCTTTTGCGTTTCAAGGAATGTTTGGATATATTCTTCCGCACCGAGCATTGCTATTCTCACTCTAGTGAATTAGTTGGACGCTGCACCGCATGTGGTTTCATACGCGGGCCGCTGTTTCCTGCCGGTTGTTTATATATTGTCAGGTCGTTCTGTTTTTTCGCGGGCGCACTACTTCAATTGAGCAGTCTGCGTTGTCCACTACTGCTCGGGCGACACTGCCGAGGAAGTGCTCCCACAAGCTTTTATCGCGATCGTGAGCACCCAGCATGATCATGTCGGCTCCCCAATCCTGAGCAATTTGCAAGATGCAGCTGCGCACATTCCCTTCGAGAACGTGGTGCTCAACGACCACTTTGCCGAGCTTCTGCTTGATCTCGTTGGCATACGCTTCGGTCAGTTTCTCGAGCTGCGCTTTCTGAGTGGCATAAATTTGCTTATGGGCGGTGTCGATTTCTGGATCTTTCCAAAGTTTCGAATGAACAATCGACTTCGGTTCTTCCACAACTGCAATTAGTTGAAAGATGCTTGTCGGCAGCCAGGGGCGCGCAAGCACTTCATCGATCACCGCTCTTGCGCTGGGTGAGTCGTTGATGGCCAACAAAAATCGCGAATCGTCTTGCGACGGCAAATGCTTGCGCTCGTCCTTTTCCGTCGCGGCTGAGGTGATGAAATTGATGATTTGAACAGAGCAAGGAGCATGATTGAGCACTCCCGCTGCAACGCTTCCGATGGTGCCTGCGTCAAACGTTCCCGGCGTCGGGTTCAACATCTGTTTGAACGCGAGGACCGGGCTGTCTTCATTGTAGCCGGATTCGCCGTGCGCTCCCATGACGATCAGATCTGCTCTCCATTCTCTGGCTTGTTGGACAATGATCTCTGCCACGTGGCTTTGACTTTGTTCCTGGGAATTTACCGTGACTTTGCTTTCACCAAATTTTGCCGCGACCTTCTGGCGAGTAGCATTGAGCGAATTGCCGATGTCTGACTCAAGCGCTCGGAAGGCTGTGGCAGCCATAGTGTTGATGCCGCTGCCCATAAGTCTTACTGAACTGAAATTTGGGGCGACAGTAACGATTCGCACCTCCGAATCAGGTGGCCACGGCTGCCCGAGCAACAAGTCGACAGCATTATCGGAATGACAAGACCCATCTAGTGACAAAAGTATTCGCATGTTCACCTGCCCAAAACTGTTTCTGATCGCCGGCTGCAAACAACTAAACAGTAGCAGTTCCGAACGGATCCTAACTAGTAAGGTGTTGAAGCTTAATCGATCAACTTTCGAGATTGCTGTTGGTAGGGTATACTGCCTCGATTGACGGAAACGAAATGGAATGAAAGCAGCCATTGGGAATCTTACACCAAACAAAGCGCTGACTGAGATGGCGATGGGCTATTCGCGCAGTCGGGTGCTCAGTGCGGCGGCTCGTTTAGGCATTGCGGACGCGCTTGGCGATGATGCGCGGACCATCGAAGAACTTGCGGAAGCGTGTGGCGCTCAGCAAGACCCTTTGTATCGGTTGTTGCGTGCACTGGCGAGTTTTGGTGTTGTTTGCGAATGCGCTCCACAACAGTTCATTCTGACGTCGTTTGGCCAGCCGCTGCGTAAGCAGGCACCAAATTCGGAATGGTCAGCCGTTGTATTCTGGGGAGACCTGCTTGCCGATAGTTGGTCGCAATTGACCGAGTGTGTTCGTACTGGCGACAGCGCGGCGCGCATAATGGAACGCGATAATGTGGTATCACGTTGGTCGAAAGACCCTAACGCGATGTCCATTTTCGCTGCCGTAATGGGCACAGCTCCCGCCGAAGACTACATGCCGATCGCGCGTGCCTGGGACTTCTCGAAGTATCAAACTGTCGCCGATCTTGGTGGTGGTGGTGGCGCATTAATCGACGCTGTCTTGGAAGCTTTTCCGAGTCTGCACGGTATGCTCGTCGATCGCCAGAACGCCATCAATTGTGCCAAATCGCGCTTCGAATCGGATGGATTGGCAGGTCGTTGCCAGCTGATTGCTTCGGATCTGTGCGAATCCGTTCCGGCCGGAGCTGATGTGTACATGATGAAACACGTGCTGCATGGTTACACAGACGAAGCAGCGCTCGTGGTTCTCCGCAACTGCCTGAAAGTTCTTCCGCCTCACGGACGTCTGCTGGTGATTGAGTTTGTGCTGCCTGATGTCGTTGACCGCGCTGATGATCAACTGGAGCGGCGCTTGATGAGCGATTTGAATATGCTGGCCGTAACCGGAGGCAAAGAGCGCAGCGCGATTGAATGGAAGAAACTATTGGATAGCGCTGGTTTTAACTGTCAAGGTATTTTTCCAGTTCACGGAGATCTGGTTTCGATCGTCGAAGCAACGCCGCGCGTTTGATTGCGCTCGCCAGGCTGGATGACTCTGAAATTATTTCGGGTGCTGAAAATGACTCGGGGTCAATCGTGGTGTCTCTAGATTTCCCAAAAGGAACGAATAGCCAAATCCAAAGAACGCAATCGGCGCCGCATTGTTTAGGCGGAAACCGAACTGCGTGTCTATTTGCTGACGGCGGTTTGGACGATAAGCTCCACCGAAGTGAATGAGATTGCTCATCGGTCCACGCTCGAATACGTCACCGACATATTCAATAAAAACGTTTGCCTGCCGTCCCCAGGAGCGATTTAGCACAAAACTGTTCTGCCAGTCTAAATTGCGGCGTCCGTTTATGGTTGGGTCGAAGAGCGATTGCATTCCCTCGATGTCCCATTTGTCGGTCAGTTTTTGGGAAAACGGAAACTTGATATTCGGATCTACACGTGTACTCTGCTCTGAAAAGCCTGAAGGAATGCTGACGTACGGGTTAACCGCGAGTTCAAAGTTTGTTGGACCCAGCGGACCGAGTCTTGCCTTAAATCCGGCTTGCATGTTTTGGAAACCGGTGAAAGGTGGAGTCAATCCTAAGTCCGGATTGAGAGCGGTGCTGTGGAAAGTCAAAAAATTGGGCGTGTTGTATCGCAGCTCCAGGCGACTGGCGACGCCAAGCCTGATTAGCGTTTCCGGGAAATCAAAAGCGCCGCTGTGCCGATTGGCGTAACTTTGTTGAAAGCCATTTTCCTGCAGCCAAAGCCCTTTTGGCACGTTGACGCTGGAATCAGCAATGTGTGGTCTGTCGGGATCAATCCAGTAATCTTCTTCGGCTTGCAAAGTCACAGGCTTCAAATTCGGTGGTGGTGTTGAAGGATTCGAACTCGATGTCGGTGATGATGTATTGCTATTGGATGGTGGCGTTAATGGGTTGGTAGTGGATGGTGGCGTCGACGGATTCAAATTGGATGGTGGCTGGATGGTCGGTTTAAAATTGGGTGGTTGCGCATTTGGTGCCGGTTGTGATTGCTGGTCCACGGAGTCGGTTGATTGCGGATTCTGATCGCCCGCTTTGACTGGCAAAACCAGTATTACCAGCAGAAGCCATGCAAGCAAAAAAGCGTTAGCTCTCCAGAATGCCGGCATTGAATCCTCATACGAAAAGAGAGCCAGACCTCGCAATTCACCAAGCTAATGCTTGGCGCTGCGAAGGTCTGGCTCTCAGAGACCTGTTTGGAACTCTGCTTGTGGATCGGATGCATTAGCGCATCAGTATGTCGTTTTCCACAAGACCACCCTTATTGGTGGCGGCAGGGCTACTCCCCTTTACACTGCATTTATACCAAGAAGTTGCAGTCGGATCAATAACCCTCTAAATTCGCCTGTCAAGGGTCTTTCCGAGCATATATGCCTTGGTGCGAGGTGGCGGCAACGATCGGATATCGATGTAAATGAGAAGGAACCGGCTGCTGCCATCTGATACGAATCAGGCTTCGCCGCGAAGGCTTAACCTGGTATCGGATGAGTGAACAGTCTCGTTTGAAACAATCCAGAGTCATAGAGACTCTGCGGCGTCACCGTTTGCACAGGTCCATGCTCAGGAAGCTCTGAGCTGCGCACGTTGGATTTGTGTTTGACGACACCTCTGGCGATAAATCCGAAATTCAATTTGGCGGGATCGAACCCGTCGTGAATGATTCTGAGAACATGATCCGGATCGTAATCCTCTGAGCGGGCGGCGGCGACGTTCATCAAAATCCACTTGTTACAGTTGAGACTATCAGAACTATCGTAGCGAGAAAGCAAATTGTATTTCTTGGTGAAAGCAAGTTTCCATGCTTTGCCCGAGAGGATGCCGTCGTATATGCGCTTCTGCGTCTCCGCGTCAGGGATGAGCAGAAGTGCGTTTTCGTCGTAGCCGGTTTGCCCATAGAAAAAGTCTAACGGCGCCGTCTTCCAAAGTTCCGCTGTCGGTATTCCGGAGTTTGAGTGATTCAAAACTTGATATAGAATCCACGTTTGCGCTCTTGGATCGTACACGGCGAGGCCTGAGTGAGCCATGCCAGTGTAGTCGCGCGACTTGAGATCTTTTCCGCCCTTGCGCGACACAACCGCGACAATGGCGCTTCGAGCCTGCAACGAACTCTGCATCCAATCAGTTAGATGTTTCGCTACCGTTAGCTTTCTTTCGTCAATAGTTTGCTTTGTATTTGGTGTGTCCGCATATGCTCGCGTCGGAGCATGGGCCGTATCTAAAATTTGCCACGCGGAAACAGCCAGCGATACAATTGCAGCCGCTGAAGCTCTTTTGAGCCATTGGTCGTTCATTCTGTTTTCACCTTCTCATTCATTTCAACGTAGTCGCCGCGCACCACAAGCGGTATCTGTTTCTTATCCACTGTCACTTTGGGTGCATCGCTGTCATCTATGGTGCCGAAGTTATCAATCGCGTCGCTCGTCAATTCGCCGATCGCCTTGCCGCCTTTGTCCACTAGTCTGACGATCTGTTTGGTGCCGGCAACTGCAGCAGACGCAGTAGCATCGGAAAAAACTGCTGGCGCAGCAATGGCCGAGATGGCTGAATAACCGGACATCTCCTGGGCCTGGTCGCTGTCGTTGCTGGCGAAACACGGTGGTACGAAGCTTATTAGTGATGCGAGGACAACGCTCGCTGTAAACATACGCATGGTTGCATCTCCCTTGTAGGTCATGAGCAAATTACACAACGTTTCGAGGCTTCCTCTGAGCCAGAATCCACAGTTCCTCAAGTGTGGGCAATTTGGATTGCTGCCGCCGCCGGTCCGCGTCGTGTAGGGGCGATCCCTTGCATCGCCCCTGGCACTTGCGTGATCGGGGGCAGCAGTACCTTAGTAAAGGGAATGGCGAAGTAAAGTGCTTTCGTGAGCTGCCGCTGCCCATACGTGGTCGCGGACCTCGGTAAGGGTTTTGTCAGACTGCCGGGCAGGCATGGTTCTTCGGCCCGGGTTAGTCGCGCGCTGAGCGGGAAACCATGATAAATTAGCAATATTACTTAGGGCAGCTGTGATTTGGACGAGCGAATGCAAGACACACTCTCAACAAGCCTTTTGTCTGCTGCGCAACAAATGTTGAACTTTGCTGCTGTGGAAGAGAGTCAAGCGGTGAGGAAAATTCGCATTGGGCAAATGCTCGAAGCGAAACGTGCAGCTGCAACAACTCTTTTGGCTACGAGTACACCGGAGGATCTGGAGCCGATACATCGCCTCGGCGTCGCCTATCGACTCTGCCACGAACATGCGATGGCGGAGCAGTTTTATCTGCGTGCACTAGATCTTGCCTGTCAGCAGTTTGGGGAGAATTCCTTACAAGCCTCCAAACATAGAAACTTTTTGGCCGGATTATATTTCGCGGCTGAACGATTTGATCTGTGTACAACTCAGCTTGAAGGGTCGCTGAAAGTTTACGAGAAGGTTCTCGGAACCGCCCATCTCTACACGCAGCTAACAAGGTTCGCACTTGCTTTAACGTACAGTTCGCTCGGTGAAAAGGCAAAGGCTTCATCTTATTACAGTCAAAGTGATTTGAAAAACCTGGTCGACGATCCGTTTGCTTCGGCAAACAAGTGGAATGCGTTGCTGCCGAAGGTCGCATCGATTGCTGCGATGAAGTTCGAGCAGGGTTCGTTTCAAGAGAGTGTGGAGCTTTTCCGTTTTTGCGTTCTGCAGGAAGCAAACGAGGCATGGCCGGGCAGCATGATATTGGCACGCGCTTTGTCCGATTTGAGTATTCTCTGTCGGTCCCAGGGATTGCCGAAGCACGCAGCAGATTTTGCCGAAATGGCTGCTCAGGCAAAATCGAGCGTTGATTAGTAATTCCCTGGGAGCGCCGGCTTCCAGCCGGCATCGACTGCAAACCAAGGCAAATGCCGCCAGGATGGCGGCGCTCCCAGGTAGCAGCGTCTTCGGCAACTGAATAGAATTCGGCATAGCACCTACGGGCTTCCGACTATTCGACGTCTGGTGGCACCACGTGCAGTGCACCAAGCAGTTTCTCAAGTTCTTCTGGATGGGTCTGAACGTTTGTTTCGAGAAACGAACACAGCGCGTTCCTCAAGCTTGAGTAACGGTCTGGATCCATTGCGGTTAACCGATCTTTGTCCAGCAATCGAACCACGTAGGTTCGATGATCCGGCTCGTAAGGGCGATGCCGCGTATCGCCAGACTCAGTCGCAGAGTTACTCGGGCTTTGAAGCAGGAGATAGTTCTTTCCGCCGATGCACACATTGCATCTTACAATGAAGATTGCGGATACTGCAGAACTGCCATTAGTGGCTTCCCGATTCTGGGCACCAGACTCAGTGCCTACCGATTTCGAAGCACCAGATTCGGTGACTGCCGGTTTCGACGCACCGGATTCAGTCACTCGACAAAAGACTGTTCCGCCGCATTGCCAGCGATCCTGGATCTCGAGCCCAGCGCCTGGCCTGATTGCAATGTTTGCGACAACTAATTGCCATTCAATCTCAGTCATGGTGCAGGTCTATTTGTGCTTCTTGTTGTTTTTCGCCGGAGTGTTTGGTCCGTCATCCGGCAGCACGCGTTTGCAATATGCTTCGGGCAAGCCACTGGAATCCGGCGAGAGCTTGTCGGATCGATCTGCGAATTTGACCAGTCGGCTGGCGCGCACCTCGCTCTCCGGCACTAACTTGAAACCGGGACCAGCAGTATTAGTGCGCACTATGTTCGCTATCAGATCGAATGGGATGCTGTGCCCGCGAAACCCCTTATCAATAGCCGTGAAATCGATTCTTTCGATCATATCCGGGTTAGTGTCCGACTTCCAGGCAGCGGGCATTGAAACCGGATTAGCTGCTTCACCAAGTCTGTAATATCCTCCCGCCAGCATCTGAGAAATCGGCAGCATTTTGTCTTTGTTGGATACAAACAAGCGAATTTTTGCAGGTCCTTCCGCGAAGCCCATTGTGTAGTGCCGGCAAGTATCCGCGTCCATGTCCGGTGATATCAACTCGCATTGCTTGACCAATCCCTTTCCGAAGACGATTGGTAAAGCGCGAATTACGAGTCGATTCCCCATGCTGTGTGATGTCATTATTACGTTCATCGGATGCTGGGCTTGCAAGGCAATTAGATCTTTGCAGAATGTGTTGAAGTGGGCCTGCGACCATTCATTGTTGCTGCCGTCGATGAAATATCCCCGCATCTTCGGATCGGACGGCCATGAATACATCACCAACGGCTTCTCCATGCTGTATTCCATTTGCGCTGCATCCCCTACCGAATCTTCGAAGGCGTCTTCAGCACCATGAACGTACACGCACAAATCCTGTTGGCCCGATTGGTCGAGCGAAGTTTTTATGCGATCTAGGAACGCCGTTTTAGACGCAGCCGGATCCGCTGGATCGATTCTATCTTTTGTCGATATCTTTCCCGGCTTTGTGTCAACCGGCTTCCAGCCTAGATGTTCCGCATCGATTTCCTGCGGCGTCTTATGTTTGTCATTGGCAATGACAACGAAGGCCGTTCCGTAATACATGTGGTGCTGGCAATTGGTGGGGTATCTTCGGCGCGGACCATAGGTTTCACCAAGCAATTGTCGGTCAGTCAGGTAGAGAACGGGAATTTGCACATATTTGGAGGCAGTAGTCGTTTCCGCCGCCGCACCAGCCTTTTGACCGCAGGCGATTGCGAATATGGAACCGAGAAGCAAGAAAAATGCTCGAGCCACTGCGGTGCTGCGGCGTGGTTCCGAATTTTGGCGCTTGGGTGAACTTGTTGCGAGCATTCTGATTTCAGACTCCAACGGGGATCATGCGCACTATACCGCGCAGGTGCCAACTCAAATCGTATGACCATGTCTTCGGAGCTGCTGCGCAGCGTTATGAGAGATCCACTTCGCTCACTGCGTTCGCTCCGGTCTAGATGACCGTGGCCGCGATATGTGAATGTTTCTTTCGTAGCGTTTAGTTTGAGATACGTAGGGCTGGGAATCTGATAATAATGAATATTCAAACTCTTGATTCCCTTTGT
>Ga0182024_10011057_pt1 | contig 18222 bp, 15 predicted proteins | sample P32metaG_FD_120480 | JGI IMG/M metagenome (GOLD analysis project Ga0182024, IMG submission 120480) | Permafrost microbial communities from Stordalen Mire, Sweden - P3-2 metaG (Illumina Assembly) | ecosystem: Environmental > Terrestrial > Soil > Wetlands > Permafrost | place: Sweden: Stordalen... | reverse complement strand
CGGTTGTTTCCGCTGCCGTTCATCATTCCGCCGCGGCGGGCGGACGGATGCGTGCGGGATGGGCAGGAGTTGGCGATCGGCGGCATGACGGTGCGGGTGATTCACACGCCCGGGCACTCGCCGGGGCACGTCTGCTACTATTTTCCCGGCGAAGGCGTGCTCATCGGCGGAGACCTCATCATCATGGGCGCGGTGGGACGGACCGATCTGCCGGACTCCGACCCGGCGGCGCTGAATGAGTCGATCCGCACGATCATGAAGCTGCCGTCGGCGACGCGGCTGCTCGGCGGTCACGGCCCGGCGAGCACACTGCAGGAGGAACGAGAGGGCAATCCGTTTGTCCGCGCGGCGCTGAATCTGTGAAGCAAATAAAAAGGCTCCGTCAACGGCGTGAACCGCGGACGGAGCCGATTGAATTCAATTTGCGCGGCTGAATCAGTTTCCACCGCCGCCGCCACCGCCTCCTCCACCACCACCGCCCCCGCCGCCTCCGCCGCCTCCTCCGCCACCACCACCTCCGCCGCCACCGCCAGCGCCGAGTTTGACGGTGACGTTCACCGTCGGGTTATCGGCCGTGACTGCCGCGCGGCCGCGGCCGCGGGTGCCGTCGGTGCTGGTAACAGCAATGTTGTAGGAGCCGATGGGGATGTTCGGCAGAGCGATGACGCCGTTAGCGTCCGTTGTGCCGGAGGCAACAGGAGTGCGGGTATTTCCGGCCGGGGCGGCCGGCTGCGTGGTGGCGCCGGCATTGGCGCCGCGCCGGCCACGACCGCGCCGCAGGGCAACCGTCGCGCCCTGCACGGGCTTGTCGTCCTGATCGGTGACGGTCACGGTGACCGTGCCGGTCGGCTGGCTGGTTGGCGCCGTGGCTGGAGGCGCCGCCGGCGCGTCCTGAGCCGTGGCCGCGGTCGATTGGAACATCAGAACCAAGGCCGCCAGTGCAACCGATAACGTGAACCATCGAAGCAAAGAACTCATCTGTAGATCCTCCCAAATGGATTTAAGCGTCTCGAATGTGTATACGCCGCGACGCAACTCTCTGTTGAATCGGGCGACCGTACGACGGTGGGAGTATACCGGATCGGAACCGAAATCAGCACAATAATGCCCGCTTTTTATGGGCCGGGGGCCGATCGGGGGGCAAAAGCAGGAAAAATCGCGGTTTTTGCCCGCTGGAGACGGCCGGCCGGCGGCCTCGCATACCTAATAGTCCGCAAGTTACGACCCACCCCCGGTGGACCGATACTTCGGAGGAGACCTCACAATATGCTCGGATTTGTACAGAACTGGTTCGGCCCGCGCTGCAACCCGATTGGGGTGGACTTTGGCAGCGACGGTCTGCGCATGGCGCAGGCGCAGTGGGTGGAAGGGGATTGGCGTCTGACGGCGGCGGCCAGCGCGCCGGTTCCGGCGTCGGCGCGAAATGATCCGGCGGAGCGATGGGCGTTTTTTGTTCAGGCATCCAAGGAGCTGCTCGGCAGAGGCGGTTTCCGCGGCCGCACGGTGAGGCTGGGCCTGCCCGCGGCGCACATGCACATCCTGCACCTTCGCATGGACCGGATGGACGGCGCACAGCTCAAGCGGGCGCTGCCGTGGGAGACGCGCGGCAAGCTGCCGGTCGATCCGAAGAACGCGGTGCTGCGGCACGTGATCGCGGGAGAAGTCTACGTCGATCAGGAGCCGCGGCAGGAAGTGATTGTGCTGGCGGCGGAGCGCGAGACGGTGGAGCAGCTTCTGGCGTCGGCGGCCAAGGCGCGGCTGGACGTGGTGGGGATGAACATCGAGCCGACGGCGGTGCTGGACTGCTTCACGCACGTCTACCGGCGGGCAGCCGATCAGGACACGACGAACTTCTTCGTGGACATCGGCGCCAGCGGCACGCGGGCGATCCTGACGCGCTCGCGGCAGATTCTCTTCGCGCGAAACATCGCCATCGGCGGAGACAAGCTCGCGGCGGCGGTGGCGCGCGACATGAAGCTGGGCGTCGATGAGGCGAAGGCGCTGCGCATCAAAATGTGCGACGGGCACGTGGGCAATCCGACGTTCGTCGCCGCCGCCGGCGACGCCGCGGCGCGGGAGCGGGATCGGACTGAATCAGCGTGCGCGCCGCTGCTGGAAAAGCTGGTCGAGGAACTGGACCTGTGCCGCCGTTACTACGAGGCGACGTTCCCGGCGCGGCCGGTGGACCGGATGGTTTTCATCGGCGGCGAAGCGCGGCATCGGTGGCTGTGCCAGAAGATCGCGCGGGGCGTGGGACTGGCGGCGCAACTGGGCGATCCGATGTGCCGGATGGGCAAGACGTGCGAGGTTGGCCCGGAATCGGGTATTGACCGGCGTATGCCGCAGCCGGCGTGGGCGGTGGCGATCGGCCTGAGCATGGGCCCGCCCGCCGGAGAACCAGCCGCCGCCGCTGAAGCGACCGCCACCGAGGAAACCAGGAGCACCCATGAGTGAACTCGATCCGACCAGTTTTCTGCCGGAAGATTATCTGGAACAGAAGGCGCAGCGGCGCACCAACGTCATCTGCGCGATTCTGACCGGCATCGTGATGGCCGCCATCGGCTCGGCGGCGAGCCTGACGGAAAAGGTGAATCACCAGGCGGAGGAGCGGCACGCGCAGGTGGAGCGCCGGTACGTGGACGCGGCCAAGCAGATCGACCAGTTCAGGGAACTGGCGAACAAGGAGCGGACCATGGCGCGGCAGGCCGAGCTGGCGGCGAGCCTGCTGGAGAAGATTCCACGGAGCATCGTGCTGGCGGAAGTGACGAACGCGGTGCCGGCGGGCGTGCAGTTGACGGAATTCACGCTGGACAGCCGGCGCGTGCTCTCGCATGCGCTGCCGAGCGATCCGGCCAAGGCGGCCGCCGCGCCGGCGGAGCCGATCGTCTATGACGTGACGGTGAGCATCAACGGGATCGCGGCCAACGACGTGCAGGTGGCTGATTTCATCCACCGCCTGGGACTCAGCCCGTTGTTCAAGGACGTGAATCTCGTCATCAGCGACGAGCTTTCCAAGGCGGGAGACACAACCGATCAGAGCGACAAGGCGAACCTGCGGAAGTTCGAGGTCGACATGGGCCTCAATTCCGACGCCGACGTGATGAGCCTGAACGGTCGAACCACCACCAACGCCGCGGCCACCGCGGCTCTGCCGGCCAATTAGGGGTATACCAACATGAAAATCGGAGTCCGCGAACTGTTGTTTTTCGTCGTGATGCTGGGAGTTCTGGGGAGCGTCTACTTCTTCGTGTTCAGCAAGGCGAACGCCCGGCGCGAGGCGCTGGAGGCGGATACGCTGGCCAAGCAGCGGCAACTGGACGCGCTGGAGGCGGCGACCAGCGGCATCAACGATCGCAACCGCAAGCTGGGCGAGCTGGAATCGGCCATCAAGTTCTTCGACGGCAAACTGCCGGCGCAGCGCGAGGTGGACACGATCCTGCAGCAGGTGTCGCAGACCAGCCAGGCCGCCGGGCTGTCCACCAAGACCGTGCGGCCGTCCAAGTCGGAAACCACGGCCCACTACAGCGAGGAGCCGATCGAACTGATCCTCACCGGCAGCTTCGAGGGGTTCTACAAGTTTCTGCTGGAGCTTGAGAAGCTGCCGCGCCTGACGCGCGTGACGGAAGTGAAGCTGACCAAGATCGACGAGAAGGGCGGCGCGCAGATGACGGCGCACATGACGCTGAGCATCTACTTCGTGCCCGACATGCAGGACGGCGGCGCCACCGCCGCGGCGCAATAGAGGATTGACCCTCGAGGAGAACGGCCATGAGTGAAAACGACCTGATGCACAACATGGGCGACGACGCGCCGTCGGCAGAGGAGGGCGGCGATGAGTCGGAGATGGAGGGAATGGTCGAGGCGAAGCGGCCGTGGCTGAACGCCAATACGCTGCTGCTGCTGGGCCTGTTGACGACGGTCGGCGCGGCGACCTATCTGATGTGCCGCCACGCCGCGGCCGAAACGGCCCGGGCCGATCCGGCCGTGGAGGCGGCATCGGGAACCATCAACAACTTCCTCAAAGGCGGCGCCCAGGAACAGTACCAACTGGCGGTCACGCAGCGCGACACGGAGAAGATCGTGTCGCAATTCAACAATTATCCATCAGCCCGGCAGGTTCCGCTGGCGGGATTGCGAAGCGATCCGTTCGAATCGGCGGCCGACACGCAGCCGGTCACGATGTCTCAAACCGACGCCGAGCGACACGCCGAGGAGCGGCGCAAGGCGAGTGAGACGATCGTGCAGGGTCTCAAGCTCGAATCCATCGTCTACGGCTCGCACAGCCAGTGCATGATCAACGGCCGGCCGTACGCGCCGGGCCAGGGAAACGGCGTGTTCACCATCGACAAGATCGAACCACAGAGCGTGTGGGTGCAGGTCGGCGATCTGCGCGTGGAGATTCAGATGCCGCCGCCGCGGATGAACTGAACCGCCGCGGATGAACCGGGTAAACGGAAGGAGCGTTCATGTTCGGAAGGAAAACGGGAGGAACAGCAGTCGCGGTCCCGCGGCCCGATGTGAGCGACGCATCCGCCGCGGATGCGGACGCGCCGGAAGATTTTGAGCAGCTTTGGCAGCCGCCCGAAGCGACGGCGCGCCGATCGGTCGAACAGTTGCTTCTGGAGCGCGGCCAGATCAGCGCTGAGCAACTGGCCCAGGCGCAGTCCGTCGCGGCGCAAACGCCGGGCAAGAGCAACGCGCAAATCCTGCTCACCATGAACGCCGCCAGCGAGGGGCAGATTCTTTCGGCGCTGGCCGAGACGCTGAGCCTGCCGTTTGAATCGCCGGAGATAGACGAGATCGACCCCACCGCGTTCGCGCTGCTTCAACCCGATTACATCCGCCGCCGCCATGTCCTGCCAATGCGGCACGAAGGCAATACGCTGATCGTCGGGATGCCCGATCCCAACAACGTGTTTCTACTGGACGAGGTGCGCCGCAAGACGCGCAGCGATCTGCGCGTGGTCGTCGTCACGGCGGGCGACATCAACAAAATCGTCGAGCAGATCACCACCGACGCGGTGAACGTCGAGGTGGACAAAATCCTCAAGGACGTGGCCGACGACGACATCCAGATTCTCGAAACGGCCAAGGATGACGTGACCGATCTGGCCAAGACCGGCAACGAGGCGCCGATCATCCGGTTCGTGAACTACCTGGTCTTTGACGCCATCAAGCAGGGGGCGAGCGACATTCACATTGAGCCGAAGGAAAAGGAACTGAAAGTCCGGTATCGCATCGACGGCGTGCTGTTTGAGGCGATGAATCCGCCCAAGACGATGCACGCCGCGGTGGTGTCGCGCCTGAAGATCATGGCCAATCTCGACATTGCCGAGCGCCGGCTGCCGCAGGACGGGCGCATCCGTGCGGTGGTGCACAATCGGAAAGTGGATTTGCGCGTGAGCACGCTGCCCACCGCGTCGGGTGAAAAGTGCGTGCTGCGAATTCTCGACGACCGCTCAATCAACGTGGCTTTGGAAGACCTGGGCTTCAGTGAAGACGCGATGTGCATCTGGAAGCGCCAGATCGCGCAGCCGCATGGCATCCTGCTGGTGACCGGGCCGACCGGCAGCGGCAAGACCACGACGCTCTATTCGTCGCTGCGCTGCATGGACGGCAACCGGCTGAACATCAGCACGGTCGAAGACCCGATTGAATATCATCTGCCGACGGCCAGCCAGGTGCAGGTGCATGAGAAGATCGGCATGAGTTTTTCCGCCGCGCTGCGAAGTTTGCTGCGGCAAGACCCGGACGTAGTGATGGTCGGCGAAATCCGCGACGGCGAGACGGCGCGCATCGCCGTGCAGGCGGCGCTGACCGGGCACCTGGTTCTGAGCACGCTTCACACCAACGACGCGCCGGCGTCGGTGACGCGACTGATCAACATCGGCGTTGAGTCGTACCTGATCAGCGCCGCCGTGAACGCGATTTTGGCCCAGCGCCTGGTTCGCAAAATCTGCGCGCATTGCAAGGAGCAATACCAGCCCACCGACGAGATGCGGGAATTCCTGACGCTTCAGGGATTCACCGCCGATCAGATGTGGCACGGCAAGGGTTGCGACCGCTGCCGCAAGACCGGCTACGCGGGGCGGCTGGGCATCTACGAACTGCTGCTGATGAACGACTGGCTGCGCGATCAGGTGACGCGCAATCCCGACGTGACGCAGCTCCGCAAACTCTGCCGCGAGCGCGGTCTGGTGACGCTGCGCGACGACGGATACCAGAAGGTCATCAAGGGGCTGACGACGATCGATGAAATACTGCGGGTCACCGAAAACGCGGTTTGAGGAGAATGTTGAATGATGAATTTTGAATGTCGAACAGGCGCATGACTCCTGGCTCAACTTTCAACATTCAACATTCAGAATTCAAAATTATGATTCAAGAAATCCTCCGCAAAGCGATGACCTCCAAGGCGAGCGACGTGCATATCAACGCGGGCTCGGTGCCGCTGTTCCGCGTCCACACGCAGGTGGGGCCCAGCGAGTTTCCGGTCGTCAACGCCGAAACGACGGCGAAGATCGCGCGCACCATGATGGGAGAGCAGCGCTGGACGGAATTCCAGCAGCACCGCGACGCCGACTTCAGCTACGCGATTCCCGAAGTCGGCCGCTTCCGCGTCAACGCGCACTACCAGCGCGGCAGCGTGGCGCTGGCGATCCGCACGATCAACGACCACATCCGGCCGCTGGAGGAACTGTTCCTGCCGGAAGTGGTGACCAAGCTGACGCACCTGCCGCGCGGACTGGTCCTGGTGACCGGCCCGACGGGCAGCGGCAAGAGCACGACGCTGGCGGCCATGATCGACGCCATCGCCCGCCGCGAGGCCGGGCACATCATCACGCTGGAAGACCCCGTCGAGTACACGCTGCACAGCAGCAAGTCGTGCGTCGAGCAGCGCGAAGTCGGCGGCGACGTGCCGAATTTCGCCAGCGGATTGCGCCATGCCCTGCGTCAGGATCCCGATGTCATTCTCGTCGGCGAAATGCGCGATCTGGAGACTACCAGCTCCGCCATCACCGCGGCGGAGACCGGACACCTGGTCTTCAGCACGCTGCACACCGTCAATGCGCCGCAGACCATCGAGCGCATCATCGACATCTATCCGAGCGATCAGCAGAACCAGATTCGCTCGATGCTGGCCAACACATTGGCGGCCGTGGTGAGCCAGACGCTGCTGAAGCGCCGCGATCAGCCGGGCATGGTGCCGGCGGTGGAGATCATGCTCTGCACGCCGGCGGTGCGCAACTGCATCCGCGAGAATCGCATTTTTGAAATTCCCAACGCCATCGAGACCAGCCGGGCGCTGGGGATGCAGACACTGGACAACTCGATCAAGAATCTGTTCGTCAACGGTTACATCAGCCGCGAAGACGCGGTGGCGTTCGCCGCGCATCCAGAGAAGCTGGAGCGCGCACTGGTGGCATAAGCAAAGGCTGGTCAGGCAAGCGGAGAAGGAGACGTTCATGCCGACGTATCGCTATGAAGTCAAAGGTTCGGTGGGCAAGGTGATGCAGGGAGTGCTGACGGCGGCGTCGCTCGCGGCGGCGTCGGCGGAGCTGCGCGGACGCGGGCAATACATTTTGCATCTTTCCCCGGCCGACCGGAGCCTCGCCCGCAAGGGCTTGCAGATGAGCTTCCATTTCGGCCCCAGCGCCAAGGACGTGCGGAATTTCACGACGCAGTTGGCGGTCATGATCCGGGCCGGCATCAGCATTCGCGCGGCCATTGAGGGCATTTCCGAGCAGGCGAGCAATCCCAAGTTCAAGAAAATGCTTGAGCAGATGCGCCAGGACGTGGAGAGCGGCAAGCAGTTCTCCGAATCACTGGCGCGGTATCCCAAGGTTTTCTCGCCGCTGTACGTGAATATGGTCAAGGCGTCGGAACTGAGCGGCGGATTCAGCAAGATGCTCGACCGCATCGCCACCTACCTCACGGAGCAGATCGAAACGCGCGGCATGGTGGTCGGAGCGCTGATCTATCCCGGCATCATCGGGTGCATGGCGGTGGGCACGACGATCTTCCTGCTCACTTTCGTTCTGCCGCGGTTCATGGTGATCTTCAAAGGCAAAGAGTCGATCCTCCCCGCGCCGACCAAGGCGCTGCTTGCGACCAGCGGGTTTATGGTCAACTACTGGTACATCCTGCTGGGGATCGCCATCGGGGTGATCTGGGGCGGCATCCTGTTTCTGAGAACCGACACCGGACGGCTCTGGTTCGACAAGTTCAAGCTGATGGTTCCGCTGTTCAAGAAGATGTTCCGGGCCATGTACATCAGCCGCGGGCTGCACACGATGGGCCAGCTCATCAACGCCGGCGTGCCGATGCTCGACACGCTGAGCATCACCGCCGACGTGAGCGGGAACGTCCTATATCGCTCGATGTGGCGCTCGGTCTACATGGCGGTGAAACAGGGCAAGAAGATTGCCCAGCCGTTACAGAAGAACCCGCTGCTCCCGCGGGCGGTGGTGCAGATGATCCACGCCGGCGAGGAGAGCGGCAAGCTCGGCGAGGTGCTGGACGAAGTCAGCGATTTTTACGCCAAGGAGCTGAAATCGGTCATCAAGGGCGTCACGGCCATGATCGAGCCGCTGATGATCGTCATCATGGGCGGTGTAGTCGGATTTATCGCCATGAGCATCATTCTCCCCATCTTCAAACTCAGCGCCCTTGTGAAATAACCGTGCGGGGGACTGGTTTTCGGCGGGGATGTATTCGATGGAGGGGTAGATGAATGCGATCTTCAATCTTCGCCGCCGGCGCTGCTGCGGGCTTGCCCGAGGCGGCGTTGCCCGCCGCGGCTTCACGCTGCTTGAGGTGGCGGTCACGACCTGCATCATCGGGGTGGGGACCGTCGCCATGCTCGGCCTGCTGGCCGCGGGGACCAACACCAATCAGCAGGGGGCGCTGCTCACTACGGCCGTCGATCTGGCCAATAACATTCACGAACTGTGCGACCAGCTCCCGTATCCGTCTTCCGGCGCCTGGGGATTGCCCGGCGGCCAGACAGTCTCGACGATCTTCTCAAGCGGAAGCGGCAACATAAGCTGGCTGGATCAGCAGACCATCAGTCCGCCGATCGACGCGACGGGCAACGCCATCAGCGCCATGGGAAGTTGGACGCAGCAGGTGTCCGTGACCAACGTCGTCGTCACTCCGACCAGCCTGACGACGCTCACTCCCAACTCAACGACCAACGCCATGTCCAACGTGACGGTGACGATTCTGTGCGGCGGCAATCAGGTGTATCAGACCAGTTGGCTGGTGGCGAAATAGGAACATGACCATGAACACAAACCCAACCATGAACACAAACCAACGAGTTCGTCGTGGACTGAGCAGCGTGCTGGCGATGATCTATCTTTCATTGCTGGCGGCGCTGGCGGTCGGTTTTTATACGGCGGTCGACATGAGCGGCAATCTGGCCGACAACGAGCAGTACATCAACCGCTCGCAGACCTCCGCGGAGAGCGGCCTGGCGTTTGCCCGGGCGCAGATCGCGCAGTTGTCGCTTCCCAATACCACGACGGCGGGCACTCTCATCGCCGCCACCAAAACCGCGCTGGACACCCAGTTGAGCAGTTGGGGAAGCGGCAACCTTCCCAATCTGGTGACATTCGAGGGCAATCCGGCCGTCGCCATCCCGGCGCAGCCCGGCGGCTGGAGTTGGTCCGGCAGCGGCGCGCTTCCGGCGAACACGCAGTTCATGACCACTGACGGAACCGGCGGGCAGACGCTCATCCTGATCTCGCAGTCGGGGACGTCGATGAACTTGCAGGTGCAAACAGTCGGCCAGAACGCCAACGCCCGCGTGACGCCCATCAAGCGGGGACTGCAGCTCACTTTCAATAGCGGGCAGACCACCGGCGCGTTCAATCCTATCTTTAATTACGGCATGGTCAGCTATGGCCAGGTCGCCATGAGCGCGCCCGTGACGGTCAAGGGGTCCGGATCGGGACCCAGTTCGGTGAACATCATGTCCGTGACGCCTAACGGGACGACGCCATATAACGTGAACATTCCCGTGCCCCCCAATCCTCTCCCGGTTTACGGTGTTTCCGGCAGCATCTACTGGACCAACAATACTCCCGAGACCGGCGTCAACAGCCCCAGTTGGGACAGTTTCAGAGTGGACACCAGCAATGGCGCCAATGGTTATCTGCCCAGCAGCGGCCATTACCCCACGTATGCCGTCGGCAACATGGCGACGCCCTCTGCGCCAACCTTCAACACCGCCAGCTTTAATTCGGGCCTCACCGTGCAATCTCCCGGCTCCGGCACAACGTCATTGACCAATGCCATCCTTCCGGCCGGAACCTACATATTCAATCAACCGATCACCATCACTGGCACGCTGTACCTGGAAAACAATGTGAACCTGGTTTTCAACAACACGGTGACCGTCAACGGCAGCATCGTTCAGGACAACGACACCACCCCGGGGCCGGCGAACAACCCCAATAATACAATCGTTTTCAACGACAACACCAATTTGAACAGCTCGGTGACGCAGACATCTTCAAGCACCACTCCCTTCCTGCTGACGCCGAACGCCCAGGTTACATTCAATGAGCCGGTCAGTTGCACCGGCCCGATCGTCGCCGGAAGCCTGGCGTTTGCTGGCCCGGGGGTCATCTACCAGAACGGCGTCCCCGTATCGACGCCCGACGCCATCACTGGACCGGTGATCGACACCGGAACGATCCTCACGGGAAGCGGCTCAAATACGACCGCGGCGCCGATGACGTTGGGCGTCAGCTCGACGGTTAAGGTCGTCAATCCCGCCGGAACCGGCTTCAAGGGTACGCAAAACATCATGGGCAACTTCACCTTCTTAACGCCGGCAACCGATTATACCGAGGTGGGACAATGACCCACTATCCCGCAGCCCATCATTCACGCCGGCGCGGCTTCACACTGGCCGAGACGCTCGTCGCGCTGTCGATCACCGCCCTGCTGATGCTGGCCATGGGCGGCGCCTTCACCGCCGCCGGCAACTCCGTGGAGCAGAACGACCGCTTCTTCCGCTCCGAGCAGCAGGCTCGCGTCACCATGGACCTGATGATGGGCGTCATCCGCAGATGCCAGGCGGTCACCTCCGTAACCTATATTGGCCCATCCGCTTCCGGCACGAGCATCACATTGACGCCGTCATCCGGCGACTTCAGCGGCCACAGCCTGACGTTCACCTATAACGCATCCAACGCCGGGTCGAACCCCGGCACCATCACGATGACCGACAACATCGCGGGCACGACCGCCGTTCTGGCCTCCGACGTCATCAGCGCCAGCTTCAACACCATCACTCAAAACAACTTTAAGACCGTCGCCCTGAACATGACCGTTCAGATCGATCAGAACCAGGTCACGGTCAGCGATTCCGCCGCCCCGCGCATTCTGATGACCGGCACGCAATGGAACTAAGCCGCGCCTGACCCCGCCGCGGTGGCTACAATCCACCCGGCATGAAACATTTCTATGGTGAGTTCGACGGCGAGGAATTCCCCACCCAGGACAAGCTCTTCGGCGACAACCCGTTGTTGCAGTTCATTCTCGAACACGGCGACGAGGGTCTGCGAGCCATCGAGCAGATGATGAAGAACCCTGAGGAGTTCGAGCACTCCGACATGCTCGAACAGCTCCTCAAGGACGGAATGCTCCAAAAAGACGGCCAGGGCCGCCTCAAGCTGACGCCGCGCGGCGTGGGCCGGATGCAGCAGAAGGCGCTGCTCGAAGTCTTCAGCCATCTCCGCCACGGCCAGCGCGACGGCCACCAGAAAATCACCAGCGGCGCCGGCGGCGAACGCATCGAGGGAACCAAGCCCTACCAATTCGGCGATCCCGTCAGCGAACTGGACCTGCACCAGACCATGACCAACGCCCTGCGCCGCCACGGACTGCCGAAGGAAAAAGGCCGCATCCGCTTCGACGAGAAGGATTTCGAGCTGCATCTTCAGGAAGGTACGACAAGCTGCTCAACGGTCGTGCTGCTGGACATGAGCGGCTCGATGCGGCGGAACAATCGCTTCGTCGCCGCCAAGCAGGTCGCGCTGGCGATGCAGGCGCTGGTGCGCGGCCGCTTCCCGCAGGACACGCTGGACTTTGTCGGCTTCTACAGCGGAGCCAAACAGATTCCCCAGCGGCTGCTGCCGCTGACCAATCCCAAGCCGGTGACGATCTTCGATTATCAGGTGCGCCTGCGCGTGCCGATCGACCAGCTCGACAAGGCGCCGCAGCACTTCACGAACCTGCACATGGGTTTGCAGTTGGCCCGGCGCATCCTCCGTCGCCGCGGCGGAGAGAACAAACAGATCTTCATCATCACCGACGGCCAGCCCACCGCGCACGTTGAAGGCGATTTTGTCTACCTTTTGTATCCCACCGACGAGCGAAGCACGGTGGCGACATTCAAGGAAGCCGTCCTGGCCGTCCGCGACGGCTGCCGGGTGAGCACGTTCGCGTTGATCGAAGACTACTGGGGCATGGAGTGGGTCGGCTTCGTCAACCAACTGGCCCGCCTGACCAAGGGTCTCGCTTTTTACACCAACAGCAGCCAGCTTTCGTCGTGCGTGATGGAAAGCTTCCTGAGTGGAAGAAAGAAAAAGACTTATCTGGCATAATCACGATGGCGTTTCGGATTACGATCACCACCGAAGCGGAGTCGCAACTGCGGGCGTTGACGGTGCGCCAGCAGCGTATTCTCGAAGCGGCGGTGCAGGCTCGCCTGGTCGAGCGACCCAAAAACACCAGTAGGCACATAAAGAAGTTGGGCCCCAACCCGTTAGTCGAGTTTGAATTGCGTGCCGGCGACCTTCGGGCGCTGTATAATGTTGAAGACGAAGAAGTGATTGTCCTCGTCGTTGGCAGGAAGGTCGGCAACAAGCTGATTGTGAATGACCAGGAGTTTTATGGCCATCAAGACGATTCCACTAAGCCGCCTAAAGGCGAATCTGAAGGCGACGCTGGATAAGTGTGCGGATTCCGGTCAGATGGTTGTCGTTGAACTGCCGGACCATCGCCTGATCGCCATTCAGGCGGTCGATTCGGCGGACGAAGATTCGCTGATTGATGATCTGCTGCAATCCAACGCGGAATTCCAGGCATTGGTAGCCAAATCCAAGTCCAGTCCACGCAGGCTATTCAGGGCCGGATCGGCGAAATAGCCGCCTGTCGGCGGATAAATCAGGGTTTTTCCGTACCCCAAAATCGGTTACCCACCGACTTCTCCACACGCCGTTGCCAAAGCTTGTTGAAACAACAGTCACCATTCGCTGCATTCAAAAAATCCTGTTACTGTTAAGGCCCGGTGAAAAAAGCGCTTAGGAGAGGTACGGAAATTCTTAACACAGTATTTGGTGGATGGGGGATTGACCGACCCCATAGCTGGTGTATATTCCCGTCCCTCTTGTCCTTGGCGGCTCAGAGCCATTGAACGGGCCTTCGGTGGGTCCGGGCGGGGGTCTTTGCGCCGTTTGGAGGCGAGGTATGGGCATCCTGTGCGACACTCAGATACGCGAACTGATCGACATTCAGCCCTTCGAGCCGAACGTCAAACGCCCGGGCAAGATCAGTTACGGCGTCAGCAGCTACGGTTATGACGTGCGGGTGGGCAGCATGTTCAAAATCTTCACCAACATCAACACGCAGATCATCGATCCCAAGCAGTTCAGCGACCGCTCATTCGTCGCCGTCGACGCCGCCGCCGAGGGCAAGGATCACGTCGTGATTCCGCCCAACAGCTTCGCCCTCTGCGAAACCGTCGAGACGCTTTCGATGCCGCGCGGTTTCCTGGCGATCTGCGTCGGCAAGAGCACTTATGCCCGTTGCGGCATCGTTGTGAACGTGACGCCCATCGAGCCGGAATGGCGCGGAAAAATCACGCTGGAAATCAGCAACACCACGCCGCTGCCGGCCAAGGTTTATGCCAATGAAGGAATCGCTCAACTCATTTTTCTCAAGGGAGAGCAGGTCTGTTCCATCAGCTACGCCGACAAGGCGGGCAAGTATCAGGATCAGGTTGGGCTGACATTGCCCAGAGTCGATTAGAGGCGCCAATGGTGACGCGGCGAACGGAACGCCCGTTGCCTGTATGGTTGTGATGTCGTTTCATTTGTTGTCCGCAAAGGGAAGTGCACCATGAAAATCAACCGCCGATTTACGCAAGCCGGTCAGGATGCTCTGGACAGCGTCGAATATGAAAAACGCACCAGCCGCATCATCAATCCCGACGGCTCGATCGTCTTCGAGATGAACGACGCGGAGATTCCCAAAAACTGGTCGCAGCTCGCCACCGACATCATGGTGAGCAAATACTTCCGCAAGGCCGGCGTGCCGCAGAGCGACGCGCAGGGCCGCCCGCTCAAGGACGAAACCGGCAAGCCGATCACCGGCCCGGAGAAGAGCGCCCGGCAGGTCGTCTCGCGCCTCGCCGGCTGCTGGCGGCACTGGGGCGAGAGCCATGGATATTTCCACAGTCCCGAGGACGCCCAGGCGTTCCACGACGAGCTGGCGTTCATGCTCCTGCACCAGATGGCCGCGCCCAATTCGCCGCAGTGGTTCAACACCGGCCTGCATCACGCCTACGGCATCACCGGCCCCTCGCAGGGGCATTTTTACGTTGATCCAAAGTCCGGCCAGACCGTCCGGGCCACCGACGCCTACACCCATCCGCAGCCGCATGCCTGCTTCATCCAGTCCGTCAGCGACGATCTGGTGAACGAAGGCGGCATCATGGACCTCTGGACGCGCGAGGCCCGCCTCTTCAAATACGGCTCCGGCACCGGCTCAAACTTTTCCAAGCTGCGCGGCGACAACGAACCCCTCAGCGGCGGCGGCCGATCCAGCGGATTGATGAGTTTCCTCAAAATCGGCGACCGCGCCGCCGGGGCGATCAAGAGCGGCGGCACCACCCGCCGCGCCGCCAAGATGGTTTGCCTCGACCTGGACCATCCCGACATCGAGCAATTCGTCAACTGGAAAGTACGCGAGGAACTGAAAGTCGCCGCCATGGTCGAAGGGATGAAGCGCCTCCCCGCCGCGCAGCGAGAACTGGCCGCGAAGCTCGGCCTGAAACTCGATTACGATTTCAACGGCGAATCGTACGTGACCGTCAGCGGGCAGAACTCCAACAACTCCGTGCGCATCCCCAACAGCTTTTTCAACGCCGTCTCCGAGGACGCCGACTGGACGCTGACCAATCGCACCAACGGCAAGGTTTCCAAGACGCTCAAGGCCCGCGACCTGTGGGAGCAGATCGCCTTCGCCGCGTGGCGCTGCGCCGACCCCGGCGTGCAATACAACGACACGATCAATCAGTGGCACACCTGCCCCGCCAGCGGCCCGATCCGCGCCTCCAATCCCTGCGTCACCGGCGACACGCGCGTCCTCACCCCCGGCGGAATCTGGCGGCGCATCGATCAGATGATCCATCTGCCCGGCCGCGTCATGACCAACCTCCACGGCGAGGAGATCGGCGTCACCGAAGGCTCCTTCCCCACCGGAACCAAGGATGTCTACGAACTTCGCACCGTCGGCGGACACACACTCAAGCTGACGGCCGACCACAAAGTCTGGACCCGCCGCCGCGGCTGGGTGGCGGCGATGGACCTGACCACCGCCGATGAACTTCGCCTGCCCTCTGAGACCGCCGCTGTCGAGGAAATCGGCGACCCGCGCGATCCCCGCTTCTTCCAGTTGCTGGGCCTCTTCCTCTCCGATGCCAACGGCTGCGCCGACTCGATCCGCGTTGAAGCCTGCCTTGGCGCCGCCGAGGCCGAACCGTTCGTCCGCTACGCCGCGCGCCTGTGGAACGAGCGCCGCTACGACGACGATTACGTCAACCACGCCATGATCGACGATGATTCCAACCACGGCGATACCCTCACCGCCACCGTCGGCCGCCGCCTGCTCAGCCGCCTCACCGCATACATCTGCCGCGACGGCTGCGGAAGGCGACTCGGCGACGAAGCCTTCACCGCCGGCCTCGCCGCGCAAAAACATCTGCTCCGCGCCCTCTTCACCGCCGACGGGCAGATCGTCAACGGAACCCTGGAACTGATCCACTCCGACGCCGGCCTGATCGAAGACGCCCAGCTTCTGCTCCTCGGATTCGGCGTCCAGTCCTCGCGCTGCGCACTCAACGGCCGCCATCTGCTGCGCGTGAACCCGGCCAGCCTGCGGCACTTCGCCCTCTACGTCAGCCTGCTGCCCGGCAAAAAGCTGTCGCAACTGAACATGGCCGTCGCCCTCGCTCCCGTGCGAACCGGCGGAGCGGGAAGCTGGGACAAACTCGATTCCCTCACGCCGCTCGGTCGCCGGCAGGTCTTCGATCTCACCGAGCCGCGCACCAGTTCCTTCATCGCCAACGGACTCACCGTGCACAACTGCTCGGAATACATGTTCCTCGACGACACCGCCTGCAACCTCGCGTCGCTGAACGTGATGACGTTCTTCGATCCCGACACCCGCCGCTTCGACATCGAAGGCTTCCGCCACGCCACGCGCCTCTGGACCATCGTCCTGGAAATCTCCGTCCTCATGGCCAGCTTCCCCAGCGAGCCGATCGCCCGCCTCAGCTACGAATTCCGCACCCTGGGCCTCGGCTACGCGAACCTCGGCGCCATGCTCATGCAGGCCGGCGTACCCTACGACAGCCCCAAGGGCCGCGCGGTCTGCGCCGCCCTCAGTGCCATCCTCACCGGCGAAAGCTACGCCGCCAGCGCCGAAATGGCCGGCGAACTCGAACCCTTCCCCGGCTTCGCTAAAAACCGCCAGGAGATGCTGCGCGTCATGCGCAACCATCGCCGCGCCGCCTATGACGTGAGCAGCAACCCCGCCACGCGCCGCACACTCGGCGATTTTGAGGGCCTGGACGCCAAGCCCGTCGGCATCGACGCCCAGCAATTCTCCGATTTCGATCCCCTCGCCGGAGCCGACATGCTCACCGCCGCCCGACAGTGCTGGGACACCGCCGTCCAACTCGGCGAAAAGCACGGCTACCGCAACGCCCAGGCCACCGTCATCGCCCCCACCGGCACCATCGGCCTGCTCATGGACTGCGACACCACCGGCGTCGAACCGGATTTCGCTTTGGTGAAATTCAAAAAACTCGCCGGCGGCGGATATTTCAAAATCGCCAACCAATCCCTCCGCCCAGCGCTGGTCAACATGGGCTATACCGCCGACCAGATCCACGACATCCTTCGCCACGTCCTGGGCACTCTCTCCCTGCACGACGCCCCGCACATCACCTGGGAACGGCTCAAAACCCTGGGCTTCACCGAAGACGAACTGGAGAAAATCGAACACGGCCTGCCCGGCCAGTTCGAAATCTCCTTCGCATTCAGCCCCTGGACTCTGGGCGAAAAAACCCTGGCCCGCCTCAACGTTCCCCTCTCGACGTGGCAGGCCCCCAACTTCAATCTGCTGCGGCATCTGGGGTTCACCAAGCAGGAGATCGACGAGGCCAACGACATCGTCTGCGGCCGCGGAACCGTCGAAGGCGCTCCTCACCTCAAGGCCGAGCACCTCCCGGTTTTCGACTGCGCCAACAAGTGCGGCCGCGACGGCAAGCGATTCATCGCCGTCGAGGGCCACATTCGCATGATGGCCGCCGCCCAGCCGTTCATCTCCGGCGCGATCTCCAAAACCATCAACCTCCCCAACGAGGCGACGGTGGAAGAGATCAAAAACAGCTACTACCTCTCCTGGCAACTCGGCCTCAAAGCCAACGCCTTGTATCGCGACGGCAGCAAGCTATCGCAGCCGCTGAACGTCAAGAGCGATGTCGATCTGGAGGACGCCGAGGAGGATGAGGAAGCCGTGGCGTCGGCCAAGGAGGAAGTGGCCCAGCAAACGGTCCTCGCAGCCGCCGAGATCGCCAAGGCGACAACCAGCGACAATCTCGCCCCTGCCGCCCCGCAGACGATCGAGAAAATCATCGAGCGCATCGTCGAGCGCCCCCTGCGCCGCCGCCTGCCCGACACGCGCAAGGCCATTACCCACAAGTTCGACGTCGCCGGCCACGAAGGTTACATCACCGTCGGCCTCTATCAGGACGGTTCGCCCGGCGAAGTCTTCATCACCATGGCCAAGGAGGGCAGCACCATCGGCGGCCTGATGGACTGCATCGCCACATTGGTCTCGGTGAGTTTGCAATACGGCGTCCCCGTCGATTCGCTGGTAAGAAAATTCGAGCACGTCCGTTTCGAGCCAAGCGGCATG
>Ga0182024_10011056_pt1 | contig 18227 bp, 15 predicted proteins | sample P32metaG_FD_120480 | JGI IMG/M metagenome (GOLD analysis project Ga0182024, IMG submission 120480) | Permafrost microbial communities from Stordalen Mire, Sweden - P3-2 metaG (Illumina Assembly) | ecosystem: Environmental > Terrestrial > Soil > Wetlands > Permafrost | place: Sweden: Stordalen... | reverse complement strand
GCTCGCCGACCTCGGCCTCCCCCGCGGCTCGTAGTTCGCTTCCGGGGCGCTAGATCGGCGGAATTCGCAGGGTCGGAAAACTGATGCATAAGTTGCTGTGGGCCCAGGCTGGCAGGTGAAGGGTGCCAAAAACCGGTTCCATCACGCCGCGGCCCGGTAGTACTCATGCACGAGGCCACCGAGTCGATCCCTTCGCTCGACCACCGCGTCCGCACGGTGCGGACGAAGCGCTCGGCGTATGCGTTCGCCTGGGGCGCCCGAGGCGGAGTCAGAATCACCCTGATGCCTTCGCCGCGGAAGACCTCGTCGAAGCTGACGACGAACTTCGAGTCACGGTCGTGGATCAGGAACTTCGAGTCGGTGAGTGCTCCCGAGAAGCTCAGGTTGCGTGCCCGCTGGGCGATCCACCGGCCAGTGGGATGTGCTTTCGAGCCGGCGAGGTGTACCCGCCGGCTGTGAAGCTCAATGAAGAAGAGCGCGTAGTAGCGGCGCAGGAACGGGGATTCGACGGTGAAGAAGTCGCACGCGAGCATGCTCGCCGCCTGTGCCCGCAGGAACTCGTGCCAGCTCGGCCCCGAGCGCCTCGGCGCGGGTCCCAGGCCAGCGCGCGCGCGGGCGGCGAACGGTGCTCGGCGAGATGGAGAGGCCGAGCTTAGAAAGCTCGGCCGAGATGCGCTGATAGCCCCAGCCCGGGTTCTCCCGCGCGAGCCGCAGCACCAGCTCACGAGTCTCGGCGTCCGTCGGCGGGCGCCCTGGGCCGCGACGCGCGTATGTCCATCGCCGTCGCAAGAGCTCGCGGTGCCAGTGCAGCAGGGTCTGGGGCGTGACGAGCAGACCACGGCGGCGCGCCGGCGGGAGCTGGCGGCTTGCAGCGGCGAGGAACGCGCGGTCACTGGGTCGCAGCTTTGGGCGCTCGACCTGACGACGCAAGACATCCAGTTGGTGGCGCAGCACGATCAGCTCGACGTCCTTGACCTGCGCGGGCCGGCGGCTACCAATCAGCAGCTTCAGCAGGGAGACGAAGACGAGATAGATGAAGGAGATCAGCATCGAGCGATGCTCCCAGAGCCCTTCCGGGGCTGGCGCTCAGGGCAGATCAGAGTTTTGGCACCCTTCAGACACGCATCATGCTTATGGGTCCCACCTAGGGTCCCACCGAAGCCCGAATACGACAAAACCCCCGCTACAGGCGGGGGTTTCGGTAGTACCGCTACCGGGATTCGAACCCGGGTTTCCGCCATGAGAGGGCGGCGTCCTAGTCCCCTGGACGATAGCGGCGCGCAATCGACTGGGTCGAGGCTAGCAAAGCGCCCTTGAGCGAGTCGGGCTCGCCGAGCCGTCGCTCAGGCCCCCGAGGCAGGCGCCCTTCCAGGGTCTCAGCTACTCCACGGCCGGTGCTATGTTCGCTTCTTCTCCGACACGCGGATGTGGCGGAATTGGTAGACGCGCACGGTTCAGGTCCGTGTCTGGGCAACCAGGTGGAGGTTCGAGTCCTCTCATCCGCATCCTAGAAAAACCCTGCACCGAGGCCAACCGGCCGGGTGGCTCTGGAGCAATGCGAGCGGTGTCGAGGTTGCGAGCTTACGCTGCCCCACCTCGCCCAAGTACTGGCGTTGCGTACACCCACGACACCGAGTCGTCAGACGTCTGCCTCGCGGCGATTCTAGAGCGAGTTAGGGAGCCGTGATTGCGCGTCCGCGCGACCGGCTCAAATTGCAGATGCTCGGAAAACGACAGTCAAGCGCGCCTACCTGGATGTCGATACAGCACGATCAGGATTTCCATTCGCATCAAGCTGCTTGCCGCCTTCGGGGTTCTCGTAGCGTTGATGCTCGCCGTCGGTCTCTTTGGAATCGCCCGTCTGGCGAGCGATAATCGGCACGTCGCCCGGCTCGCCGCGAAGGTCGTGCCGAGCACCCGCGCGGTAGGTGACATCAACGCGCTGATGAACAAGTACCGCAAGGACCAGCTGCACTACATCGTGGCGCTGCCGGCCGACCGTCCGCTGAGTGCCGAAGGCAGCATCGACGGGGATCTCGCAGAAGACCTGTCGCTGATGCGTCATTACCTGAGCTTCTACCGCTCGGAAGGGCTGATCGAGGATGCAACGGACAGGCGCCTGCTGGACACCTTCCGGGCCGACTTCGCCCGTTACGTGGCGCTCACGTCATCGTTCTCCTCGCTCGCCGATCGCGGCCGCCTGCTCGCCGCCGGCGAAGCTGTAGGCAACGGTGCCGGCGACGCCGAGTACAACAAGCTGAAGGCAGTGATCGCGGCGTGGAGCGAGCACCAAGTCAAGACAGCCCAGGCCACGGCGACCGCGTCCGACTCGAGCTACAACCTCAGCGTGAGGCTGATCCTCGCGCTACTCGCGGCCGCTCTGGCGATCGCGCTCGCCGTGGCGATCGTATTCGCCCGCCGTACGACACGGGCGGTCCGCGAGATTGGCTCGGCCGCGAAGGCGATCTCCCAGGGAGACATCGACCAGCGCGTGGCAGTGCGGAGTCGCGACGAGTTCGGCGAGATGGCCAGAGACTTCGACTCGATGATCGAGTACCTGCACAGCACCGTCGCGGTCGCGGAGACGATCGCCAGGGGAAATCTCAACATCGAGGTCCGCCCACGCTCCGAGCGTGACGCGCTTGGCAACTCGCTGGTCGTGATGACAGACAGCCTGCGAGGCCTGGCCGACGAGAACGCCGGCCTGCTCGCCGCCAGCCGCAAGGAGGCCAACACGGACGCGCTCACATCCCTTCCGAACCGCCGGGCTCTGATGCAGGACCTCGAAACCGAGCTGCCGCAGGCCGACGAGGAGCAGCCGCTGATCCTCGCGCTGTTCGACCTCAACGGGTTCAAGCACTACAACGACATGTTCGGCCATCCTGCCGGCGACGCGCTGCTCACGCGCGTCGGCGATCGCTTGAAGCGCGCGCTTGAGGGCTCTGCGACCGCCTACCGCATGGGCGGCGATGAGTTCTGCGTACTCGCTCCAGCCGACGTGAGCGGCGGCGCTGCGATCGCGCGGCGGGCCGCCAATGCGCTCCGCGAGAAAGGCGAGGCATTCGCGATCGACTGCTGCTACGGCGTCGCAAACCTGCCCAAGGAGGCAGCCGTTCCATCGGACGCTCTACGCCTGGCAGATCAGCGGATGTACGAGCGAAAGGCGGGAAGGGTCTCCGCCAGCCGCCAGAGCACCGACGTACTGCTAAAGGTCATCAGCGAGCGCAGCCCCGGGCTGCACGAGCACATCAACGAGGTCGCCCAGCTCTCTGGCATGCTCGCCCGCCACCTCGGGCTCCCCGAGGGGGAGGTCAGGCGCATACAGCTCGCCGCGGAGTTACACGACATCGGTAAGGCCGCTATACCCGAGACGCTCTTGAACAAGCCTGGTCCACTTGACGAGGAAGAGTGGGAATTCATTCACCGCCACACCGAAATCGGTGAGCGGATCGTCACAGCGGCGCCGTCCCTCGCACACACCGCAACGCTCATACGCTCACACCACGAGCGCTACGACGGCAGCGGCTACCCCGACGGGCTCGCCAGGGAAGAGATCCCGTTCGAGGCGAGCGTCATCGCCGTCTGCGACGCGTTCGGAGCAATGACCAAAGAGCGCCCATACAGCGACGCGATCACCGTCGCCGAGGCCCTAGCCGAGCTACGCCGATGCTCCGGTTCACAATTCCACCCACGCGTCGTGCGCGCCTTCTGCCAACTCATTGAGCAACCGGAGCTGGCGTCCCAGACGACGTCAGCGAGCAGCGGCGCCTGATAACGGCCCTTTGCCTCTGGTCCGGACGGTCATTCGGTGTACCCGTGAGCGTCGCCCGGTCAGCCGCCGGCTGACCGTGACTCGAAGGTAGCTCACCGCACCGACTCCTACCGTGCTTGTCGCGCAGAGCACACCGGTAGATGAACGTCGTTGTGACCGCCACGGTCGGCCCCAAAGACGATCCAGGTGACAGACCGAAAGGGACCTCGGGACTTCCTCGAGCTACGCGGCGTATCACGCTCGGCATCGTCGCGGTCGCCGCCGCGGGTCGCGTGCCAAGAGTCCAGTTCGCGGCCGCGAAGTCGATTATCCTCCGTCCCCGCCGGCACGCCGAGCCGAAGGTAAGACGTGATGGAGGTTCGAGGCCTCTCATCCGCATCCGCCTGAGGCGTCGGGCCGCGTCGAGAGGCCGCCGGTCGACTCCGGCGGCCTCTCGCTTCCTCTCAAGCGCGTGCGTGGTTCAGCGGCGCGTGCCGCGGCGCTGGCGACGCTGCACGGTGACGATCGAGAAGCCCATGCCCATCAGGACGAGGCCGATTCCGACGGTCCAGCGCAGGTCAAAGCCTGTGAACGGGAGCGATTTCGCGGTGCTCGTCGGACTCGTGCTGGTCGTCGGAGCGCTGCTGGTCGCAGGCGCCGTCGTTTTGGTCGGCGTGCTGCTTTCTTTCGACGGCGACGTTCCCGTCGTGGGCGTAGGTGTCGTAGGTGTCGTCGGCGTCGTAGGTGTCGTAGGCGTGGTAGGTGTCGTAGGCGGCGGCGGCGTCTGGCTGTAGCCGGTCGTAGTGGCCGCAAAAGCCGTGGTCGTCGTGAGCGCCACGGCCAGAGATAGAGCAACCGGCAGGACAAGTACCCTGCGCAACGCGCGGGACGATCCTCCCCTCATCAACGCTTCGCCTGCTGCCTGCGGCCTGCTCGAGGCCACGACATCGGTCCGAGTCATGCCGACCTCCCGTGGAATGGTGTGGGTAAACGCTCCGACCCTTCGAGAGGGCCTCTGTCCTTGAACCTCTGGCGATTCTAGTCGCAAAGCTTCGCCTCTACTTCGCCATTTGCAGGCGATAGCCTACCTTTTGACCACAAGGTCTATCAACAACGCCGGTCGGTGAGATGCCCGACGGGCGCCATTGCTTAGTGTCGGTCGGCGTTCCAGCACTCTTGAGTCCTGGGAAGCGTCGTGCGATCGGCCGCTCGATCGCCGGTTCGAGACGGCCGGCTGCGCTGGGCCGGCTGCCTCGTCACAGCCGCACGCGCCCCTCAAGCGTCCCCTTCCCGAGCTCGGTCCGCAGTACCTTCTTGTCGAACTTGCCGACACTCGTCTTCGGGATCTCCGACACGAACGCGAACTCGTCCGGCAGCCACCACTTGGCCACCCGCCCGCGCAGGTGCTCGACCAGCTGTTGCGCCGTCGTGCTTGCCCCCGTTTGCAGCACTACACAGCACAGCGGTCGCTCGGCCCACCGCTCGTCGGGCTTGGCGATCACGGCGGCCTCAACGACGTCCGGATGGGACATCAGCTCGTTCTCCAGCTCCACCGAGGAGATCCACTCGCCGCCGGACTTGATTACGTCCTTGGATCGGTCGGTGATCTGTACGAAGCCCTTGGCGTCCACCGCGGCGATGTCGCCCGTGCGGAGCCAGCCGTCGTCGAACTTGTCCTCGCCCGATTCGTCGTTGAAGTAGTGCTTGGCCACCCACGGACCGCGCACCTCGATCTCCCCCGTCGACTGCCCATCCCACGGGACCTCCTCTCCCTCGGCGTTGACGAGACGTAGCTCCACCCATGGCAGCGGCCGCCCCTGCTTGGCGCGATCGTTCCAGTAGTCATCGTCGAGTCCACCTTCCTGCGGACGGGAGTACGTTGCCACCGGGCTGGTCTCGGTCATTCCCCAGGCTTGAAAGATGCGCACGTCATGGCGCTCCTGGAAGTCCTTCATCAGCTGTCGCGGGACCGCCGAGCCGCCGCAGGCGGCGTTGGAGAGCGAGGACAGGTCGAGCTCGGGGTGCTCGTCGGCGTAGCGCAGCAGGTCAGAGAAGATCGTCGGCACGCAGCCCATCAGCGTCGGGCGCTCGGTCGCGATCAGCTTCGCAAGCGGCTCGGCCCCCAGGAAGCGGTCCGGCAGTATCAGGTCGGCACCGGCGAGCGCTGCGCCATACGGCAGCCCCCAGGCGTTGGCGTGGAACATCGGCACGACCGCCAGCACGCGATCGGCCCGTGAGAGACCGTTGGCGTCCTTCATCAGCGTTGCCGACGAGTGCAGGCTGATCGAGCGGTGCGAGTAGAGCACGCCCTTGGGATTGCCCGTCGTGCCGCTCGTGTAGCAGAGTGCCGCGGCCTGGCGCTCGTCGAGCTCGGGGTAGTCGAAGCTCCCTGACCCGGCCTGATCGAGAAGCTCCTCGTAGCGCACGGCGTTCGGCAGCCCGCCGATCTTTGACCGATCGGCGTCAGCGTCGCCCATGACGACGTATTGCGCAACGGTCTGGAAGCTCGGGGCGAGCCTCTCCAGCAGCGGTACGAGCGAGTCGTCAACGAAGATCACCTTGTCTTCGGCATGGTTGACGATGTAGGAGAGCTGCTCCTCGAAGAGGCGAACGTTGAGCGTGTGCAGGACCGCGCCGACGCACGGAATCGCGAAGTACAGCTCGAAGTGGCGCTGGTTGTTCCAGGCGAACGTCCCGACGCGGTCGCCCTGCTCGACGCCGAGCTCTCCGAGCGCGCGCGCGAGCCGGTCGATTCGCCGAGAGACTTCAGCGAACGTCGCGCGCTGCACCTCGTCCGGCTGGGTGAGCGTCACGACCTCCGCGTCCGGGCTGCAGGAACGCATCCTGCGACGAATGTGGTGCAGGCTGAGGGGAAAGTCGTCCTGCATCAGGCCTTCAAGTACTCGCGTCATCGCCTGTGCGCCCCTTCCTGACGCGGCGCCACATCGCGCAACCCGCTGTAGATCCCACGTGTCCGCTGGGCAACGTCGTCCCAGTCGAACCGCAGAACGTGCTCCGAGGCCTCGGTGACGAGCCGGTCGCGCAACTCGTCGTCGACGAGCAGCCGCTCGATCATGGCGCCAAGGTGCTCGGCGTCGCCGCCGTTGAAGCGCAAGCCGACGCGCTCGCCCCGGGGCACGACCTCGCGCAGCCCGCCCGTGTCCGCGACTATGCACGGACAGCCGGACGCCATCGCCTCGAGTGCAACCAGCCCGAACGGCTCATAGATCGACGGCACCACGCACAGGTCCGCGATCCGGTAGAGCGAATGGAGCGCGTCGTCACCGATCCAGCCGAGGAAGACGCCGTGGCGGGACAGCTCCAGCCGCTGGGCCTGTGCCTTCAGCTCGGCCTCGTGGGTGCCGCTGCCGGCGACCAGAAACCGGACGTTCTCGACGTGATTGATCACGGCCGGGAGCGCGTCGAGCGCCAGCTGGAACCCCTTCTCATACACCAGGCGTCCCACCAGCAGCACAAGCTTCTCCTGCGGCGCGGCAAACTCCCGCCGCAGTGCCTGCAGGTCTCCCACCGGGCGCAGTTCATTCGGATCTATCCCGTTGGGGATCACCGCGATCCGTCGCTCGGGGATATCGAATATGTCCGCAACGTGCCCGCGCATGTAATACGAGCACACGATCACCGCATCTGCGCGCCGAGCCATCCACCGCTCGACGGAGTGAATGTGCGATTGCGGCGGGTCATCCACCCAGCCCTGGTGGCGCCCGTGCTCGGTCGCGTGGATTGTTGTCACGTAGGGCACGCTCAGCTTGTCTGCGAGGGCCGATGCGGCATTCGCGACCAGCCAGTCGTGGCCGTGGACCAGGTCGTATGCGTGTTCCTCGGCGAGCGCCTCACCGGCCGCGAACATGTCGTCGTTCATCTGCTCGACCCACGCGACGAATCGGTCGAGGTCGCGCGGCCAGCCCGGCTCGCGCACCCGATGCACGCTCACGCCAGCGACCCGACCCTCGCCGCCGTGCGTCAACCCCGGTCGGTCGCCCTCGCCTCGCGTAAGCACGTCGACGGCTAGCCCTTGGCGAACGAGCCCCTCGGCGAGCTTGCGAACGTGCCGCGCCAGGCCGCCCTCGATCACCGGCGGATACTCCCAGGAGAGAAGCAGCACGCGCTTGCGCATTTCCAGGACCCTACCTCGGGCGAGCCGAACGCCGCCGGCCCGCGACGGGCTCGCCCTCGTGCACCGCCGATAAAGGCGGCCTAGCGCGGACCGTCAGACGGCGATCAGCTCGAGGCCATCCAACCGGCGCGTGGCGGGAGAGGCCGAGACCTGATCGTCGTCGAGCTGCACGACGCCCTCCCCGTGCAGGCTGCTCAGCGCCGCCTCGATCGCCGGCGCTCCGACGCTCAGTTCGCTCGCCAGCTCGGCTCGGGACCAGTTCTGGCGGCGGTCATCGCGCAGCAGCTGCAGGACGATCGCTCGCTCGAGCCTCACGCCGTCCCCGGTTCGCGACTCCCTCGATTGTGTGTTCATTGCGCCATTCCTTCTCGTGCTGGACCCTGACAATCCCAAGAAAGGGCCGGGCCCACCGATTTCCGATTGGTCGGAGAGTACACACAGCTTGGAACGGTTCAGCGCGGCGCGCCAGCCGTATCGCGGAGCGCGCCGTCGAGACGAACCCCCAACGGCGGACGATACGAGACGATTGAAAGACGCAACAATCGCTGCCTCAGTTCTTTCTCGGCGCCATGTCGCCGTATTCGCGGCTCGGCGCCGAGCGGATACAGCGACTGCGGCCACACGCTAGATGGCGAGGCGTACTCGCGGGGGCAATCTGTAAAGCAAGCAATCGCGTCTCCTCGGCGTCTTCGGCGTGCCGACGGTCGTTGTCGGGCAGCGGCTGTTCTGGAGAGATGATCGCCTCGAGGACGCGTCGGTCGCGCAACGCTCGCTCCCCATCGGCTGATCGCCGCCGCTCAGGCCGGCGGCGCGTCGACCGCCTGTGTGAGGTCGATCTCCAGCTGGCGCGGAGATGGCCGCAACGGCTCTCCGGTCTGTCGCGGCCGTCCACGCTTGGCCCAATGGCCGATGACTTCGCGGCTGCGGCAACTGTAATGGTTGATCCGCCGGTCCGTGGGCTGCAAGCCCAGGCCGCCGGGTGCCGGGGCTGTGACGATCGCATAGAAGCGCCGGCCGTTGCGGTCGACCTCGACGATGTCGCCGTTCTGTATGCCCTCGAGTCGCATCCGAATCCGAACTCCAGCAGGATTCGACCCTACACACGGTCCTGACGTCCCGCCGATCCCTCGACGTGCGTTCGCTAAGACGTAGGCTTGCTCGCGGTGCGGTGGCTAATAGATGGGATGAACGTGATCGGCACGCGTCCGGACGCATGGTGGAGGGACAGGCACGCGGCGATGGTCCGCCTCGTAGACATGCTCGAGCGGTGGGCGGCTGCGGACGGCGAGGAGGTCACAGTGGTGTTCGAGCAGCCGCCATCCCCGCCGATCTCCTCGACGGTAATCGAGGTCGCGCACGCTCCGCGCCCGCGTCGCGACTCGGCTGACGATGAGATCGTTCGTCGCCTCGCGGCCGATCCCGAGCCAGGCACGGTCCGCGTGGTCACATCCGACCGCTGGCTCGCCGATCGGGTTCACGCCGCGGGCGCCACGGTGCATCCGGCCGACTCGTTCCGTTCACAGCTGGAAGCACGCTGATGGCACCCGTCACGCGATACGCGCGCAGCGGCGAGGCGAGCATCGCCTATCAGGTCATCGGCGATGGCGGGCTTGACCTGCTGTTTCTCACGGGCTGGCTGACCCAGCTCGAGCAGCTGTGGGAGGCACCGTCAAACCGCCGCTTTCTGGAGCGCCTCGCGATATTCGGCCGGTTGATCCTCTTCGACAGTCGTGGAACAGGAATGTCTGACCGTGTCCTCGTTGAGTACACGGTCGAGCAGGAGGCGCAAGACGCGCTTGCCGTACTCGACGCCGCCGGCAGCGAACGCGCGGCGCTGTTCACGTATGCCCAGGGAGGACTCGTCGGAGCGCAGCTCGCGGCCGACAGCCCCGAGCGGATCGGCGCACTCGTCATGTATGCGTCGGCGGCCCGCACCTCGTGGGCTCCCGACTACGACTGGGCGATGACAAGCGAGGAACGGGAGGAGCTCAGTGAGCGCAACATTGCCACGTGGGGGGAAGCCAACAGCGACGCGATGTCGCTGTGGGCGCCGTCGATGGCCGAAGACCCGGCTCTGGTCGCGTGGTTCGCACGCATGCAGCGCCTGGCCGCCAGCCCGAGCGAGGCGCGGATCATCTCAAGGGCGATGGTCGACCTCGATGTGCGCGATGCGTTGCCGCGCATCCGGGTGCCCACGCTGATAATGCATCGTCCGCGCGAGCTCGTGTGGGACGTGCGTCACTCGCGCTATCTGGCCGAGCACATCCCGGGCGCCCGCTACGTGGAGCTCGAGGGGACCGACTCGTTTCCATTCGTCGGCGACAGCGACACGCTGATCGAAGAGGTCGAGGAGTTCCTCACCGGCGTGCGCGGCGGCGGAGAGCTCGCGCGGGCGCTGCTCACGGTGATGTTCACGGACATCGTCGACGCGACGGCGCGCGCCGCGGAGCTTGGTGATCGCCGCTGGCGCGACCTGCTCGCGCACCACGACCGGGACGTGCGCGAGGAGCTGGCCCGTTTCGGAGGCCGCGAGGTAAAGACCGTCGGAGACGGCTTCCTGGCGACCTTCGACGTCGCGCCGTCGCGCGCGCTGCATTGCGCGCTCGCCATCACCGGAGCAGCCCGCGAGCTCGGCATCCAGGTCCGCGTCGGCATGCACACGGGCGAGTGTGAGCTGATCGGGGAGGACGTCGGCGGCATGGCGGTTCACATCGCCTCGCGTGTCAGCGTGCTCGCCGCCCCCGGCGAGGTGCTCGTCTCGGGCACAGTCTTTGGCACGGTGGTGGGCGGCCCGTTCACGTTTGAGGACCGAGGATTTCACGAGCTGAAGGGCGTTCCCGGTCGCTGGCCGTTGTTCGCCCTCGGCCGTTGAGGCCGGCCCGAGCAGATGCCCGGGAAGCGAATACGATCAGCCATGATCCGGCATGCAACAGGACAAGCTTCACGTCGCCGTGCAACGGGCGCAAACTAGGAACCGGCGATGAGCGATCGACGACCGGATGGCGGCAGCGCTCTAGTGTTCGGGGCGCGCAACCTCGGACGCGCCGTCATCGAGGCGTTGATCGAGCGGAACTGGGCCGTCGCAGCCGTCGCCCGCTCGGATGCGACGCTCGAGGGAATCACTGCCGCCGGTGGCCTTGCGCTGCGCGCCGACGTAACCGATCAGGCCAGCGTCCGAAGCGCGCTCGAGCAAACCGCCGCCGAGCACGGGGCAGTCGACCTGGTCCTCAACGCGGCGTCCGCCTATGGCGGCACTCGCAGCGGTCCCTTCGGGGGCGGGCCGATCGCCGAGGCAGACGCCGGGGCGTTTGACTCCTGGGCAGTCGCGCCGGCGCGTTCGGCGTTTGCGTTCCTCTCCGGGGCAGGCCGGTTCCTCGTCGCCCAGGGATCAGCGTCGACGCTGATCCAGGTGACCGGCGGCTCCTCCCGACGAGCGATGCCCGGGCGCGGCCTATGGGCGGCTGGCGCGTTCGGCGTCCGCGCGATCACGCAGGCGGCGGCTCTGGAGCTCCGCCAGCAGGGAATACACGTGGCGCTGTTGATCGTCGACGCCGGCATCCAGCCGCTGAGCGGAGCGGCGCGTCCGGGGATGGAGCCCGAGGCGCTGGCGGATCCCCGCCGGATCGCCGACGCCGTTCTGTTTCTCGCCAGTCAGGGAGCTCGCGCGGCCACGCATGAGCTTCTGCTCACGCCGTTGGCCGAGACATGGGTGCCGTGAGCCACACGGGCGGGCGATTGCCCAAGGGCGGCCTGCGGTCGCGGCGGCCTTCCTGGATCGGCGGCGCCGGTTGAAGATTCGAGCCGCGGTGCTGGAGGAGTTTGGCCGTCCGCTCGTCGTTGAAGAGCTGGACCTTGAGGAGCCCCGTCGGGGCGAGGTGCTGGTCAGGCTCGTCGCCTGCGGCGTGTGTCACACCGACATGTACACGGCCTCAGGGGTCGATCCGTCCGGATACGCGCCGACCGTTCTCGGACACGAGGGCGCCGGGGTGGTGGAGGCGATCGGCGAAGGCGTGAGCTCGCTCGCCGTCGGCGATCACGTCGTGACGCTGTTCTCGCCCCAATGCCGCGAATGCATCCACTGCCTGAGCCCGCGGACCAATCTGTGCCTGGCGATCCGCGAGCAGCAGAACAAGGGCTACCTCCCCGACGGCACAACGCGCCTGTCGCGCGCGGGCGAGCCGATCCGACACTTCATGGGAACGTCCACGTTCGCCGACTACGTGGTGATGCCCGAGATCGCGCTGGCGCGAGTCAGCCCCGAGGCGCCGCTCGATCGTGCCTGCCTGTTCGCCTGCGGGCTCTCCACGGGACTGGGCGCCGCGATGTTCACGGCTGCGGTGCAGCCCGGCTCCACGTGCATTGTGTTCGGCGCCGGAATGGTTGGCCTGGGCGCCGTCGCCGGATGCCGCCTCCAGGCCGCCGAGCGGATCGTCTGCGTGGACCCGGCGCAGGCTCGACTGGAGCTGGCCCGGGGACACGGCGCCACCGACTGCTGGGCACCGGACGGGCACACCGTCGAGCGGATCCTTGAGACGACGGGAGGCTTCGGCGCCGACTACAGCTTCGAGGCCACCGGTCTGGTCACGGTAATGCGCGAAGCGGTCGAAGCCGCCCGCATGGGCTGGGGCGTATGCACGGTCGCCGGGGTGGCGGGCAAGGGCGAGACGCTCGACGTGGTCCCGCGACTGCTGATCACTGGGCGACGGGTGTGCGGGTCCTCGTTTGGGGGCCTGAAGGGACGTGACCAGGTGCCCGAGCTGGTCGAGCTCTACATGCGCGGTGACGTCGATGTGGATTCGTTCATCTCGCACCGCATGCCGCTGGAGGATGTCAACCGCGCGTTCGAGTTGATGGAGACACAGCAAGGCATCCGCTCGGTGCTGACGTTTGGCGGCTGACCCCGCGACAGCGGCCCGGCGGCGGCGAACGTCTGCCGCTCGGCGCTGGTAAGGTCGGCCGATGGATCAGCTCGGCCCGTCGGCATCGGTGCTCGAGCTCGCGGGCGCGCTCCGCCGCGGCGAGCTCTCCGCGGTCGAGCTGCTCGACGCCTGCCTGGAGGTTCTCGACAGGCGCAACGAGGAGCTCAACGCCGTGATCTGGCGCAACGACGACGATGCTCGTTCTGCGGCCAAGGAGGCTGACCGCCGCCTCGCAGCAGGCGATCCAGCGCCATTCCTCGGGATCCCGCTGCCGATCAAGGATCTCACGCCCGTCGCAGGATGGCCCGTGACCTACGGCTCGCGGGGTGCACCGCCCGGTCCTAGCCAGGAGAGCGAGCTGGTGGTCAATGCCCTCGTGGAGGCGGGGTTTGTCCTCTGCGGGCGCACCAACACGCCCGAGTTCGGCCCAATCACGGTGGCCGAGAACATCCGCTACGGGATCACGCGCAACCCGTGGGATCCCACCCGCTCGCCGGGTGGCTCGAGCGGCGGCGCGGCGGCGGCAGTCGCCGCCGGGATGTTTCCTCTCGCTCATGCCAACGACGGCGGAGGCTCGATTCGCATCCCCGCCTCCTACTGCGGACTGGTCGGCCTGAAGCCAAGTCGCGGTCGCGTCCCGCGCCTGGCGCAGAGCTGGCTGGGCGCCGTCGTTGAGGGGGTCGTGGCACGCGATGTCGCCGACTCGGCGACCGTGCTCGACTCGATCGCGAGATGGGATCCGCTCGCCTGGTACAACGCCCCCGCGCCGGTTCGTCCTTTCGCCGAGGAGGCCGATGTGTCGCCGGGTCAGCTGCGGATCGGGCTGATGGCGCAGGCACCGCTCGGTATCCCCACCGCCGAGGCATGCAGCGCCGGGGCACGTGCAGCCGCAGCGGCGCTGGAGGCGCTCGGCCACGTGGTCGATGAGGTCGAGGTGCCCACGATCTCCGAGGAGATGGTCCCGTCGTTCATCGTGCTGACGCAAGGCGGCCTGGCCGACTACGAGGGCGTCGACTGGTCGGCAGTCGAGCCACACATCGCACACCAGCGCCGACTGAGCAGTGAGGTCGGCGCCTATGACTACGTCCTTGCCGCGCGCACGCTTGAGCTGCTGAGTCGCCGCGAGGTCGCGCGCTGGGGCCGTGACTTCGATCTCCTGCTCACCCCCACCTCGGCGATCCTTCCCCCGCTGGCCGGCGCCATCCTCGAGGCACAGCACGCGGCGCCCGATCAGCCGGTCCCCGACGTCGTGGCCAGCGTGTCGTTCACTGCCTTCGGCAATGTCACAGGCCTGCCCGCCATCAGCCTGCCGCTGCACGTGACCGACGACGGTCTGCCCGTCGGCGTTCAGCTCACCGGTGGTCCGTGGCAGGAGGCAACGCTGATCCGCGTCTCCGCCCAACTCGAACAGACAATTCCTTGGGCGGACCGCACGCCGTCGGTTCCCGAGATCGCATGAGGCTTGCAAGGCGAATGCTCGCAGCGCGACGCCCACGCCTGGCCAAGCGCTGAGCGCGTCAGCCTGGACGACGAGAGCAGGCGAGGACGCGCTCCAACGATGGCCTTCGAGCAGATCACAACCGACGTAGCCGATCGCATCCTCACGATCACGTTGAACCGCCCCAAGCGTCTAAATGCATGGACGGCAACGATGGGCCGAGAGCTGATCGAAGCGTTCGACCGCGCGGACGCCGACGACGAGGTCTGCGCGATCATCGTGACTGGTGCCGGAAGGGGCTACTGCGCGGGCGCCGACCTGGCCGGCGGCGGCGAGACGTTCGACTGGCGCGAGCGCGAGGCCGCCGGACCGGTGCCGCGGGACAACGGCGGCCAGTTCACGCTCCGCGTGTTCGCCTCGATGAAGCCTGTGATCGCCGCGATCAACGGACCCGCCGTGGGCGTCGGGGCGACGATGACGTTGCCGATGGACGTCCGCCTCGCCGCAGACGATGCCCGGATGGGCTTCGTGTTCGCGCGTCGGGGAATCGTGCCGGAGGCCTGCTCGAGCTGGTTCCTGCCTCGTGTCGTCGGGATCAGCCGCGCGATGGAATGGGTGGCGACCGGTCGGGTGTTCTCCGCCGAGGAGGCGTTGCAGGCCGGCCTGATCCGCAGCCTCCACCCTGCCGGGGAGCTGCTCGACGCCGCCAATGCGCTCGCCCGCGAGATCGTCGAGAACACGGCGCCGGTCTCCGTCGCGCTCGCGCGCCGGATGATGTGGACGATGCTGGGCGCCGGGCATCCGATGCTCGCCCATCGGGCCGACTCCCGTGGCATGTTCCACCGCGGACAATCCGCCGACGCAGTCGAGGGAGTGACATCGTTCTTGGAGAAGCGCCCCGCCCACTTCAGCGACCGCGTGAGCGAGGGGCTGCCGGACGTCCTGCCGGGGTGGACCGACCCGCAGTTCGAGTAGTCGCTGACAGCGGCTACCGTGCGCTCGCGCCCCACCACGCGGCCGAGCTAGGGCGCTTCTTCGATGACCGCATCGTGCGGGACCTTGCGGCGCGGTAGGCCCATGCCCTCGCACAGGCGAGAGCATGGTACATACACCGGGCGAAACCCGAGGAGCTGAGGAATCGTGACGACCCGATAGCCGCGCGCCCGCAGCCTCGCGATGACCGCAGGGTACGCGGCTAGCGTCTGGCGGCGGCTGCCGCCGCCGTCGTGGGAGATGATGATGGAGCCGGGCCGCACCTGGGCCAGGATGCGCCGCTCAATGATCCCTGTGCCCGGCTGCAGGTAGTCGCTCGGGTCCACATTCCAGAGCACTGTCGCGAGACCCAACGAGCGGGCGGTCCGCATCACCGACTCGTCATAGGCGCCGTAGGGAGGGCGAAACACGCACGGTGCGTAGCCGGTCAGCGAGCGGATCGCCCGGATCGTCTGCTCGAGCTGCGCGGAGACCCCGACCGTCCGTGTCAGGTCGGGGTGGGTGAACGTGTGATCGCCGAGGACGTCGCCGTCGCGCAGCTCGCGCAGCAGCATGGCCTTGTATGGGGCGCTCACGAGCTTGCCGATCATGAAGAAGGTGACCGACGTGTGGCTGCGCTCGAGCATGCGCACGAAGGCCGGGGTCTCACGCGAGGGGCCGTCGTCAAAACCGATCGCGACCTCGCGCCGGCGCGGACCGTGCAGATATGCCCCGACGCCATGGCTGCGACAGCCAACGAGGCGGTAGCGCGCGGTCAGAGTCGGAGTCCGAGCCGGAGCCGGCGGACCGGCGGGCTTCGCCGGCGCGCTCGCTCCGCGCGCCGCCCCCCGCGTCGAGGTGGCCTTCACGACGAACACGGTCAACACCAGCGCGAGCACCGCCAGAGCGAGGATCCTTCCACCGGAGCGAGTCGTCGGCCCCGACCACATCGCCGCCCACCGCCGGGCGCCTGCTGAGAGCACCGAGCGCATGCGCTAGCACCATACTCGTGGCTGCGGGCGCGATCCGCCCGCGCGAGAGGCCGCGCGAGCGGGCTGCGCTGCAACCGCCAAACCACCCGACCAGGCGGTCCCTCAGCCGAGAACCAGCTCCGCCGCGCTGCGGAGCGTCGCGGAATCGCCGGAGACCAGCAGGGTCGTGACGATCGACTCGCGCCACATGGCCAAGTCCTCGCGGATCTTCTCGCGCGGGCCGATCAGCGACAGCTGTTCGATCAGCGCGGTCGGAATCGTGGCGCCCGCCTCGTCCTTCTTGCCACTCAGGTAGAGGTCCTGAACCTCGGCGACCTCCTTCTCGTAGCCCATGCGGATCGGCACGTTGGCGTGGAAGTTGGCACCTTTGGCGCCCATGCCGCCGAAGTACAGCGCGTAGAAGGGTCGCAGGGCGTCGGCGGCAGCCTCGATGTCGTCGGTGACGATCAGGGGCACCGTCGCCGCGACCTCGAAGTCCCCGGCGCTGCGACGCGCTCCGGGCCGCGAGAAGCCCTCCTCGAGCGAGGGCCGATACAGCTCGTCGTAGACCGCGGGCGAGAACAGCATCGCCAGCCAGCCGTCGCACAGCTCCGCGCACAGCGCGATGTTCTTGGGACCCTCCGCGCCGAGAAAGATCGGGATGTCCCCGCGCAGCGGGTGGATCGAGGACCTCAGCGGCTTGCCCAGGCCGGTACCGTCGGGGAGCGGGAGCTGGTAGTGAGGACCGGGCGCGTGGAGCGGGCCCTTGCGCGCCCAGATATCGCGCAGGATCGCGATGTACTCGCGGGTGCGCGCCAGCGGCTTGGCGAATGGCACCCCGTACCAACCCTCGACGACCTGTGGTCCTGAGACCCCGAGGCCGAGAACGAACCTGCCTCCGGAGAGATGATCCATCGTCATCGCAGCCATCGCCGTCGCCGCTGGCTGACGCGCCGACATCTGCACGATCGCCGTGCCCAGCTTCAGGCGCGTCGTGGACGCGCCCCACCACGCCAGCGGCGTCAGGCAGTCGGAGCCGTATGCCTCGGCGGTCCAGATCGAGTCGAAGCCGAGGCGCTCGGCCTCCGCGATCGCCTCGGCCGCGCCCGGCGGTGGCCCGCCGGCCCAGTAGCCGGTGTTGAGTCCTAGCTTCAGCGTTGAAGTCATGGTCAGGCTCGGCGAGAGAACCCTATCCGCTCTGCGCGGCCGAAACCGGCCCGCTACTCGTCAATCTACGCGGTTGCGCTCGGGCGAGTGGCGCGGCGAAGATCCGTCGGCTCAACCCTGTCGCGCGTCAGGCCGTCGTAGGCTGGTCCTCGCCGGCGCGCGCGTCGAGCTCGCGGAGGTTCTGCTGGGTTTTCTCGTCGCGCTCAAGCTGTGCGTCCGTGAGCGGGTTGAGGATGCCGCGCAGAAGCGACATCAAAATCCAGCGTCGTGGTCGGATGACGCGTGGCTGGCGCCGCTCGATCCCGCGCACGATCGCCTCCCCCGCGGCCTTTGGCGCCAAGCGCTTGTGCAACGGCCTGGGGAGCGCCTCGAGCATCGAGTTCGCCAGCGGGTCTCGATCGATCGCCTGATGGACCATCTCGGTATCGATGAAGCCAAAGTATGCGACGCTTGCGCTCGCGCCGTGCTGGAGGAGCTCGGCCCGAAGGGCTCGGCCGAACTGCTCGACAGCGGCCTTGCTCATCGCGTACGGCGCAGCGCCGATCCCGTTTGTAAAGGCGTAGATCGAGGAGATCACGACGACATGTCCGCCGCGGCGAACGATCTCGGGCAGCGCAGCATCCACGGTCCGGTAGACACCCATCAGGTTGACATCGAGGACCCGCTCGAAGCTCTCCGAGGAAGTCGCGCGGAAGGTCGCTACACGCGATGCGATACCCGCGTTGGCCACGACCACGTCGAGGCCGCCGAATCGCTCGACGGTCGTCGCGACTGCCCGCTGCATGGCGCTCCGGTCGGTCACATCCGCGGCAAGCCCGAGCGCCCTGCTCTCGTGGACCTGTGCGGCGGCGCGCTCGGCCGCCTCGGCATCGAG
>Ga0182024_10011055_pt1 | contig 18227 bp, 17 predicted proteins | sample P32metaG_FD_120480 | JGI IMG/M metagenome (GOLD analysis project Ga0182024, IMG submission 120480) | Permafrost microbial communities from Stordalen Mire, Sweden - P3-2 metaG (Illumina Assembly) | ecosystem: Environmental > Terrestrial > Soil > Wetlands > Permafrost | place: Sweden: Stordalen... | reverse complement strand
CGGACTTTTGCGTCAAATCCATCCGCAACTCGTAAACACCGCGCGGAGTACCCACTAACCCATCCCATCGCCACAATGACGGGGGTAGAGGCAAGGCTCCCAAGGTCTGAACGTCAAGTTTTTTCATGGCTGCAAAGTTCTTTATGCGACCAAGTGCGGCGTGATGCGCCATTACCGCCAAGCCGACATAAACGATTCCGCAAGCCAATCCTGCGGTCTTGCATCGTCGTCGGATAATGGCGTACTCCGCAGTCGATTCAGGAGCATCCATATTCTTTGACTCAGGAGCTTTCTCCTTTGAAATTTCTTTCGCGCTTCGCAGTGGAAGCAGGAACAACGCCGCAAGTATCAGAAAAAACAGTAAGACGCTGGGCGCGGAAATCGGAGCTCCAACAGCATCCGCGATTTTCTGCACGGCAAAGAGAGCTAGGACAAAAACCATGAACGAAGCAAGAGCGCGCCGCGTACTTTTCTCAGGTCGCTCATGCACCCAGGCAAGTATCTGTGGCACTAACAGAATTCCAGTGAACGTAAAATCCACAATGTAGATCAAATCCCAGGCAGGCCGCGACCACTTAAACGGCGACCAAACCATCGTGCCAAAACTGGTCACCAGATCGAGCAGAATATGACTCAGAATTCCGACAGCATAAATTCCCGCGAGCGCGCCGAACGAGGGCGCAGCCCATTTTCTCCAGCGCACAATCAAACGAGTCAGTGCCGCCAGAAGCAGCGCAAAAACAGGAAGGCATACGAGCGAATGCGTGATGCTGCGATGCCAGGTGATCACCAACAAATCGCTATGAGAAAAGATGTCGCGAAATGTATCTGAGTCGGGAAAAATGGCGCCCAGCATCGTCGCCCACGTGACGATGCGTTCCCGATTCATCGGTCGCTTTGTGAAGAGATCATCGCCTTTGAAGAGCGATTTGCCGATCAAGGCTCCAGCAATTCCGTGCGTGATAGTGTCCATAGCGAAGGTTGACTATTCTGCGGAGAGCCTAGGCATGTGGAGTGTAAGTGTCTCGATCAGAAGCTGACGACGGGAATTCATTTCGTACCTTCTGATACAGAAAATCACCAAAATTGTCCTCGATTATCGGCGCCACTCGCTGAGAGTTCTCAACCAAAAAAAACAACGCGCCTACTTAATAAAGAGAAGAGGCGATCGCTTCTGCACAACTCTGCCTACTTGCCTTCCATACACGCCGTGACGAGCAAGAATGGCGATGCACTCCTCGGCAGATTCCGCCGAAATTGCTGCCAGCAGTCCTCCGGAAGTCTGCGGATCAAAAAGCAAATCTTGAAATTCCTGTGACACTTTTTCGTCGAATCCTGCGCAGTCGCCCACGAACGCGCGATTATTTTTGAGTCCGCCGGAGAGGTGACCGGCGCGCGCAGCATCGATCGCTCCTTCCAAGTAATCGAAAGCAGCATGATCAATTTCAAACGATACAGGCTGCATCCCGCGCGTAGGATCTCCGAGAGCCATTTCGCGCGCATGCCCCAACACCCCGAATCCAGTCACATCTGTGACCGCGTGAATTGGCGAAGATTTTCCACTCGAGCCTTCGCGAGCATGTTCGTCAAGTTCAGCCAATGCCGCAGCGGTGACTCGGTTCAAAGTGGTCATCGCGGTGACAGCTGCTTCGAGCGATGGCCCCGAAGCCAGATCCTTTTTCAATGCAGTGGTGATTGCGCCTGTGCCGATCGGCTTAGTGAAGATGAGTACATCGCCTGGGCGAGCTCCCACGTTGCGCCAGATTTTATTCGGATGCACTGTCCCTGTGACTGCGTAGCCAAAAAGCATATCTTCCGTGCGAATGGAATGGCCGCCCAGAACGCTGCATTCCGCTTCATTCATTTTGGAAAGGCCACCAGCAATGATCCGTTCGAGAATTTCTGGATCGGCACGTTCCGGAAATCCCACCAGTGAAAGCGAAGATATCGGTCGGCCGCCCATGGCATAGACGTCACTGAGAGCATTGGCGGCAGCAATTTGCCCAAATACAAACGGATCGTCCACGATAGGTGTGAAAAAATCCACCGTTTGTACCAGGGCCAGTTCTTCGTTGATCAAATAAACGCCGGCGTCATCGTTGGTCTCGAAGCCCACCAGTACATTTGGATTGGTCTGGCGAGGAAGCCGACGCAGAACCGCATCCAGAGTCGCGGGATTCAATTTCGCCGCGCAACCTGCTGCCTTTGCCATCGAAGTTAGTTTTAATGCGGGTATCAAATGAATGCCACCTCTCGCAACGCACGGCTACTTCACTCGTAGTGTTTCTATCATGAATCGCTCAAACAAAGATCATTCGGTATTTCGGAGACCCGGAATTTTTCGCAAAGGTTGAGATTCACCTTTGAAGTTCTTGCGTCAAAGTTATGAATGTGTTTTCATGCGCTGCAAGCAGGTCATATATTTTTCACACAAACACCGCATTGCTGCTCATGAGGAGACCCACCCTCCATGCCATCGCTTCTTGCCCCTTCAGAATCCACCATTCGAAAGGCCCTCGGGGAATTTCAGATCGACGCCGACGCCGCTCAGATTGGTCAGATTCAGGAATACATGAAGTTGTTACTTGCGTGGAATGAGAAGGTGAACCTCACGGCGATCCGCGATCCATTGGACATTCTGTACCGCCACTTTTGCGAAAGCATGTTCCTGTCGAAAGTCACGGATTTGAGCAAATGTCGGCTTGCCGACATTGGAACAGGCGGCGGCTTTCCGGGCTTACCGTTGAAGATCCTGGTCCCTGAAACAGAGCTGTTTCTGGTCGATTCCAATGTGAAAAAGGCAACGTTTCTAGCGGAGGTCGTGCGGGCCTTGGGTCTCTCGAACGTGCACGTTCTGGTGAGTCGATATGATGAACTAGGCGAAGAGATCGCTCCTGTCGACTTCTTACTTGCCCGGGCCTTAGGTGAATTTGGGCCCTTCCTTCACTGGGCTGGGGGACAAGATGTGGACGCCAGGCAAGTAGCCTTGTGGCTCGGGGCCGGGGATGTTAAAGAAGTCGAGAAAAATGAAGGCTGGCGATGGAATGAGCCGATCGCGGTCCCTCAGTCGCTCCGCCGGGTGATTCTGTTGGGCAGCAGGTCGACGTCCTAGGAACAAGTTTTCAGTTAGAATGTCGGATGTTCGACATGTTCGTATTACAACTACATATTTTATAACAAGTTAACGAAAATGGTCGGCGTGCCGACATTTGATGTTTCACGTGAAACGTACTTTTTAAACTTGAACCGGGGACAAACCCGAAACCCCGTCCGCGACGGCCCAGACAATCGCCAGAGCGAATAAATGCTTCATTCTGTGACGCTTGATTGTCGGACGGCCGACAAATGACTCGCGGCCCTCGTTTCCGGGCTAGAAATAACGTTCCACGTGAAACGCGAATTTTCAAGAAAGCATGTTTCACGTGGAACCAACTCTAGAACGCGGCGATCATTACCGAGATCATCGAAGCTTGTAGCGCTTGAATAAAGACGTTTCACGTGAAACGTTAGCGCCAATGCTCGAGAACATCCGGAAGTTGAGATTCTAGGCTTCCGAGCCTGGAATGCATGTTCTCCGTGAAACCAAAGTCTTGGTTGGCCGAGAGCTCGTTTCACGTGCCCCCCCTCCTTGAGCGAGTAGCCAACGAGGTCCAAATCAGTAGGTCAACGTTCCACGTGAAACCGAACTACTCCCGAAGAATCTGAGCCCGGGCTGGAGAGGTTCCACGTGAAACCAACATAGGCGCGTAACCGGCCGCTAGAGCGAAATGTAGGATGCTGGTTGGGATTTGAGCCAGAACCACGTGGAACGCTTCCATCCGGAGGCACCAAGGATCGCAAGCCCCGTCGACTAGTTTCACTTGAAACGACAGACGCGCGAGCCGAGTCCCTTAATTGAGGTTCCACGTGGAACGAGACATCCTCCCGGAGAAAATTCGCTCGAAAGCGGGTTTCACGTGAAACGGGGAGGCCGATTGTCGACCGGGTGGCATTTTGAAACTCCCACTCCCAGGTCGTTTCAAGATTGACTCGGATAGATGTTCCACGTGGAACCAAACTCCTCTTAGAACCCTATCCCCGAAAGTCGTTCCACGTGAAACGATGACGATGGCACTGCGGACGGCGTGCCATTTTGAAACTCCAGCGGACGGCGTGCCATTTTGAAACTCCACAGGATCGGGCCTTCGCGATCCCCTCGCAAGATGTTCCACGTGGAACGCAATTGACGGGTCCGAAGAGTCAATAGCCGCGTCGAAAGGTCGCCGCGTCGACAATTGGCCGGGCTGTCGTCGTTCGAACGACAAATCCACGACAAATATCCATCCAAAACGCCGTTCCACGTGAAACTTCTTGCAAGTGAAGTTCTGCTTTGTTAGATTTCGCGTGAGGAAACATTTGGCGAGAATTATCGCGTGTGCAAACCAGAAAGGCGGGGTCGGCAAGACCACAACCGCCGTCAACTTGGCCGCGTGCCTGGCGGCTTCTGAACAACCTACTCTCCTCGTGGACTGCGATTCCCAAGCTAACGCCACTGCCGCCATCGGATTTGCCAAGGATCCGGCCCGCAGAACTTTATATCACGCGCTCATTACGGGCGAGCCGTTGGACAAAATCATCCAGAAATCCCAAGTAGACGGTTTGGATGTGGTTCCGGCAGACAAGAATCTGGCAGGCGCCGCCGTCGAGCTCGTCACCACGCAACAGCGTGAATATAAACTGCAAGCAGCGCTCAGGCCGATCCAGGATCGTTACCGCTTTATTATCCTGGATTGTCCGCCAGCCTTGGACTTGCTCACACTAAATGGCCTAATCTGCGCCAATGCAGTTCTAATACCTATCCAATGCGAATATCTTGCCCTCGAGGGCGTCTCTGAGTTGCTCGATACTCTGATGCGGATCCGCAGAACCCTCAATCCGAGCTTGGAGATCGAGGGCATCCTTCTAACAATGTACGATGAGCGCACGACGCTTTCACGTCAGGTGGCTACAGATTTACGGAGTTTTTTCGGAACGCAGGTATTCCAAGCAGTGATTCCACGCAACGTCAGGCTCGCCGAAGCGCCAAGTTTCGGTAAGCCTATTATTTTCTATGATATACATAGCAAAGGGGCTGAGGGCTACACACAACTCGCGCAGGAGGTAATCGCCAATGACCAGAAACGCGCTGGGACGGGGGCTCGGAGCGCTCATTCGGGAGCCTGAGGCGCAATCGCCGCCTCAAATTGCACCAAATCAGTTCGAAGAGTCGCAAGTGATCACCTCAAGTGGAGCGGCGACCGCGCCGGCCAGAGACCAAAGCCAGACCCTACACATCGATATTGACCTCATCGAACCTAGTCCGCACCAACCTCGCACAACGTTTAGGGAAGCCGCTCTAGAGGAACTGTCGCGCTCGATTTTAGCCAGCGGCATTATCCAACCGTTACTGGTGCGTCCAATCGACGGCCGCTACGAACTGATCGCCGGAGAGCGGCGCTGGCGAGCCGCTCAGCTGGCAGGACTATCGAAGGTTCCGGCAATCGTCCGTGAAGTTTCGGACGAACTGGCACTGGAGATGACTCTTGTCGAGAACATTCAGCGCGAAGATCTGAACGCCATCGAATCGGCCCGCGCCTTTGATCGACTCATCACCGAATTCCAAATGACGCTGGAGATGGTGGCGGAACGTACGGGTAAAGACCGGACCACGGTATCCAATGCGATTCGTCTTCTGAAGTTGGAATCCACGATTCAGGAGTGGATTGAGGAAGGAAAACTGACGGCCGGACATGGCCGGGCGCTGTTGGCCGTGCCAGACTCACAATTGCGGATGCGCTACGCACACCGTGCATCTCGCGGCGGCCTGACGGTCAGACAGATCGAGCGGCTGGCGTCACGACGGTCTCGCAGTCGAGGATTGGTTTCCAACGAACAGTCCGACCCCAACACGCGATCGGCAATTGATGAGCTGCAGCGAAGCCTGGGGACGAAAGTTCTTTTGCGGCCGCATACGAAATCGCATCCCGGGCAACTCATTATTGAATTTTACGATGAGCCGCATCTGATGAGGCTTTACGATCAACTGATGAAGTAGAAGTTTCTGGCAAAGAAGTAGCGTAGTATCTGCAGACTGGCGTTGCGGGCTAGGACCCACCTGGCCGAATCGCAACCCAGCGGTCACGAATGCGTGAAATAAATTTCTCTTTGTCTTTTTGAATTTCGCGCACAAGAGCGCGGTTCTCTACGTCTTCATGAGCCGCGGCCCACAGCACCATCTCGGTGAGGACCGGCGCCAGATCCATCCCTTTGGCGGTCAGCAGGTAATTGACTTTGCGGCCATCCGACGGATCCCGCTCGGCAGTGATAATGCCATCGTGTTCGAGGCGGCGTAGCCGATCTGCCAGGATATTCGTGGCGATCCCTTCATAGGAATCCAGAAATTGTTTGTAGCTGCTGAAGCCGCGCAGCATCATGTCGCGTACGATCAACAATGACCAACGGTCCCCGAGAACCTCGAGGGAAGCATTCAGCGGACAAAGCGAGCGCCAGTTGGAGCGCAGAGCCGCGCGTCCCCCGGACTGCTTGGGCGCGTGCGTTGGCCGAAAATGGGCTTGTTGCATGGCCTGATCCTAGCCTTTTTACTTGCAAATAACAAGTAACATATTAGACTGTCGTGCGTTCCTAAGGGAGGCGCGTCTAAGAGCGCGGGAGGACAGAATGAGCGGAGTTCGAGTTTTGGTGGGTACGCGCAAAGGAGCGTTTGTGCTTACCGCCGATGGCAAGCGAGAAAAGTGGGACGTGAGCGGGCCGCACTTTGCCGGTTGGGAGCTTTATCACGTCAAAGGGTCGCCGGCCGATCCAAACCGGCTGTATGCGTCGCAAACCAGCGGATGGTTCGGTCAATTGATTCAGCGTTCCGACGACGGCGGGAAAACCTGGGCGCCAGTCGGAAACAAATTTGTCTATGACGGAGTTCCAGGCACGCATCAATGGTATGACGGCACCGCGCATCCCTGGGAGTTCAAGCGAGTTTGGCACCTGGAGCCATCGTTGAATGATCCGGACACGGTGTACGCGGGAGTGGAAGACGCGGCTTTATTTCGTTCAACAGATGGCGGGCAAAACTGGGAGGAGCTTTCCGGTCTACGCAAACATGGCTCTGGTCCGAACTGGCAGCCCGGAGCTGGCGGAATGTGTTTGCACACCATCATTCTGGATCCCACTGACAAAAACCGCATGTTCATCGCGATCTCGGCTGCGGGAGCCTTTCGCACGGACGACGGCGGCAATACCTGGCAGCCCATCAACCGGGGTCTGAAATCGCAATACATTCCTAACCCGGAAGCCGAGGTGGGCCACTGCGTTCACCACATTGCCATGCATAAATCGCGGCCAAATGTGTTGTACATGCAAAAACATTGGGACGTCATGCGCAGCGACAATGCCGGGGATCTCTGGCGAGAGGTCAGCGGCAATTTGCCGACAGATTTTGGGTTTGCGATCGACGTACATGCCCATGACCCGGAGACCATCTACGTCGTACCAATCAAAAGCGATTCGGAGCACTTTCCGCTCGACGGAAAGCTGCGAGTTTATCGCAGCAAAACCGGCGGAAACGAGTGGGAAGCGCTGACCAAGGGCCTGCCGCAAAGCGACTGTTATGTAAACGTATTGCGTGACGCCATGTCCGTGGATTCGCTGGATTCCTGCGGAGTCTACTTTGGAACGACAGGGGGGCAGGTATATGTTTCTCCGGACGCGGGCGACAGTTGGATGCCGATTGTGCGGGACTTGCCAGCGGTGCTCTCCGTGGAAGTGCAGACCCTGTCGTGATTCGCGTGGTGTTGCCGGCCCATTTACGGACGCTCTCGGCGTGTCATGGCGAAGTGCAACTCGAGGTAAAAGGAGCGGTGACACAGAAATCCGTGCTCGATGCGCTGGAAGAACGATTCCCGATGTTACGCGGCACGATTCGTGAACATGTGACGCAGCAGCGGCGTCCGTTTCTGCGATTTTTCGCGTGCGAAGAAGATCTTTCACACGAATCGCCGGATACGCCGTTGCCGGAGGCGGTGGCGTCAGGCAAGGAGCCTTTACTCATCATTGGGGCAATTGCAGGAGGTTAGATGTGCGTGAGTGTGCTTTGCGGGTGGATTGGAAACATGATCGTCACACTTAATCCAGCCGATGTGGTGGTTTTGTTGTAAGAAAAATCTAAAAAGCGGAGACCTAAACATCATGAAAGAAATTAATGTCTATCTCACTTTTGACGGAAATTGCCGCGAAGCTATGGAGTTTTACAAGAAATGCTTGGGAGGGGATCTGCAATTGATGCCTTATTCCGGCTCGCCCATGAAAGTTCCCGAGGGATCAGGAAATTTGATCATCCACGCGCGACTTACGAATGGGAACGCGGTGCTAATGGCGTCCGATTCCATGCCCGGCACACCCATTTACGTTGGCAATAATTTTTGGGTGGCTATTGCGTGTGAAAGTCCAGAAGAGACCGACCGAATTTTTGCCGCCATGAGCGAGCAAGCCGCCAAGGTGGTGATGCCACCCCAGGAGACGTTTTGGGCCGCGCGATTTGCGATGCTCACGGATAAATTTCGCGTGAATTGGATGTTCAACTGCGAGAAGCCCAGGAGTTGACTGATCGCCAGCAACTTAGTTTCCGGCGCAGTGCTTGGCGACCACCGGTCAAGCACTGCCCATTTGTTCAGGGTGCATTCGACAATCCGGCCCGGGAGTTACATTGACTTGCGCGGACACGCGATTAAAGTAGAAGGGTCTCTCCCAGGGGGCTTTATGGCCTGGAAATGGCCCAGTTTCTCGTCGTCGAATAGCGGTACAACCGAAGAATGGACCGGATTTATAGATCAAGGCGTGACGCTGGAGGGAACGCTTCAGCTCACCGGCACGTTTCGCATCAACGGAAAAGTAAAGGGCAACATAATTTCCGAGCAGACCGTGATCCTCGGCGAAGACGCGAAGGTCGAAGGGCAAATCGAAGGCAACCGCGTGGTGATTGCGGGCCGCTTTGATGGCGTGATTTTTGCAAAAGGGCGAGTGGAGATTCAGGCCAAAGGCGTAGTGACCGGCGAAGTCCATTCACCGTGCATGGTTGTCGATCCGGGCGGGATTTTCGACGGGCACTGCCACATGTTAACGTCATCAGATGCAACGTCCGGGGTGACGATTCCGATTCGGGCGGTAGGCCGAGCGTAGTCGAACCGCAGGCGTAATTTCAGAACGGCCATTCGACGATTCCCACCTGCCATTCAATTGCTGTTACATTCCGCTGAACGTTTCTGGTTTTGGCTTTGCGTATAATGCGGTGAGAATCAGCGTGTTCGGACGCGTGAAATGAAAGCGGTTGAATGAAGATACTTCTGATCGGTGGCGGCGGGCGCGAACATGCCTTGGCGTGGAAATTGAGCCAAAGCCCGCGCGTGGAAAAAATCTGGTGCGCTCCGGGCAATGCCGGCATCGCTGGGGAAGCGGAATGCGTGAACGTGGATTCAAGTGATTTAGCGGCGCTGATAGCGCTGGCGGAAAAAATTAAACCGGACCTCACCGTTGTGGGACCGGAACTGCCGCTGGTAAACGGAATTGCGGATGCTTTTGCGCTGCGAAAATGGCCGATTGTGGGGCCTTCTCAGCAAGCTGCACAATTGGAAGGCAGCAAGATATTTTCGAAGGAGTTTTTGCAGCGGCACAATATTCCTACAGCCGAGATGTACGGGGTGTTCGATTCGGCGCAACGCGCCTATGCCGGACTGCAAAATGTTAAAAAATGGCCGGTGGTAATTAAAGCGGACGGCTTGTGCGCGGGTAAAGGTGTTTTTCTCGCGCCGGATCAGAGTGCGGCCAAAGAGTTCATCGCGAGAGTCATGGAAAAACAGGAACTTGGAGCGGGTGGTGCGCGGATACTGCTGGAAGAAACCCTCGAAGGCGAGGAGCTGTCTTTCATCATCCTCACAGATGGCGAACGGTACGCGTCACTCGTGCCGACGCGCGATCACAAACGAGTCTTTGACGGCAACCAGGGACCGAATACCGGCGGGATGGGCGCGTATTCGAGCGACGATCTGCTGCCCAGCGCGCTGCGCGAAAGAATTGTCGCGGAAATCGTAGAGCCCACCTTGCATGGACTGGCGGCGGACGGCATCCGCTACCTGGGATTTTTATATGTGGGCATCATGCTGACGAAGAACGGACCCAAGGTGCTGGAGTTCAACTGCAGGCTGGGCGATCCCGAGACGCAGGCGATTATGGCGCGCGTGGATTTCGACCTGGCGGAAGTTTTGGCAGAGGTCGCGGCGCGGCGCATCGATGCTTCGAAGCTGAAATGGAAGCCAGGGGCCAGCGTTTGTGTGGTGCTCACTTCTGGCGGCTATCCGGGACTTTTCCAAACAGGGAAGACGATCCATGGTCTCGATAGTGCCAGCAAGGTGGCCGGTGTGACTGTCCTGCATGCTGGCACGAACCGCGACGGCGATAAAATTGTTACCCACGGAGGGCGCGTGCTGGGCGTGACGGCGGCGGGAGTGTCCCTGGACGAAGCGCTCCGAAAAGCGTACGAGGCCGCACAGATGATTGAATTTGAGGGCGCTCACTACCGCGAGGATATCGGAGCGCATGCGAATGTCCGCGCCGCCGGAGATTAACGGCGGAGGTCATTGAAGGGGTTCATCACATGGCGAAGATTCTGCATATTTTTCGGGCACCAAAGAAGCGCCTTCCTATGGAGGAGTTGGAAGAGGTGCGGGTAATACGAAATTCCGGGCTGGAGGGATGTGCGCACGCACGTCCTGGGGGAAACCGCCAGGTTCTGCTGGTGGATCGCGAAACGCTGGAAGCGATGGACCTGCAACCGGGAGTGATCCGCGAAAACATCACCACCGATGGAATCAATGTGAACAGCCTGGCGCTCGGGCAGGAGTTGCGTATCGGCGAAATCGTGCTCAAAGTCAGCGCCGTCTGCCACCCATGCGATCAACTGGAGAAGGTGCGGCCAGGTTTGCGGCGAGAGATGCGTGGGCGGCGCGGAATGCTGTGCCGGGTAATACAGGGCGGAATGATTCGCCGCGGCGACGCCATCGAAAAAGTTATGATGGCGCGCGCCCTTCCGTTTGAGGAAGACTCACGGAGGGGTGGGCTTGCGGCGAAGTGAAGGCTTATAAGGCCCGCTATTCTTGTCGTCGGTTTTCTGCACCGGCTCCTCGGGCGGAATGACCCAGTCGAAGCCGCGTTGCTCTTCTATCGTGCCGAGAAAAAATTTGTTTCCGCCGGCGATCAGGGGCAAGACAGCCTGCATAAAATCGGTCGAATCCGTAGCAGAAGCTCGCTGCGCCTGCCCATGATCGATCAGGTCGAGCACCTTTACGAAACGCGGATCGCTGGAGCGCAGCCTGGCAATGCGCGGATCGGCGCCTTGAATGAGGGCCACCAGGGGCGGTTCATCGTTACGTTTGGAGTTGGGTGAGTCAGCAGATTCGGGCGGATAACGTGCCTCTACGATGGTATGCGGAGCGCGCTTGCCACCCTCAGGCGGGTAAAGCTGAGTGAAGCGCGGACGCAGGATGCGCGTCTGCCAATATTCGCCGCGCGCAGCTACCTGTTCCTGTTCGATGCGATATTCCACCTGCCATACTTCCGGACCGTAGTTTGGCGCGGAACCGACGATCACAACCTCGAAGAGCGGTTCGTCAGGACGAATGTCCAACTTATGGTGGAGCTGTGAAACCAGAGGGCGAAGTTTTTCGAGGAAAGCGACGCCGATGGTTTCAAGATCTCGCGCAGCCGCGTCAGGATAATCCTGATAGTGCTGATCCGGTCCCCCAGTTACGCCCTGGAGACCACGGTCCAACCGGATGGATTGCGGATCTGCGGGAGTTCGCCATTCCGTGGCGCCCAGCACGATGCCGACATGGGTGCCGTCAAGCTGCATGAGACGCGGTGGGACAGAGTTGGACTCAACGGGCTGATCGATCGCGGCGACGATCATGACGTCATCCTTGGCAACCTGAACGATGACCCGGCCTCCGGCGAGGCTGGCTACTATTTCATCTTCACGCTGCTGGGATTGCGCGGGAGCCACGGACGGGATGATCAGCGCGGCAACAAAAAAACCGAGTGGAAGACGACGTGACACGATCAATTCACACTACCATACTGCGAGGCCCCTGGAGGTTTCGCGGCTGGTTGTCCAGACGGCGAAAGCCGTTAAGACGCTGGAATCACAGGTCAACTTGTACTTAAATATTACATTCTTACCGGGCTGACCTTTTCCCGGTCTGTGAAAAGCCACGCCGAGAATAAAAGCGGAAATCAGGGCAATTGTTAAGGAGAAGAAATGCGAAAGGCGATCTTGCTTGGGGCCATACTTTTGCCGGCGACCATGCTCCTGGCGCAAGGAAGCGCGCAACCCCTCGACGTTAAAACCGGTGTTTGGGAGGTGAGCATGACTACTACCATCAATGGAGCTGAAAACCCGCAGACCCGTACGTACAAATCCTGTCTGAAAAAAGAAGATTTGAACAAGTACCCGTTCGTCGATCCCGAAAAGAGGTGTTCGTACACCGTCGTGAGTTCCACGGGCACCACGATGGAGGCGCACGGAACATGCCAGCCCGGGAGCGAAGGCGCGAAGGCTGACTTCACGATGCGATTGGACGCCCTCGATACCGAAAACGTGAAAGGCAAAGGACAGCTTGCCCTGGCGGTGGCTGGCCGAACCATCAACGGAGTTTATGCTGCGACAGCGAAGTGGATCGCCGACACTTGCCCTGCAGGAATGAGGTAAATAACGCGGCTCAACAGTCCGCATTTTCATCGCTTATATAGGGGGAAAACCGACTGCCGGGCATTTCCGTAAACAGAGTCTTTTCGATAGAGTCTTACTGGTATAAAGGGCGGTCGACGTGGGTGTCGCGCGGCCACACGAGTACCTAGAAGTGTTTGCGGAGGCATCGAGGGCTGTTATGGGACTGAAAAAGGCGAAGACCATCAAGCACAACGGGAAGAAGCTGGCCGATATTCTGGAAGCGCACGACCGATTTTTTCGCGGCCAGGATGGAGGAGAGCGCGCGGATTTGGCCGGAGCGGACCTTTCTGGGGCGGATTTGAGCGGAATCAATCTAAGCGGAGCGATTTTGCGCGAGGCTAACTTCGAAGGCAGCGATTTGCGCAAATCGAAATTGCCGGGAGCTGATCTGTCAGGCGCCAATTTGCATAAGGCGGATTTGAGGAACTCCGACTTGACGGAAGCGATTCTGCCGGGAGCGAACTTGTCTGAAGCCCAGGCGAGCGGGATTGAATTTTTTCGCTGCGATCTTTCCGGTGTGAACTTTGAGCGCGCACAACTGCGCAATGCCAATTTCCGTCTGGCAAACATTAGTGGCGCAAAGTTTGCGGGCGCGGATATGGGTGTAGCGATTCTGCGCGAGACGGATCTGACCGGCGTGGATTTGTCAGGCGTGGATTTATCCACTGCGTTGATGCCGAAGGGCTACACCGCAACCGGGCCCGCGAAAGTGAGCAGCGCGTAATGAGCACGTAGCGCAACTTTCCCATGGCTACACCGGTAGCACAATTCGAACGCTCCGTGGTGCGCGAACGCGTGCTGGAAGAAATTCGGACATTGTTGCAGGAACTGGGCAGCGCCGGCGCTATCCCTATGTTGAGCGGTTCTTCGCTGCTGGAGCGCGATCTCGGCCTGGGCAGCCTGGAACGAGTGGAATTGATGGCGCGGCTGGAGAATGCGTTTGGTGTACGCATTACCGATCAAGCCGCAACGCAGGCAAACACTTCCGATGACTTAGCCGACGCGATTTTGGAGGCTCCCGAGAGCGCACCTGAGACAACTCAGGCATCGCCGTTGCGCGCGTCCGTCACCGTCCAACAACTGCGCCGCAGAGCTGAGGCCGCCGGGGTGGCGACGGCGGAGACGCTGATCGATGTCTTGCGTTATCGAGCGGCGCACGATGCTGAGCGCGCGCACTTGGTCATTACTGAGGATGCGGCAGAGGGGCAGGAAAAGAATTTCACGCTCACGTTTGGAGAACTGCACGCGGCCGCGCAGCGATGTGCCGCGGAACTGACGAGGCGAGGAGTAAGCGCGGGAAGCCGTGTGGCGTTGATGCTTCCGACTTCGCGTGCATTTTTCGTTTCCTACGCAGGGATTTTGATGGCCGGAGCCATTCCCGTTCCGATTTATCCCCCCTATCGCGCCGACCGTATTGAGGAGTACGCCGAGCGGCAATCGGCCATCTTGAATAACGCCGGCGTTTGCCTGCTGCTGACGTTTCGCCGGGCTGAATCAGTAGCAAAACTTTTGAAACCGCGGGTGAATTCGCTGGCGGCCGTAGCCGACGCGGAGAAATTAATCGAGGCCGCCGATAAAGCGCCGGCCCCCTCGCCTGGAGCGCGCCCGCTGCATTTAAGCGGAGTACGCGCGCGCACGGGAAGCGACATAGCCTTGCTGCAATACACCTCAGGTTCCACAGGCGACCCTAAGGGCGTCGTGCTTACGCACGCAAACCTCCTGGCGAATATTCGCGCTGTCGGCGAAGCGGTGAAGATGGGCTCCGACGATGTTGGGGTGAGCTGGCTGCCGCTGTATCACGATATGGGTTTGATCGGCGCGTGGCTGACGCTGTTGTACTACGGCATCCCGCTGGCCGTGATGTCCCCGATTGCGTTTTTGACGCGGCCGGAGCGCTGGCTATGGGCCATTCACAACCACCGCGCAACGATGAGCACCGCGCCGAATTTTGCCTACGAGCTGTGCGTACGCAAAATCGCAGACAAAGAAATCGAAGGGCTCGATCTTAGCTCCTGGCGCATGGCCATGAATGGCGCAGAGCCGGTAAATCCGGGAACACTAGAGCGCTTCGCCACGCGCTTTGCGAAATATGGATTTCGCAGAGAGGCGCTGTTGCCTGTTTATGGATTGGCGGAAGCGTCTCTGGCGGTAACCGTGCCGCCATTGGGACGCGGGCCTATCGTAGATCGCATTGAACGCGAGGCCTTCGTGTCGGGGGGCCGCGCGATACCGGTAAAAAATGGCGACGAAAATTGCATCGCGTTTGTTTCCGCGGGGAGACCGGTACCGCGGCACGAAATTCGCGTAGTCGACGATGCGGGAAAAGAAGTGGCGGAGCGCACAGAAGGATTTCTGTGGTTTCGTGGGCCGTCAGCAACTTCAGGCTACTACCAAAATAAGGATGCGACTGCGGCGTTGCTGCCGTTCGGGCCTGGTAATGGCGCCGGAGAATTTGCCTGGGTCAATTCAGGAGATCGCGCCTACGTTGCGGATGGCGAACTGTACGTCACCGGCCGCGTGAAAGACATCATCATTAAGGGCGGAAGAAATTTGTACCCGCACGAAATTGAGGACCTCGCGGCGAAGGTGGAAGGGATTCGCAAAGGCTGCATCGTAGCGTTTGGAATCAAGGACCAGACCAGCGGAACGGAAAAAGTGGTGGTGGTGGCAGAATCGCGCGAAGTGGATGTCGCGAAGCGTTCAGCGATGGCCTCGCGGGTAACTGAAGAAGTCTCGCGTGGCCTGGGATTGCCGCCGGATCGCGTGGAATTGATTCCAGTGGGCAGCATTCCAAAAACTTCCAGTGGGAAATTGCGGCGCGAAGAAACCAAGCAGCTTTATTTAGCGGGAACATTGACGGCGGGAAAAGCTCCGGCATGGCTTCAGATTGCGCGGCTGGGCGCCGGGGGTGCTGCGAAGGAAATCTGGCGTGGGACGGTTCGAGGCACGCGAAGAAGCCTCGAAATTTTATACGGCGTTTATTTTGCAATCGTCTTTGCCGCATGGATTGTACCTACGTGGATCATCGTGCAGCTCTTCACCGACCATCGCGCGGCGGGAAGATTCACTCACAATGCCTTGAGAGTTTTGTTTTTTCTGGTTGGGTGCAAGGTCACCGTGCAGGGTAAAGAGTACATGCAGACGCCGGGTGCGAAAATTTACGCCGCCAATCACACCAGTTATTTCGATGTGGTGGCACTGATGCGCGGCCTTGGCGTGCCATACCGCTTCGTGGCAAAGATGGAAGTTACGAGGATGCCGTTCATCGGAACGTTTCTAAGACAGATGGGGCATTTGTCGTTTGATCGTTCAGACGCGGAATCGCGACTGCACCAAGCCGCCGAGATGGAAGATTTTCTGCACAAAGGCGAATCGCTTTTCGTTTTTCCGGAGGGAACGTTTACTCGCAAACCCGGAGTGCGACAATTTCAGCTAGGGGCTTTTAAGGCGGCGCTAGAAGCGGGCGCCCCGATTATTCCTGTCTCGCTGAGCGGTACGCGTTTCATCCTTCCCGACGGCGCGTGGTTGCCGCGACCTTCAAACGTCACGATTACCTTGTCGGCGCCAATTTTTCCGCACGCAGTTGCAGGAGAAGCAGCGGATTGGCATGGGTTGATTCGATTGCGGGACAGCGCGCGCGCAGCCATAGCGAAAGGTTCCGGCGAAGTACTGCTGTAACTAGGTACGAAGCTAAGGCACGGTACAGCGATGGGCGTATTGTAGTGCGACGAACCAAAAGGCTAAATATCAAATAGTTCATAAACTGCCCGGGAAAGCGTGCGTGGCGTGCCCAAGATTTTCATCGTAGATGACCACGATCACGTGCGCAGAAGACTGCGGTCCTTGATCGAATCGCAAGACGACTGGGAAGTGTGCTGCGAAGCCGTCGATGGCTCGGAAGCAGTGGAAAAACACGGCGGCGCAAACCCTCACGTGACACTGATGGATTTCAACATGCCGATTATGGATGGATTGAAGGCCTCGCGGATCATCCTTCAACAGCGTCCAAGCGCGGCAATCCTGATGGTTACGGTTTTCTCTTCAGAGCAACTGTGCGAAGAGGTTAAGAAGGCCGGACTGAAGGGACTGTGTCCCAAAGGCCAGAGCGCCTGCATCCTGGAAGGGATTAAGAAGTTGCTTCGCGGCGAAACGTATTTTCCAGACCAGGAACAAGTGCACTAGACATCCTCCTTCGACAAGTAGCGCGCAGCGTCAGGCCGAACGAGCGACAGACGGGCGGGACGTGGGGGGTTGTTCGTGCGCGAGGCGCTCGAAGTCTGCAAGCTCGGTTTGCAGTTCCCGCTCTTTCCAGACATTGTCGAACAATTCGACGACGAAGCTCCCGGCTAGCGTAACCATTCCGAGCAACATCCCCGCGATAACCACCACCTGAAAAAACTTGAAGTCCGGCCAGATAAGACCGAGCGAAGACCCCAGATTCGTACCGATGAACAGAATTATAGTAATGGCCACCAACGTCGAGCCGCGATGAACGTACTTCAGGCGCGACTTGTAGATATTGATCTGATCGACTACGTTTCGGCGGCGGGCCTCTGATAAATTTGAATCGCGCAGCTCCCCGATCAAGCCACGGACGCGGCCGCACGTCTCAGTCCTCTTCTGCTCGAAAAACGAAATAGCAATGGCGCCGGCGATGATCAGCCCCACAGGAGTCGTCGCCGTGCTTACAAATTTTCCCAAGTCAATGCGCTTAGCATCTGAGGATTTAGGCTGCGGTTGTTGAGGAGGAGGCTGCGGTTGTTGAGGAGCTGGAGCACCTTGAGGCGCAGGCTGAGAACCTTGCGCCGGAGGCTGTGAGCTCGCGGGTGCCGGAGGGGGAGTTGCGGACAACTGGTACGCTTGCGCAGATGTGGCGCCAAACGTCGCAAAGACGGCCGTAAGGACAAGCACTTGCCAGGCTATCGCCAGACTGAGCGAAAACGCCGCGAATGGCGAAAACATGGGGAAGCGTTTCATGCAAACCTCAACGATCAGCGGTGAACTGAACCTTACACACTAAGCGGCCCGCCGATTAACGGACATCGGGAGTTCCTGGGAAGAAGACGGAGGTTTCACCGTATGCGATGAACGCGAAGCTCGCTGAAGTCAGCGATTGAGTCTGTAAATTACGGTGATTTGCGTATCAACCTCGACGGGCCGCCCGTTAAGTAATGTCGGTTTGTAGCGCCACTGGCGGACGGCGTCGAGAGCGGATTGCGAAAACAACGGATCGCCATCCATGAATTGCAAAGATCGAACTGAGCCGTCAGTGGCAATGATGGCGTGGAGTTCTACATGGCCTTCGCGGCCGGCCTGTCGAGCAAGCGTCGGGAAAACAGGATCAACGCGATGAATCAGCATGGCGGGATCGAGATGTCCGAGCCGGATCATGCTTGGGGCAGGAGCGCTGGGAACGATG
>Ga0182024_10011054_pt1 | contig 18228 bp, 27 predicted proteins | sample P32metaG_FD_120480 | JGI IMG/M metagenome (GOLD analysis project Ga0182024, IMG submission 120480) | Permafrost microbial communities from Stordalen Mire, Sweden - P3-2 metaG (Illumina Assembly) | ecosystem: Environmental > Terrestrial > Soil > Wetlands > Permafrost | place: Sweden: Stordalen... | reverse complement strand
TTGGAATCGGGCCGGCCCTTGCTCCTCGTTGCCGGGGGAATGGAAGGTGTCGCTGGCGCTGTGGGTGCCGATGAATCCCTTGCCGCCGGCGATCGCGGCGAGCAACGCCGCCTTGCCCGCAGGGGTCATCGGCGGGTTGCCATCGACGCCGGCCTGGGTGAGGTCGCCGGTAGTGTAAAAGAAGAAGGCGTCAAACTGGGCGAGGTAGTCAGCGCTGAAAAGGCTGCCGTCCTTCGAAAACACGAATTCGATGTTGTGCTTGGCGCCCAAGTCCCGGAGCACTTGGAACGCAAGTCCGGGAATGGGCCTGCCCGGCTTCGGCGGCGGACTCTTGGCCGGATCCTTGATCACCGTGTGCTCAAAGCCGGCCGATTTGGAGAAAAAGAGAATTTTCCTCATCGCCGGGACGGGGGCATCGTCCGCCCGCGCCGCGAGCGACAGCAGGAGACCGGGAATGAGCCAAGCAAGCATCATGGGGCGGACAAGGGTATTCATCGGAAAAGAGGGCTGACCGGAAGCGAAGGGACTCACCCACCTTTCGCGGGCGTCGCTGACATTGGGCGGAAACGTGCCTGACTCGCCGCGTGCTCGCGAGCCCAAATCGGGTCTCCGTCGGGCATCATTCCTCGGGAAAACCGGCCTCCCGCTCCATCAACTCGGCCAAGGCCCGGCGATCCTGTTTCGACGGCCGTCCGCGTTCGCGGGCGAGGGCGTGCTCGATCCCCGCCTGGCGCGCTCGCTCGTATTCCGCGGCCGGCGTCAAATCCGTCACATACTCGGGCAGCTGCTTTGCCGCCACGCGGGAACGCGGCAGGCCGACGACTTTGAGGGTCCGGGTCAGGGTGCCGAGGTCGACGATGATCGTCTCGCCGGCGTGGACATCCCGGCCCGGCTTCGCCTCCCGCCCGGCGATCGTCGCCTTGCCCGCGCGGCAAGCCGCGGTGGCCAATGGGCGGGTCTTGTACACGCGCACGCTCCATAGCCATTTGTCGAGCCGGGCGTCGTCCATACCGCCAGAGAAATTTGTTGCCGGAAAAAGTCACCTCTCTTTGTCGGCTTTCGCTCGCGCGCCACCGAGTATCCCCCCCGAATTACTTCAGCTCACGTCAATCACGGCCCAGCCGGCCCCTGCGAGCGGGAACCCCGCCGCCGATTCCCGCGATCGAAGGCTTGTACGAACTTCAGGCCGAAGCCGCGCTCAAGCGGTCGGTCACGGAACGACGGCCGGTGTGGGTGCAAGCCGAGTTTCCCATCGGAATCCCCGCCTGAACCGGGACGATCTTACGCTTCGATCAGCACCACTTCGTGATCGCGGACGGAAGGGACTTCGAAGTGAGCCCAACCGCCTTGAGTTCCGATTGCGACGCGCCGACCGGAGACCAGCAGGCGCAATTGTCGCCCCGCCACATCGCCGGGCAAACGCAGGCGCACCCGCAAGGGCCCAACCGGAATCAATTCGTCGACCGGCGCCCGCCAAGTGCCCGCGCTGGTCAGGTTGACCAGATGGAGGATGACCCGCCCGGGCTGCCGATAAAAATGACAGTCGATAAGGCCCGGCCCTTCCACGGTAAGCGGCAACTCCTCCCGCGCCGCCCAGCGCGCCAGGTTGGCCAGCAAGCGGCCGTGGTCGGGCAGGTTGTCGCGGGCGAACCGCCGGTCGAGATCGGCGGGTAAAAACGCCACCCGCCCAAATCCGGGCCGCTCGTTCACAATGACGGCCGGGATGTTCGTTTTCGGCGTGCGCATCCAGTCGTCCTCCGGCGGGGTGGCCGGAAACGCGGGGACAAAGGTGGCCAGGACCTGCGCCGAGGGCTCCAGAGTCAGCGCTTCCAGCGTCCCGCCGAAGGCCAGGAGGTCGGTCTCGGCGAAACCGGCCAATGCCGGGTGGCGCGAACCGCCGGCCGGCGGTTCGCCCGCCGGATGCGGCCCGTCGACTCCCGCCCGCAATTCCGGGGTCAGCCGCAAATAGCTGTGGATCGTTTCCGCCGCCCAGCGGCGGCGCGTCGCCTCCTCCCGGGCTCCGTGGGCGGCCGGCAGATGGGCGCCGAACAAATCGGCGAGGGCAAAATCCGGGCGCGGATCCCCCCACTCATCGCAGAGGCTGCTCTGGCCCGTGGCCAAGAGCCCGCCTCCGCGCTGCACGAACCGCCGCAGCCGGGCGACCTGCGCATCGGATAGCGTTCCGATATTGGGCAGGATCAGCACGCGAAACTGGGCCGCGTCCTCGCCCTCGATATCGTCGATCTCCACGGGCAGGTAGGGAATGCGCGCCTTGACCAGCGCCTGCAAAAATCCCTCCGCCGGCAGCACCGCCTGCGTCTGCCAATCATCGCGGCCGAAGAAATCGCCGCTGCGCTGCGACCACACGACCCCGACGCTCGCCACCGGCTGTCGGTGAACCAAATAGGCCTCGTTCGCCGCGTGCCATTGGCAGAGTTCCACCGGCGTGTGGTAGGCGCGGCGGTCCTCGCCGTAAGCGCCCACATAGTGCCACCAAGGCTGAATCCCCCCGGCAATCCCCTCGACCATCCAAAGGGCCGCCTCCGGTGCCGGCTTCGCCGCGAGGCGAAAGGTCGGATCGGTCGTCTGGTACATTGCCATGCTCTCCGGGACCACCTTGTCCCAGCCCAAGACTCCGTGCACGAGCTTCCCCACCTCGCCGTTGCGCTGAAATCCCGTCGCATTCATGCGCCGCTGGTCATCCAGCATCAGGATCTCGGCGCGCCGGCAAATCTGCTTAAAATCCCGGAATTCCTGCGCTTCACCGTAAGGGGAACCGCCGTTCATGCCCACCCAGACGCAGTCCGGGCCGCCCGCGGCGCGCGTGATGCGGCTGCTCTCGTCCCAGACTTCCAGCCGGCAGGCATAGCCCCATTCGATCCAGGCCCGGTAAGCGGGATCTTGCCAATCCTTCCGCCGCGGCAACTCCCGGCCGGCCTGGGCGCGGAATTTCTGCACGCAGTTTCCGCAATAGCAGATCCGATTTCGTTCCAGCCCGCTCCAGAGATTGTCCGTAAACCCCTCCGGCTGATAGCGGGCGATAATCTCGCGCAAAATGGCCGCGATGTGCTCATGGTAATAGGGGCCATTGATGCAGGGGACGTAGAGATCGCGCGCTCGGTAGGGACGGCCATCCGCATCCGCCGAAAACCAATCCGGGTGGGTATGGTAAAAATCCTCATTGGCCCCGCTCGAGTCCATGCGGGCAAAGACCGCCAGTCCGTCCGCCCGCGCCGCCCGGGAAAGATCGCCAAACAGGTCGCGGTCGCCGAGGAATTTGGCCCGCCGGTGCATCGGCACCTGGGTCGGATAGTACGCCACAATCCCGCCCGCATTGACCACGATGCCTTGAATCCGCGTCCGGCGCCATTGTTCCCGCCACCAGGGGATGTCGTAGCGCGTCGGATCCAGTTCGTTGATGTTGGTCTGGCCCCAGCGGACGGCCCGCCGGTACCAGGGCGTCGCCGCGGCGGCCGCCGGCGCGGCGGCCGCAAAAGGTGCGAGCTTGGCGCCCGCCAGCACGACCGCCGCCACCGCGGACTTTTTCAGGAAATCGCGGCGGGTATCCCCACTCGAGGGAGAATCGGGGTAATCGGTATTCACAGCAGTGCAGGGGAATGACGATTGAAGGCCGGAATCGGAACCCGCCAAACGCAGATTCTTTCGGGGCTACAAGGCATTGGCTCACTTGAGAGTCGTTTCGAAACGGGGGTCAGCGCGCAGGGGCGTACCCAAGGCGGATCCTGGAAACGCTTGCCCGCCAGGCAACGCATTTGCCGCCGCCCTGACCACCGGCCGCCAAACCGCGGCGCCTCAACCCCGACCGATGAGCGTGCCGGAAGGACCCGCTTCAGTGTCCGCTTCGCCAGTGGACTCGCCGCCGGCCGGATTGCCCTCGGCGTCGCCGTCGCCCGATCCGCCGTCACGGTCCTCGGCAAAACCGCGATCCGGATCGATTTCCGAATCGAAGGTTCTCACCTGGTCCTCCGCCTTGCTGCGCGCCCGCCGGTCCGCACTCAGCCGCGCCAAGTACTGCTGGTACTCCGCCGCGGCATGGAGATTGCCGTCGATATTGTGAATGTGGGACATGGCGATGAGAGGACTGACCTTACGTCGTCAAATCGGCACAAATGCCAGCGGTGTAAAGGATAAGTGATGGGGTTGATCCTCTGCCGAAATCAGGGGAAAATCCTCAGTTTGGGCTCAATAGATATTTATATATCAGCAATTTGCATATTTATACGCCATGGGCATCGGGGAGCCGATTCCACCGCGTATCGCGACAGCCAGCAGATTTGGCCCTGCACCGCGGTCACTCCACCCAACGCACTTCCGCTCGGTCCGACCACAGTCCAAACCACCAACTGCCGCAGCGAACCCACCCGGAGCGCAGGCCGCCCTGGGCGTCGCGGACGGTCACATAGTAAACCGTCTGCCCCTTGGAGGTCGTCCAGAAAAAGGGTCCCCGGCTAAAATACCGCTGATCGCTTCGTACGATCTCAAAACCGTTCGCCGCCGCCCAGCCGCCCAGCACGGAGCGCGACCGCGAACGGTGCAGAAAAATGATCAGGACCACGACCGACAGCACCAGAATCGCCGGAACCATATTCATCGTTGAGAATGTCCAAGGATTAGCCGCGGAGATGATTCCTATCGCCAGTCTAGGGTCCGTCGACCGCGAATTGGATAGTTCGCATTGGCATAAAACACCAGCCGAAGCCGAACGAATCGCCCGAATCTCGCGACCCGGGCTGCAACGTTGCGCGCTGGGCGTCGTCTTGCGACATGCTTTCTCTCTTTTTCGTCGGCCTCACGGTGGTGCGGTTGGGCGGTCGCGCTGGCGGCCCTCGCCGCCATGACCGCCGCGCTCTACGTCACGCGCCACCGCAACGCGGTCACGCCCGCCGTTCCGGCCTGAAAAATAATTGGTACCTTCCGGCGGGGCCTTGCGTCTATCCGCCACCTGAGAAATCACATGAAACTCCTACCCCTCCTCAAAACGGCCATAATTTGTTCCGGCGCCGGCTTACTCGCGGCGCCGCTTTTCGCTCAAGTCGGGCACGTCTGGCCGTCGGAAAAGAAACTGGTGATCGACCCGGTCACCGGCACTCCGCTCACGTTCCTAACCAGCACTCCGGTCGGCGACTCCAAGATTTATCAAACCCACCCCGATTGGACCTCGGACGGCAACTGGCTGATCTTCCGCTCCAACCGCGCTGCGGGACAGGCCTTTGGCGTCAATGAGGAGACGGGGACCATCGTCCAAGTGACGGACAAGGGGTACCTGGGAATGCTGTGCGTTGCCCGTAAGTCGATGAAGATGTATATTATGAGGGATCTGGGCGCTCCCGTGGATGTGGGTCGCGACCCCTACATCGATGCCGCCGCGGCGGCCATGGCCGCGGCGAATGCCGCCGCCGCCGCCGGATTGCCCCCGCCGCCCCCGCCCCCGCCCGCGCAGCGCCGCACGGGATTTCGCTCCCGCGGGCCGTTTCAAGTGATCGAGATCGACCTGGGACGGCTTTTTGCCGACGCCGTCGCCGGGACCGTCAAAGGGGACACGGACTATGAACGCGTCTGCGGCACCACGCCGGCCGGCATGCATGCCACCGGCAACATGGGTTTGGATGCCGACGAGGGCTTCGTCTATTTCGGCATCACGGGCCCGGAGCTGGCCTCGCAGTTGGCGCCCGGCACCGAGATCGCCAAGCCGTCCGGTCCGCGCAATATGGGCGCCGGTCCGAGCGGGCTGGCCAGCATGAATCTGCAAACCGGCGAGGTGAAAATCATCACGGTGGTTCCGTTCCAGATCGGGCATGTGCAGACCAATCCCTGGGTGCATGGCGAAATTGTCTTCTGCTGGGAAACCGGCGGCAAGGCGCCGCAGCGCACTTGGACCGTGATGGCGGACGGCACCGGCCTGCGCCCGCTCTACCCGGAAGCCCCCTATGAATGGATCACGCACGAAGCGGTTATCACCAAAGACGAAGTGGCGATTGCGATCCTTTACCTCCATGCCCCAGGAGCCGGCGTAAACAGACGGCCGGCGGGCACCGGACCGTCATGGGGCGTGGCCGGCGACGATGCCCACCCCACCGGCGTTGGCATCGTCAACTTGCGCACGCGTGAGATGCGGATCATCGGCCAGGTTCCGGAGGGCAACCCAGGCCGCTCGATCTGGCACGTGAACGGCTCGGCGGATGGCCGCTGGGCGGCCGCGGACGACTTCAAGTATCGGTTGTGGCTAATCGACCGCCATAGCGGCGAGATGATCCTGCTCGCCTCCATGGGCGAGAAAACGACGGCCGCCGACCACATCCACCCCACCTTCAACGCGGACGGCACCAAGATCGAGATCGAATCCGCGATGCTCTCCGCCAACAATCGGTCCCTGAATATCTGCGTGGTGCCGCTCCCCAAGAGCTGGCTGGCTCGGACCTACGGCGACAACGGCCGTCTGCTCGCCCCCTATTGAGGGCTCGGTCGCCAGCGCCGGATTCTTGCTCGAGTCAGGCGCCCAGCTTGGCGGTCGTCCGGATCAACTCCGCGACGACTGTCTGGACGGTCTTGAGGGTGTGCTCGTTTTTGAGCCCGCCGGTCTCATCAAATGCCTCGTGCGCCCGCGGCAGCGTGCATTCGGTCGGAGTCACCAAACAGCCCAGTCGCGTCAAGAGTTGCCGGCACGCCAAGCCGGATTTGACGCCGCCAAATGGGCCGGGCGAGGCCGAGATCACCGCGGCAACCTTGCCCAGAAAGGGGTTGGGCTCGGCGCGGCTGCACCAATCGAGCGTGTTTTTCGTCAAAGGCGTGATCAAAGAATTGTATTCCGGCGAGGCGATCAGCAGCGCCGGGTGCCCGAGAATGAGCTCCACCAGTTTGAGAGCCGGGGCTGGCATGCCTTCGGCGTCTTCCAAGTCGCCGTTGAAGAGGGGCAATGGGTAGTCGCCGAGATCGATCAGCGTCACCTCGGCCCCGGCCGCGCGCGCGGCGTCGGCGGCGATCGCGAGAAACTTCCGATTGTACGATTCACGCCGGGCGCTGCCGGCGAAGGCAAGAATTTTGGACGCCGCCATTGGATTCCGGCCCGTCAGCGTCCGACAACGATGGTTTTTCCGGCAAAGGTCACCCGGTCCCCGGCCGCGAGCTTTTTGCCTTTGCGGGTCTCCACCGCGTCATTCAAGCGGACCAAGCCGTCGCCAATCGCCTGTTTGGCCTGTCCCCCACTCTCCGCCAGGCCGCCAAACTTTAGGAATTGGCAAAGTTCAATCGGAGTTTCGGAGACGATCACTATTCGGGGTATATTCGAATCAGCTTTGGCCATCGCCTGAAAATAACCAACGCGGAGCATTCGTCCACTCTTAGGTGCTTGTCTTCGGGGATTCGATCCGCTTCCCCCTCATGCCTCGCATGCTCTACGAATCCCGCGAAGTCCGGCCCGGGCCAAGGCCCAGACAAGTGCTGAACGAATATGGTGTGATCGAAACTGTCCCGGCGCATTGGGACCTGCTGCCGCCCGGCGATTCCGCCCTCAGCCGCCGCATTAGATTGGACGACTCGACCAGTTGCCCGCTGCAAGCGGCCCTGAACCGGGACCGCGGCTCCCCCGGACCGCAAGAGAATCGACACCGGCCGGCGATCGGCCAGACTTCGCGGCATGGCCGCCTTCACCGCCTTTCATGTCGCTCTGAGCCTGGTTGGCATCGTGACGGGCTTCGTCGTCGTGGTCGGCATGCTTAATTCGGCGCCGTTGGAGCGCTGGACCGCCATTTTTCTGGCGACCACCGCGGCCACCAGCATCACCGGTTTCTTCTTCCCGGTTCATCGTCTCATGCCGTCGCATGTCTTGGGGCTGCTCTCCCTCGCCGTCTTGGCGCCGACGCTTTATGCCCGGTATCGGCACCAGCTGAGCGGCTCATGGCGCTGGGTCTATGGGGTGGGCGCCGTGATCGCGCTCTATTTCAATTGCTTCGTCTTGATCGCGCAATCGTTCGCCAAGATTCCCGCCTTGAAGGCCATGGCCCCCACGCAATCTGAGCCGCCGTTTGTGGTCGCCCAGGCCGGCGCGTTGGTGATCTTTGGGCTCTTCGGAATCGGGGTCGCCCGCCGATTTCGGCCCGACGGCATCGCCGCGAGCGAATCCGCCGAGCCCGTATAGGCCGCAACGGGTTCGCGATAAAGGGGCGGCGAGCCATTCTCGAGATGCGAACCTCTGATTTCGGTCGTGTTCTGCTCGGAATCGCCGTGGCCGGCCTCGCGATCCTCAGTCTGGTCTACGGCAATTTCGCGCCGCTCGTGGAGGCGTTTCCGGCTTGGCTTCCCTGGCCCGAAGTTTGGCCGTATGGATTGGGGGTGCTCCTACTCGCGGCGGGCGCCGGCTTGTTCGTTTCGCGCACCGCGCCGGTGAGCGTGCTCGTCATTGGAATTTACGAATTGGTCTGGGCCGCGACCCGGGTGCGCCCGGTTTTTGTCCAGCCCCTGAACGTCGGCTCCTGGTACGGGATTTGCGAAGCTCTGGGACCGTTGGCGGCCGCGTGGATTCTCTACACCGTCCTCCGCCGGCCCGCTAACGGGACCGCGCTGACCGGCGATCGCGCCCTCCGTGTTCCGCGAGCAATCTTCGGCGGGGCTTGCATCGGGTACGGGGCCGCCCATTTCGCCTATGCCGCGTATACGGCCTCCATGGTGCCCGGGTGGCTTCCCGATCGGACTGGCCTTGCGTACCTGACTGGAGTCGCTCACACGGCCGCGGGTTTGGGCCTGCTCGTTGGGATTCTTCCTCGTCTGGCGGCGACACTCGAAGCCATCATGATGAGTCTCTTCGGCGTATTAGTCTGGTGGCCGAGTTTTTTCGCGCATCCGGTGCCCGCCTGGGCCTTGCCCAAACAAGTTCAATGGTCGGAGACCCTCCTGACCTTCTTGCTCGCGGCGTCGGCCTGGATCGTCGCCGCTTCTGCTGAACCGGCGCGGAGTCACCGGGAAGATCGTCCTCGACTGTGAAGCCCTTTAGTTCCTCGAAATGGGGATCGATCCAACTTTGCCTCGTCTCGCCTCTCGTCACCTCACCTATGTGCAGCCGGCAGGAGACCGATTTTTCGTGCCGTCTTTGTCGCCTTGAAAAACCAAGAACAAGTCGACCGATCTGATCGGATTCCCATCGTGCCCCCATTCTGCTGGGGTTGACTCAGAACCGCTCGCGAACGAAAATTTGGGTGCGCTCGATTGGATTGAATATTCCGCTATGCAACCGGCGCCCGGCTTCTTAACGCTCAAGATTTCTCATGAAAGCAGTCGTCATACAAGAATATGGCAGCCTGTTAGTTGTGTAGGCTTCCGCGCCGGCGAGGTTGTCCCCGTTTTAGGGGGCCTCCGCCCGTTGTTTGAGCGCTTGATTCATGGCCACAAACGCCGCTGCCGTCGGCTTGAAGTCATAGACCAGGACCGACAACCCCCGCATCTTCTCGTTATTGGAAAAGACGGTTCGGTTGGGGCCGTCCGCCTCGATGAGAAAGGTGTGCACGCCGCTGAAGACCCCGGGAAAGCCAAGACGGCCGCTCCAGGCAATGCGGTCGGGATCGGAGGCCAGCACATGCCCCGTGCCGGTGATCGGCGCTTGGCCGACCGGATGCACCGTGACGCGCACGTCCTTGCCGGCCGACATGTCGCCGTCCACTTTCACGACGAAGGGATTCCAGCTCGGATAGGCCCTGTAGTCCACGACGATCGCCCGGACCTTGGCCGCCGGAGCGTTGATCATGACGCGGGTGTTGATCGCGGTGCAACCGGTCAGGGCACCCGCGCAAATGAGAAAAACCAGATATTTCATGGACTGAATCCAAGTATAACATGGGGCAGTGCGGGGGCTTCTAAACCCCAGCCGGCGGGAAAGCGGCGGGGTGCAATCTCGCCCTCAGCAGCGGAGATAGCTTAAGTTATTGGTTATAAATGGCTGCCCCCCCCCCGGGGGGGGGCGATCGAACCAGTGACAAAGTGAGTAATAGGGTTCGGCAATAAAATCAGGCAATGCGATAAGTTCCTTTTCACGCTTTTCATGCGGATCCTGGACGCATAGTATCTATATCTTAATATAGTGCCCTTCGACTTCAAGTCGACGTATGCCCGAAGCCGGCGCCATTTGTTCCGACGAATCCCCCACCCTCTTCCCTGCCATGGCGATCCTCAAGACCGACAAGAAAGGCGAAATCGAAGCGACGCCGAAGGACGGCGAACGCAAAGACGGCTTCAAGAAGGGCTGCAATTGCCATGGCTTTACGTTTGCCCAGGGCGGCTATGAAATCGACAATCCGCAGGTGCCCAAAATCCTGGCGGACAATTACAAGAAGGTCGCGAAATCCGCTGTCCGTGTCTGCTGCATCGTGGTCTACCGGGTGAAAAGCACCCCGCCCAATCCAGATGTCATCGCCCACAGCGCGCTGATCGTCGAAGCCGATGCCTCGGGCGCAAAAACCGCGTGGGGCAAGGAAGGCACCAAACAGGACATCGGCGAGAACTCTCCCCCCGAATCCTACGCCCAGGGCGCCAGTCCGCCCATGGAAACCGAATACTACGAGCGGGACACTACCGACCAGCTCGACGCGGCCACCCAAGCCGCACTCAAGCAGGCGGAGGATGATTACAAGCAGATCCCAGAAAAGGACCGCTCCACCAAGGCAGCCAAGGAGAAGGCGGCCAAGCTGTGTCAGTTGAAGAACACCTTGATCGGAGTGATCCTGTAGGGCGCCGAAATGGGGTCAGGTTTCGTAAGTTCCGGCGCGCAAACCGAATTTGGCTTTGAGCGGCCTCTTCCGGAGGTCATTTTGATCCTGAATTCGATTTTGCCCCAATCCGACGACAATTTCCGAAGTAGGTCATCTTTTATCTGCTAACCGCGCGGGCATTCTCGGCGAATGGAGGGCAGAGGTTCGATGTCCTTCGCACCTTCAGCTGCCTCGGGACCGATGAGAGCGAAACGAGGCCTCGTCGTCGCCTTCCGCAATCTCGACGCCGTCGCACCGCTGCCAAAGCGAGACGACCGAAGGATAGTCAGGGGGAGCCAGGGGACGAAAGCAGATTTCCGCTTGCATATACCGTAATCGGAATATACCGATTATCGCATGAATCTGAGCACCCTCAAGATAAACCTCCGTCAGCACGCAGGCCTGAATGTCCGTCTCGTCTTGCCAGACGGTGACCCGATTCCGGCGGATTTCCACGTCACGGAGGTCGGGCATGTGGTGAAGAGCTTCATCGATTGCGGCGGCACGGTCCGCCAACTCGAAACCTGCCTCCTCCAGACGTGGGTCGCGGGCAACGATGCCGACCACCGGCTTTCCGCCGAGAAATTCGCCAAGATTCTCGACCTGGCGGCCAAGGTGGTTCCTGCGGATGAATTGGAAGTGGAAGTGGAATACGAACCCTGCTGCGTCGCCCAATACAAGATCGAACATGCAGCGGTGGTCGGTGGCGAGCTGCGGTTCCAACTGGCACACAAGCACACGGATTGCCTGGCTCGCGAGGCGTGCGGGCTGACGCCGGCCGGTGCCGGCGCGGGCGGCGGCTGCGGAACCAGCGAAGGCGCGTGCTGCTGACACCATGAGCCTGATCCAAATCTACCGGTGCCTGTGCGACCTCACGCGGTTGCGAATTCTGAATCTGCTCACGGAAGGCGAACTCTGTGTCTGCCATTTCCAGGCGATCCTGGGCGAACCCCAGGTGAAGGTGTCGAAGCATCTCGCCTATCTGAGGACCCGCGGCCTCGTGGAGGCGCGGAAAGAGGCCAACTGGATGATCTATTCCCTGCCGGCGAAGCGGCCGAAGGAGCTATCCGCCAACCTGGCTTGCTTGCAGGATTGCGTCCGGGAGGACGAATCCTTCCGGCGCGACCTGGCGCGAAGGAAGAAACTCGCCACTTGCATTGCCGACAGCCCCGCCTGCTGCGGCCCGGCGAAAAGGAAAACGACAACGCCATGAACCACCCTCCCGACAAAGTTCTCATCCTCTGCACGGGCAATTCCGCCCGAAGCATCATCGGCGAATATCTCCTGCGCGTGAAAGGCAAAGGCCGTTTCGAGACCTACAGCGCGGGGGCCAAGCCCACGGGGAAGATTAACCCCCTCGCTCTCTGGGTGCTGAAGGAGCACTACGGCATCGACGCTTCGGATGCCCGGAGCAAGTCCTGGGATGAGTTCAAGAATGTGAAATTTGATTTCGTGATCACCGTTTGCGACCATGCCAAGGAATCGTGCCCGATATTCCTAGGGCATCCGACTACGGCCCATTTCGGCTCGCCCGACCCGGCTGACTGCCGCGGCACTGAAGACGAAAAGAAGAGGCTCTTTATTCAGGTCGCGAGCCAGATCTCGCGCCGCCTCGACTTGTTTTGCTCGCTGCCGGACCAGCGGTTGGAGCCGGTCCGAATCCGTCAGATCGGGGAGCAGTTCCCGATTGAAGACGCGCCGGTCGCTCCGGCCGCCCCTTGAGCGGCATCGTCGCTCGCGGCCGGCTTCCCGCCTGGGCCGTCGGTGAGTTCTTTGGGACCTTCCTCCTGGCCTTCTTTGGCTGCGGCAGCGTCTGCGCCGCCGTCCTGACGGGAGCGCAGGTCGGCGTCTTCCAGGTGGCCATTGTTTGGGGTCTGGGTATCGCCACTGCGATCTACCTCACGGGCAGCCTGAGTGGTGCCCATCTCAATCCCGCCGTGACGCTGGCACTGGCCGCCTGGAACGGCTTTTCCTGGCGCCGTGTTCCGGGCTACGTCGTTGCGCAGCTCCTCGGCGCCTTTGCGGCGGCGGCGGCGCTCTACCTGGCCTTCGCCGGCCCGCTGCGGGTGTTCGAGGAGACCCACCATATCCTCCGGGGCCAGCCGGGCAGCGAGGCGTCGGCGATGATCTTCGGCGAATTCTTCCCCAATCCTGGCGGGCGTCCCTTCGACTCCAAGGCGATGGCCATGATCGGACCAGGAACGGCGTTCTATGTGGAGGCCCTGGGGACGGCCATCCTGGTTTTGGTGATCCTTTGCACCACCGATGAACGAAACGGTTCTCGTCCTGGCCTCCTGACTGCCGCGACTATCGGCCTCACCATCACGATGCTGATCTCTCTTTTGGCGCCCTTGACCATGGCCGGCTTCAATCCGGCCCGCGATTTCGCTCCTCGAGTGTTCAGCGCCCTGACCGGCTGGGGCAGCGTTCCCTTCACGGCGAACGGCAGCGGCTGGTTCACGGTCTACATCCTGGGTCCAATCACGGGCGGCCAGCTCGGCGCGATCCTTTACCGCCTGTTCTTCAAGAGATCTTACGCGCTATTGCCCGCAGAAAACTAGCTTTTGCCGCTACGGTATTCCGAAGGGCCGCTGCGTAAGTGGTGAGAAGTTTTGAAAATTGATCCAGCGTCAACTCCTAGTCATCGATCCCGACCGTCGCTTGTCCGTCCTCATCGCTGTCGATCAGGCATCGCAACCCGCTACCTCGTGGGACCCATTGGTCGGATCGACCTTCGTACTTAATCTGCGGAGAACCTAACGGCACTTCGACTGCGACGTGTTTGTAGTTCGCAGCCAGCGTGGCCTGGGCACGCCGGCAGTCATTGTGGAGGTCAATGATCTCTTCGTCACTCATTTCCGAGATTTTGGGGCCGATCGTTAGGGGGGGGATGCTTCCGGGCTTTCGGGTTGAGACCCACGAGCCGGAACCGCAGTCCGTGCGAGTCCCCGAAGGTCTTTTCCAAGATGTTCGGGCGTCAAGCCGAAGAACGAGGCGGTCGCTTTGAAATCTTCCGCTTCCCGAGTCATTACCTCGCCGTTTTCCGAAACCGTCGATACCTCGACTGCCACCGCGCATTGATCCGATCGCTCAAACTTACTCCCGAAGAGCTAATGGCGCACGTGAGGGCGATGACCCATTGCACAAGAACTGAACATCGGAAAGAATATCTGAAATGAAATTGCCCCATGCGGATGCGGCGGTAATTGAGCGCGAAAAGATCGTGGCATATTTGCTGAACCCCCAGCATCGCTTCGGTGCGAGCAAGGCGCAGTTCTTTTCATCTTATGGCTTTGCACCGGGAAAATGGGAACTGCTGGCCAACGCCCTTCGCGAACACGGCCAGAAACATGAAGTCAGCAAGGTTGTGGAAACTGGCTTTGGCCCTCGCTATCAGGTCGATGGTGAATTGCAGACGCCAAATCGCCGCACTGTGCGCGTCCGTACGGTCTGGCAATGGGACAAAGGACAGCTTGCTCCCCGGCTGATCACCGCCTATCCTTTGGAGCCATGATTAAGGAACACGATTGCGTGGTGCTCACCCGAGACCTAGCCGCCGAGGGCCTGAAGGCCGGCGATATAGGCACGGTCGTGCATATCCACGAAGGCGAAGCCGGCTATGAGGTGGAATTCATGACATTGGCCGTAGAGACGGTGACGGTGGTAACGCTGCTGCCGGATCAGCTCCGGCCCATTGCCCGGCGGGAAATTGCCCACGTGCGGGTGTTGCAAGCCGCGTGAGTCGGGTGAAGCGCCAGTCCACCGAACGAGCGAACAGCCAAAGGCCGTCGTCGGGGGACGGTAGTTTCAGGCACACGGCGAAGCCGGCGACATTGAAGGAAGTGCTTGCAGCCTACCCTCATGGCCAACGCCGGGATCGCGATCGGGGGCTTCTGGCACGATGCGACCGGTTACGCGGTGCTCGGGGTGACCGCGGTCATGCTGGGCGGGTTCGTGCTTTTCGCCATGCTTGTCCTCGGCCGCGCGCTCCCGGCCATGGGCGACGCCTTTTGGGTAGTCGAGGCACGGGGTCCGATGGCGGAGGCGCTCCGGCACGCTTTCCGCTCCCTGGTGTGGGCGGTGGCGGGGATCGCTGTCTTTCAGACTGCAATTTCGCTACAAGGCCGGCTTTTCGGATTCTTTCTGCCGCCCTAAAGTTTTGAGTACGAATGGTCCTTATGTGTGCCTTGCAACTCTTCGGTACGTTGAGGCGCCATGCTACAATCTTTAGTATGAATGCGAACTCTGCCACTTCATCGCGATCGCCACAGGTCAACGCCTCGACGATGCGCCGATTCAGCAAAGCAAAATCTCTCGCGGTGCGTCTCGATATTTGCCCCCGGACGATTTTCCGCTGGGCCGATCAAGGCAGGATCACCCGCCATAAGGTCAACGCCCGAGTCGTGCTGTTCGACGAAGCCGAGGTCGTTGCGTTTATCGAATCAGCCCGTATTGGCTGATGACTTTACCGAAGGTCATCTTCTCAGTTCCGTACGCATCGCGGTCGTGCCAAGAATACCGGAGTAAGCGTTCAAGGTGTCTGGGCAGGGATCGAACCAAGGGCCATAGAAACAGCTGAGAAATGGAGTCAGTTTTGAGTTGCAGTGTACGGCAAATTGCCGGATGGTATGTCCATGGCAACTTCGGCTGCAAAGTCTTCTCGTTCGCACACCGCTCCCATGTCTCGTCTGGAGGCAAGGATTCCGCGTGAGCTCAAAAGGACCTTGGAGCGCGCTGCCGCCGTCACCGGGCACCCGACCCTGACAAGCTTCATGATCTACTCATTGCGGCTTAGCGCTCGCAGGGCCATTGAGGAGCACCAGCAAGCCAGATTGACGGCTGACGAATCGACGAATTTCGTGCAAGCGCTGCTTACCCCGGCCGCTCCGAATGCCGCGCTCCGCGCGGCTTTTGGGCGCTACCGCGGTGAGGCTCATGCCGGTGCCTAATGGCCTATCGGTTTGAGCCGCTGACTAGACAGCACGACCGAGCGGACTTTCATTGCGGGAGTCCGCCGCTCGATGCTTATCTTCAACAATTCGCACGCAAGGATGCCGACAGGCGTGTCGCCGCGGCATTTGTAATGGTCGAAGAGGCGGCGCCTGCGAGTATCGTCGGCTACTACACACTTTCGGCGTTTACGGTCGAAGTAGCGGAACTCCCGGAAGAATTGCAGAAGAAATTGCCCCGCTATCCGCGTTTGCCGGCGACGTTGTTGGGGCGGCTCGCACGGGATGAGCGGTTTCCAGGGATAGGCCCCCTGGTGTTGATGGATGCGTTGGCGCGGGCATTGAGGCAATCGGCGCAAATTGCGTCACTGGCCGTTGTCGCTGAAGCCAAGGACGACGCAGCGCTCAGATTCTATCGTAAATTCGGATTCGCGCCTTTGGGCAACAGTCTCAATCGAGTCTTTTTGCCCATGGGGACGATTGAGCAATTGGTGCAGGCTCACCCCGGCTAATGCGCCCCTGACTCTCAAAAGAGCCAAAAAAGGGCAGTTTCAGGACCCGAAAAACCGGCATGTAACCGGCATGTCAATTTTGGCTCGAAAACCCGAAATCTCGTAAGTCGTTGTCTGAAATGGCTGCCCGGGCTGGGATCGAACCAGTGATGCGATTTTTGGAGGCGTGCGTCGAGGCAATGCGTTCGGAGTTCGAGAAATCGGGCGGCGCACAACTGCGCGCACGGGAATTCGCGGAGCTGACAGAGATGATCGCGGCTTGGCGGAAATTGACGCCAGAACTGCGCAAGGCGTGCCTAGCGGTGACGGCTAGCGCCATCAGACGACGAGAATAATTCTCTGTGCAGCCTGCACGCGGTTATCTACTCATCAAAATCGCTAAGCAGTCGTTGTGAAAAAGTCGGCAAGAACGCCCTCAGGGAAATGAGATGATCTTCGACCGGCACGCTCCGCTTGCGGGCGATTTCCTCGATCTTGTGGAGAACAACCACGGGGTCCATCGAGTACAAGATGATCAGGTAGTCCTGCGGGTGGATCGCTTTGGTCTTCCACGGCGAAAGCGACTCAGGCGGAAAGTCCTTCAGATTGAACGTGGCGATGACCTCGGCCTCCGCTTTGATTGCGCAGGCCAAAACATGCCGGTCCTTCGGATCGTTCCGGCATTGCTCGACGAACTGCTGGTAGTCGGAAACGAGAGCTTCGGGAAATGCGGCCCGCACGGCGCGTTGGAAACTGGCGGCGACATTCGGAGGCCAGCCAAGGTCGTTGAGATGGGTCCGTTCCGTCTCGGCGAGGATTTCGTTGCTCCAACGCGGCAGATACAGGCGCGGTGTTTCAGCCAGCCGCAAGAACAGATCGCAGACACCGAAGTTCGCGAGAACGCAGGCATCCAGGACGACTTTGAAGTCGGCCCGCATCAGGATGGGCCAGGCTTTGGTTTCGGAAAGTACAAGTCCGCGCGATCGACTTCAGTTGCCAGGTCGTCCAGCACCTTTGCCCGATTGCCGTCGCGGCGTTTCTGGTATTCCAGCAAATCCTTGAAATAGACCCGGCGATGTGCGCCGACGAGATGGAATGGGATTTCCCCCTTTTCCAGGAGATCGACAATGAACTGACGCGATACGCCAAGAAAATTCGCGGCCGCTTGGGTCGTGAACGCCTCATCCTCCGGCAGCATGATGATGGCCCGGCCTTCCTGCATCATGCGCAGGATGCGTAGCAGGTGCCTGGAGAGGGCCTCAGGCAATTCGGTCCGATTGCCGTCCTTGTCGATCAAAGTGGCGTGGTCTTCGCGCGCGAATGCGGCGACCAAGCGTTCGACGTTCGTTCGTCCAATCACTGATGGATCAAGGCGGTTCTGTTTCGTGGTTAGCACGAAATCAATGTCGCCACATTGAAACGAAAATCAACCCTTTAATCGCTATATTCGCTACAAACGCTGCATCCACCTTACCCAAAGGCACCTAAGAACGCCTCAGCAATCGCGAGTTGCGGCGCTTTCTCCACCTAAAGTTTGTTAATAAAATGTATCTGTTTTTCTTTCAATTCTGATAAGACAGTTGTGCCGTGACAGCGAGCCAATGCATTGCCGATCGAATCCGACGCAAAGGGCCTGGCTGGGCATTTACGCCGTCCGATTTCATCGATCTCGGCACCCCTCAAGCCGTCGGCATGACCCTTGTGCGCCTCGCGAGGGCCGGCACCATTCGCCGTCTGGGTCGCGGCCTCTACGACAAGCCCAAGACGCACTCCAAGTTGGGTCCCCTATATGCCCGGCCGGAAGCCATCCTTGCCGCCGTCTCGAGGCGCGAAGGCGTGTGACCTGATCCCCTGAAGTTGTCCGGTGTTGAGCGAGAGTCCTTGGCGGGTATAACCCGAACAAGGACCCATGAAAAAGCGACACAGCGAAGAACAAATCCTGGCGATCTTGCGCCAGGCCGAGCAGGGCACGCCGCTGCCTGATTTGCTCCGGGAGCATGCGATCGCGGCCCCGACCTACTACCGTTGGAAGAG
>Ga0182024_10011053_pt1 | contig 18230 bp, 17 predicted proteins | sample P32metaG_FD_120480 | JGI IMG/M metagenome (GOLD analysis project Ga0182024, IMG submission 120480) | Permafrost microbial communities from Stordalen Mire, Sweden - P3-2 metaG (Illumina Assembly) | ecosystem: Environmental > Terrestrial > Soil > Wetlands > Permafrost | place: Sweden: Stordalen... | reverse complement strand
GCCAAACCGCGTAAGAAATCACCTCGGCGGGAAAGCGATGCCGGCGATAGAGAGGATCACGAGCCTGTTTCATGCCCCTCCACTGCCAGCAAATCGTCCATGCCTGGTTAAGTTGGCGGTGCCGTATAGGCCAATGACCTGGGCTCCCCGTACCCGCGACTAACCCTGCACTACGGGTGCTCCGCGCTTTGTCTTGCTTGCAGCCATCCGAATCTGGTCAAATTTGTCCGTGCGTGCGGTCTAGATATTTCGCTATTTTCCACTATCATCTCCGCACTAGTAGCGCATCGCTCATGTTTCGAATTGCGTCGGTGGTGGGTGGCATGCTGAGGCTCAAAGGGTTCAATCTAGCGAACTGGGGAACGCTGTTCCTGTTAACGCCCCCGCTCATCTTTTTGTCCTTGCTATTTGCCGCGCCGCTCTTCCAGGTCATCTGGACGAGCTTCTTTGCGCCGGATTTCACCTTGCAATATTACGAGCGCATCGGTCAGAATCCCATCTACGGCCACATTTTCTGGAATACGGCCAAGGTTAGCGCGCTGACCACGATATCGTGCCTAATTCTTGGATATCCCACGGCCTACTTTTTATCGACGCTGCGTTCCACGACGCGGCAGCTGCTGCTCGTGTTTGTCGTCTTGCCTTTTTTGCTCAGCATCCTCATCCGCAACTATGCTTGGATTTTGCTCTTGCAGACCAATGGCGGCGTCAATCGAATCCTTCTCAGCCTTGGGCTGATCAGCAAGCCCCTTGAGCTCATGTACAACGAAACCGGCGTTCTCATCGGAATGACAAACGTTCTGCTTCCCTACATGATATTTCCGCTGCTAAGCGCATTTATGGCAATACCGTCTGACGTCAAAGAAGCGTCAGCAAGCCTAGGCGCGAATTCTACGAAGACCTTTCTGCGCGTCACCTTGCCAATGAGTCTGCCCGGCATCTCCGCCGGCTGCCTCTTGGTCTTCATCGTCAGCTTGGGTTACTTCGTTACACCGGCTCTGCTCGGCGGACCTCGGCAGATGATGATCTCCAACATCATCGAATTCCACGTCCGGCAGGTCCTAAACTGGCCGTTCGCGTTTGCGCTCGCCAATGTTCTGCTTATGGGGACGTTGATATGGTATTTCCTCTACATCAAGATCATCCCCAAGCAGCGATCCTGACCGTGACCGCGTGACCACACTCTTGGCAAACAAGCGGCTTCCCAAAATCGCTCTGGCCACATTTTCCGCCGTAATCCTGCTTTTCATGGCGATGCCGGTTGTCGCCGTCGTGCCCATGTCTTTCAGCTCATCGTTATCCTTTGAGCTCTTCCCCAGCGCGCCGAGCTTTACTCAATATCGCCAGTTGTTTTCGAGCTCGGATTGGATCGTTTCATTTCTCTTTTCGATAAGGATTGCGTTTGGCGTGATGATTTGCGCCACAACGCTCGGCACCTTTGCGGCCCTCGGCCTTTCGAGGTTACGAGGGTCATGGAAGCCTTTTTTGCAGGGCTTTCTACTCGCCCCATATATCGTGCCGACGATTGTTTATGCGGTTGCCGCGTATTCTGTTTTCTCGAGATTCGGATTGGTCGGAAATGCACTTGGCATCACGCTGGCACACACGGTGCTTGCCTTGCCGGTCGTCATTGTCCTGGTCAGCAGCGCCTTGTCGACGCTTGACCCATCACTGGAAGAGGCCTCGAATAGTCTCGGAGCAGGCACGATTACGACATTTATGCGCATTACACTACCGCAGATCCGGCTGGCTGTTTTCGTCAGTGCCCTGTTCTCATTTCATTTGTCGTTCGATGAAGTGGTCGTTTCGCTGTTCCTCAGCGGCTCCAACATTCTTCCCTTGCCCGTGAAGATATGGAGCTCGATTTCCTACGAAACCACGCCGATTTTGCCGGCGATTTCCATGGTGATCATTCTCGTGAGTCTGTGCCTTCTAACGCCGGCACTGCTGCTGGGCGCCAAAGGCGACTCGACAGGTCCTAAGTTATAGATATTCAGGCAGCGAATCGAGGAGCTCGACGGCGAATCAGCCGGCGGCGGCTTTGCGGCGGCGCAGCAGCGTTTCCGCCCGGCCGTAAATGTCCCGCAGATAGGCCATCTGATCGACGATCACGGCCGCGGCTTTGTCCGGATCGCGCTGCTCGATCGCCTTATAAAGCCTTTCATGTTGCGCGATGATTTTCTTGCGCTCGCTGAAACGGAAGCTGACCAGATTTGCGATCGGTTGCAGGGCCTCCGTCACTCCGACCATGACAAGGCGCAGGACGCGATTCTTCGTGGCTTGGACGACAGCGTGATGGAAACGAACGTCGGAACCGCAGAAATCAACATCGCTCAGGTCGGCGCCTTGCTGCGTGGCGAGCTCTTCGTCCATTGCGGCGAGATCTTGCTGGTCGCGAAGCCGGGCGGCCATTCGGCTGCAAACAATTCCGAGCTCTTGGCGCGCGTCTGCGATCTCGTTGAGGTTGAATTCGCCCATGCTCGTCAGAAGCATAGTGGAAACAGAAAGCGCTTGCGCGACATCTTGCCAGCTCGGGTGGTTCACAAACGCACCCCCGCTCGGTCCCCGGCGGGAGCGGATCAGATTTTGCGCGGCCAACCGTTTTAGGGCCTCGCGAATAGTTGGACGAGACACGTTGAAGCGAACGGCCAGTTCTTCTTCGGTCGGCAAACGGTCATTGACCTGCAAGCGACCGCTTACGATTGCCTCGCGGACGTTCTCGGCGATCTGAGCGGAAAGATTTTCCGTCACAAGGGACTTATAGACAATCTTTTCTGTCATATTGCCATCTCCGGTAGAGCTCGAGGCCTATTCTACCCTATACTTTTGCGAGCGCGGCATCGAACTGCGAATCGCGGTACAGCACCGCCTCGCGCATCCCCCTTTCCGTAACAATCCTGTAGAATTCAATATTCTGTTCATTGTTGCTGTGCACGGTCGCCTGATTTCCGACCGCCACAAAATTGATCAGGCCCATAAGTTCGTAGATCCTATGCAAATTCTGCTTTGCGGCCACCGTTCGTTGCAGAGGAATCTTCGATAACTCTAAGGCCCAACGATTGGTCTCCACCTCGACCTGATCGAGCGGAACGACACGCTGCACAAAATCCCATTTCAATGCCTGATCGGCGTCGAACCATCCACCCATCATGTACATCTTCTTAATGACTCGCATGGGCAGTTGGAGCGAGAGAATCCAGAATAGATTTCCGTCACCTCCGAAACGCGAAGCCTCGTAGCTGAATCGGGTTCCTTTGGCGGCAATAACGAAGTCGCAGAATCCCAGGAACCCCAGCGCCTCAGCACCGACGAACTCATGGACCCCGGCAACAATCGCTTTTCGAAAATACCATGCACGCGGTAGAGTTGGGATTTCATGCATTTTGTGAGCCGTCGAGACACCATCCTTTACGTAGCCCGGCGCGATCTCTTTCATGTCCCATCCGGCGGAGAACACCTTTCCGGCACCGCGTACCGTTACTACGCGAATTTCGGGATCGTCCTCGGCGCTGTCCAAAACGCTCGCCCATTCCTCGTAGAGCTTCGCGTTCATCGGGTTGCGATGCTCCGGTCGACTGAACAATACTTCCAGTATTGAACCTTTCTTTTCGGCGGTGATTGTCTGGAATTCATACACTTTTCGTTTCTCCAATTTTTGCCGCATCGCCGATCGCAAACAGTGCGCCACGATCTACAAGATTAGCGATTTTGTCGTCATCATAGCCAGCAACGTCGCGCAAGATCTCGAACGTATGTTCGCCCATCATCGGCGGGTCTTTGACGGGGTGCTGGAGATCGTCATTGAACCATAGTGGCGTCGCCAGGACATCGATCTCCTTGTCCTGGAATTTTACCTTGCGTACGGAATTGAATTCGACGGCCTGGGGGTGCTCCAGCGCCTCCGGCACCGTGTTGATAGGCGAGCATGCGACGCCGTTCTCCACGAGCAGCTTGATCCATTCCGCCTTGGTGAGCTTCTTTATTTCCTTCGCTACGATGGGACAAATCTCGTCGCGGTTCGTCATGCGCAGTGGTCGGCTCGCAAAACGGGGGTCCTTGAGAAGATCCGGTCTCTTCATCGCCGCGCACAAACCCTCGAAATGCCGATTGGACGCCACCATCAACGTAATCCATCCGTCCTTGGCCTCGAACGCCTGTGACGGCGCCACGGATTCGTCGCGAGCTCCCTGGGAAACGGGCGTTTCTCCGGAATAAAGCGCGTAGGCACCCATGGGATTCAAAAGGCTCAGTTGCGAGTGGAAAAGCGAAGCCTCCACCTTCTGGCCCTGGCCGCTTTCGTCCCGGGCGCGAAGCGCAGAAACAATGCCTAGGCACGCGTAGAGGCCAGTCGACAGGTCAGCGATAGGTACCCCAGCTTTGACCGGTGGTCGCTGAGGCTCGCCGGTGATACTCACCGTTCCGGCGGCAGCCTGCACGACAAGGTCCATTGCCGGGCGCTGCGCCTCGGGGCCATGACTGCCGTAGCCAGTGATATTGCAAGATACGATCTTCGGATTGATGCGCATTAGGCTGTCGTGATCGATTTTGAGTCGATCGGCGACACCAACCGCGAAATTGTAAACAACAGCATCAGCATTACGGACAAGATCGTAAAATGCGTCGCGCCCGGCATCGTTCTTCAGGTTGATGACGATGCTGCGCTTGTTCCGATTGTTACACAGAAAGAAGAGGCTCGTTCCATGAATGTCATATGGAGCAGTTTGCCGCGTGGGACATCCGCCCGGCGGCTCCACTTTTATTATTTCCGCTCCGAGATCTCCGAGAATCATCATGCCGAAGGGCCCCGCAAGCGCATGTGTCGCGTCGATTATGCGAATGCCTTTTAGCGGAAGCGAATTCGTCATTTCAGTCCCTCGCGATGTGCTACAACTCATGCCGCAGACGGAGAGCGAGCGCACCCATCATGAATAGCGGAGCTGTGACCGTGGCGCAGTGCCAGGCTGCCCCCGATATCTATAGCCGACCGCCCTGTTACGACAGCTGCCACTCTTTCCACTGCTCACTCACCTTATCGAGGTTCTTGCCCCACCATTCGCCGTCGAGAAAGAACCCCTTCTTGTAGTTCTCCGGATCCGAGGCAAGCAGCGGCTTGACCGCTGGATCAACGTGTTGCATGGCTTTAGGGTTGGTTGGGCCAAAGCTTGTGTACTTCGTCAAATCGGCCTGGCGCTTCGGATCGAGAGCCCAGTTGATGAACTTCATCGAATTGACGGCGCTCTTGGCGCCCTTTGGCACGACCCACGCCTCATAACTCATGCACGCCTCGTTATACGTGAAGCTGATCGGCTCCCCTGCACGGGCGGAGTCAGCACCGCGCGTCCACGGACTCGCGACGATTTCTCCAGATTTAAACAGGACACCGGTCTGTGACGTGTTGTCCCACCAAACCTTCACGCTCGACTTGATGCGGCTCAGGCTCTTGAATGCCCGCTCTACATCGAGGGGATACAATTGGTCCTTGGGAACGCCGTCCGCAATAAGAGCGAATTCGAGTTGCTGCGGAGCCCCGTTCCACATACCACGAGGTCCTTGGAACTTGGACGTGCTCCAGAAGTCAGCCCAACTCTGAGGTCCGCCGGCAGGAAACGCGGTCTTGTCGTAGCACAGCGCCCAACCGGTAATGATGGCGCCGACCGCATATTCGGTGACCAGGTTTTTCGGAATGTCTTGCGCGTTGATGACGTCGTAATCGAGCGGCATAAGCAGGCCGTCGTTTACCGCGGCATAGCGCTGCCGATCGACGATACCGGCCAGATCCCAATCGACTCCACCGCCCGACTGGAGCTGCGCCTTCACCTTGGCGAGATCGATGCCTTCGCGCTGGATGATCTTGATGCCGGTCTCTTTTTCGAACGGCTCAAAAAGAGCCTTGCTCTGGCCCTTTTGGTAACTACCACCAAAGCCGACGAATACGAGACTCTGATCGGCGCGCGATGACGACGAGACAAAGGGGGTCGCAAGTGCAGCCACGCCCGACGCGACGGTAGCCTTTAGGAATTGTCGGCGCCCGACCTTAGTGGTGGTCATGTTTATGACTCCGGGTTGTGGGATTGAGAAGTAAGCAGTCCGTGGCTTCCCAGCCAATAGTCACCTTTTGACCGACGACCCATCTCGGGTCGGCAAGCGAAATTAGCGTCTTGGCGCAGATTTCATCGCCGCTTCGGGCGCGTACCCTGTATTTGACTAAATCGCCAAGTGACAGGATCTCCAGGATTTGCGCCGGATATTTATTGCGCACCGAAGCCGACGGCGGCAGTAACCGTACGAACTCCGGGCGAATGAGTAGAGAACTCTCGCCAGGCGACGATGGCTGCGCGACGACCACTTCGAGCCCGTTCTCGGTTATGAATTCGGCTTCGCCGGCGCTCGTCCGCCGGATCACTCCGTTGAGGAGATTTGACTCTCCAATGAATTCGGCGACGAATTTATTTGCCGGCTTACGATAAATCTCGAGCGGAGGTCCGATCTGCTGCAAGACACCGCGATCCATAATTGCGATGATGTCTGACATGATAATCGCCTCGACCTGGTCGTGGGTAACGGCGATGGTGGTGATTCCTAGCCGCTTCTGGAGGTGCTTGATTTCGACCTGCATCGATTCGCGCAATCTTCGATCCAGCGAACTGAGCGGCTCATCCATCAACATGACTCGGGGATTGAAAACGACCGCCCGCGCCAGCGCAACACGCTGTTGCTGACCGCCCGACAACTGTTTCGGATATCGGGTTGAGTAGTCCTTGAGACCAACCAAGTCCAAGGCCGCTTTTACCCGGCAGGCGATGTCCTTTTTCGGGCACCTTCGCATTTCTAGCGGATAGGCGATGTTCTTGAAAACGGTCATGTGCGGAAACAGCGCGAACTGCTGAAAGACGACGCCAATATCGCGCGTATGCGGAGACTTGTGCGTAATGTCCTTCCCGCCAACGTAAACAGATCCAGTCGTGGGCGCTTCAAAGCCCGCGATCATTCGCAGCGTCGTTGTCTTTCCCGATCCACTCGGACCGAGTAAAGTCAGAAATGTGCCAGCTTCGATACGAAAGCCGACATCACGAACAACAACATTTTCTCCGAACGATTTGGTGAGGTTTCGCAGCTCGAGCGTAGCACTGATAACGCCATCGCTTGGCACTTTCGCGATCGTTTCCCTCGCAACGACGTTGCTCATCGGCTACAGGCTGCCCTTCCCGCAGAACGCCAAAAACACCTGACTTTAGCGAAGTTTGTAAAGTTATATATTTGTTTGTCAAATAAACAATTGTCACGTTCTACGGCCGTGGTCGGCTAGAAGCCCACCTTGTCACCACCCTTGAGCGACAAGATTTCGCGCGCCTCGTCGGCTGACGCTATTTCCAATCCTAGTCCTTCGATGATCTGACGCGCCATCGTGACCTGCTCCGCGTTGGACTTTGCAAACTTCCCCGCCCCGATCCAGAGCGAATCTTCCAGGCCGACGCGCACATTGCCGCCCATCGCGGCCGACATTGCAGCGATCGGCATTTGATGGCGGCCGGCACCCAACACCGACCACCTGTAATTCTCTGACCCTATGAGCCGGTCTGCGGTCCGCTTCATGTGCATGACATCTTCGGGATGCGGCCCGATGCCTCCGAGAATCCCAAATACTGACTGGACGAAGACAGGAGGTTTGACGATCCCGCGCTCAAGAAAATGCGTCAGCGTATAGAGGTGTCCGACGTCGTAACACTCGATCTCGAAACGAGTGCCATTTTCCGCACACGTCGTAAGAATATATTCGATATCGGCAAACGTGTTCTTGAAAATCCGGTCGCGCGAGCCCTCAAGATAGGGCTTTTCCCAGTCGTACCTAAACTCCTTGAAGCGCTGGAGCGTGGGAAAAAGCCCGAAATTCATCGAGCCCATATTGAGAGACGTAACCTCCGGCTTGAAGGTTTCCGCGGGTTTCACGCGCTCCTCGATCGTCATTGTCGCGGCGCCGCCCGTCGTTATATTGACCACGACGTTCGAGCGCTGCTTGATCACGTTCAGAAACGGTGAGAACGCTTGGGTCGATTGATCCGGCTTTCCGTTTTTCGGATCGCGCGCGTGGAGATGCACAATGGCGGCCCCCGCCTCCGCGGCTTCGATCGCAGCGTCCGCGATCTCCTGCGCCGTCACCGGCAAATGCGGCGACATCGACGGCGTGTGAATCGAACCTGTTACAGCACAAGTGATAATGACCTTTCGTGATTTCGACACTGCTTGCTTCCCGTCACTGTTCGCGGATTAAACTTGAATAGACTACTTTTTAGCCGTCCCCTTCTTGGAAGCAAATTGCTGCCAGGCCTCACGCGCCTCCTGCCGGTGCGCACAAGCCACCGTGTATTCTTCCTCTATTTCCAGCAACGCCGCAAAGCTCGAATCGATCGCGCTTCGGAATGCCCGCTTGGAGAAGACGATTGCCTCGGGTGGCAAAGCCGCGATCTTGTTCGCAAGTTTGCGGGTTGCTTCTGCTAATTTGTTGTCCTCGTAAACTCCCGTGACAAGACCGATCCGCTCGGCTTCATCAGCATCGATCGGATCCGCGGTCAATGCCAGATGTATGGCGCGCCCCAAGCCGATGAGGCGGATGATCTGATGATAGGATCCGCCGCTGGAAACGAGTCCGACCTTGGCCACCGGGATCCCGAGCTTGGCTGACTTCGCAGCGATGCGAATGTCACATTGCAAGGCAATCTCCAGACCAGCGCCGAGCGCGTAGCCGTTGATCGACGCAATCACGGGCTTATTCAGGTTTCGAATGGCGAGGCAGAGCGTCTGATGAAGGTGCAGGGACTTGCGCAATCCCTCGGGCGTCATCTTATCCATTGCCTTGATGTCACCACCGGCGCTGAACGCGCGACCTTTCCCGGTTACGACAAGAACGCGCACGGCGTCGTCCGCCGCGACCTCGTTGACGATTTCAAGAAACCGCGTGCGTACCGCGATATTCAGTGCGTTCATGGCCTCAGGGCGATTGAACATGACCTGACCGACATTGCCGTGTGTTTCGTACTCTAACAAAGCCATCGTGAAATCTTTCCCGAACGGCGGATTAGTGTTTGAATTTGTCCCGAGCCATATTGAGATAAGCACGATGCAATCGCCGCGTCTTGTGTTCGGACGCGATCTGCCCCTGCGGCACGAGCAGAATCTGAAAATGGATGCCTGACCGCATCCGTAACAATTGTTTCAATTCCGCCCGCAATTCCTCGTGTTTGGATTCCGGCAAGTCGCGCGAAACTTCGACCTCAAGAATCGGCTCATAGTCGAAGGGCGGCGGATCGTTGAGCACGATGCGGAACTGTCCCGGCAAGCGAGGCTGCAAGGTGAAAAGGATTTCCTGAATGCTGTTCGGGATAATTTTTGAACCCTTCACCGCGATCATGTCATCCGTACGACCCAAGACCTTGAATCGGAAGCCCGTGCGCCCGCAAGGGCAAGGCTCGGTAAATGTCTGGACATAGTCGTGCGAGCGAAATCGCAAAGCCGGACAGGCTTCGCGCGTCAGCGTTGTGAACACGAGTTCGCCCGTCGCGTCTTGGGTAACTGGCTTCACGTTTTCCGTTTCCGGATCTATCAGCTCGACCGCGGTGATGCCGGCGCCGAAATAATGCAGGCCAGTCAAATGGTCGCAATCGGCGCTCTGCCCGAATATTTCGGTAGCGCCGTAATCGTCGCGTGCCGGCATATTCCAGAGCGATTCGATGCGTTCGCGATATCCCGGGATTTGCATCGCCGCTTCGCCGGAAAAGAAACCGCGCTTCAATCCAAGTTTTTTTGGATCAAGTCCCATCTCGACGGCGAGATCGGCAAGGCGCACGGCGTAGGACGGCGTACTACTCAAGCAAATCGGATTGCCGGGCCTCAGGCTGGCGATGAAATCCAGAAGTCCGCGTGAATTCCCGACGCCGTAGGATACGGTTGCTGCACCGAGCGCATCGAAACCCATATGCGTGTTGATGCCGCCCGAATAGAGACAATAATTGAAACAATTGATGACGATATCTCCTGGCCGGCAGCCCATCGACCACATCGATCGGCATTCCATTTCGTCGTGTGCGATATTGTCGTTTCGCGTCCAGGCGGAACGAAGCGGCCGGCCGCTGCTCCCGCCAGTCACTTGCACACGGACAATCTTGTCCATGGGCGCGCGCTGGTAGGGCCCGATCAGCGAACCATCCTTCTGACCGTCGGAGAATTCGACCTTTTCCGTGAATGGCAATTGCGCGAGATCCGCGATGTCCCGGATCCGATCGATCACCTCCGGCTTGATCCCGGCGGCATTGAATTTGTCATTATAGAATCGAGATTCGCGATAGACGGATTTGACCTGCTTATTGAGGAGATCGCCTTCCAGACGCCGAAGTGCGTCGGGTTTGATCGTCTCCATTTCTTCATTCCAGTATTTTTTCATTCTTTGCCCGTGAAGACCGTCAGCCGTTAGTCGGAAGATGCAGCCAATAAAAATCAAGAAACCTGGTTGGCTGATGTCGCATTGACGAGCGCGGCCATATTGCCGGGGGGATGGCCGTTCTCGTACATCAACTGATGTGCTTCGCCGATCTCCTCGAAACCGAATATCGTGGACAGGCAAGGATCGAGACGTCCTTCCTCCACGAGACGCACGACAGCCACCGCTTGTTGATCGTTCGACAAATGGCTTCCTTGCAAGCGTTTCTGGCGGATCCAATGATGGCGCAGATCGAGCGTGACATTGTAGCCCGTGGTTCCGGCGCAAATCACCACCATGCCTCCCGTGGCGCACACGAAGCATGAGGTTGCAAGCGTGCTTTCTCCCGGATGTTCGAAGACGAGGCGAGGATTGGTTTTCTCGCCCACGGTATCCCAGATGGCCTTGCCGAATGCGCGCGCACCTTGCGCCCATTTTGCATAATCAGCACTCTTCACGTCGGGCATCGGCCCCCAATGCGTGAACGCATTGCGATTGATGACACCCACCGCGCCGCGGTCGAGACAGAATTGCCGTTTGCTGTCGTCTGAAATCACAGCGACGGTGCGGCAGCCGGCCTCACGTGCGATTTGCAGTGCCATCGATCCAAGACCGCCGCTCGCGCCCCAGACCAGGACAACGTCGCCCTTTTCGAGAACGTTCGGTGGCCAACCTTGCAGCATTCTCCACGCGGTCGATGCGCACAGAAGGAACGATGCGGCCGCTGCCCAGCTCAGAGACTTCGGCTTGGGAATACATTGATGCGATTGGGCGCGGGCGAATTGGCAGTAGCTGCCGTAATTGGTTTGATAGCCCCAGATCCGGGTGCTCTCTGCGAGCATCGGATCACGGCCTGCAACGACCCATGGATCGTCCGGTTCCCACCATCCACTATGGACAACAACGTCGTCGCCGACTTTTATGTTCTTGACCTTGGGTCCCACCGCCCAAACCACTCCTGCACAATCGCTGCCCCCGGCGTGGAAATCTTCCGTCTCGCCGCGGCTCTTCTGCCGCTCCGCGATGACGTCGAGAGGGTGGCCTAGCGCAGCCCAGACGTTGTTGTAATTGATACCCGTTGCCATGACGTAGATGAGAACTTCGTCATCTTCAAAAGCGGGTGTCGGAATAATCTCGTGTTTCCAGGCATCACGCGGTTCGCCGAAACGATCCTGCCGCACGACGAAGGCGTGCATCTTCGGGGGTACCTGACCGAGCGGCGGACGCTTGCCCAACTCATAGATGTCCACGAAAGCTCCCCAATTTTGCTATTTATATAAAAGGTCTGACAATCTCTTTTGTCAAGCCGACAAACCCTGTCTTGCGATTGATGCCCTGATTTTTTGATCAGCAAATCCGCCGGTCAGGACGCGATCGGATTCCAGCAATTCGCGCGTATAATCTTGCTGGACCATGCCGGAAGCGAGATTATCGCGCGACGCAATTTCGATCAGTTCGCCTCTATTCATCACTCCGATCCGCGAGCACGTATGCGCGACGACGGCGAGATCGTGGCTAACCATAATGATGGTCAGTCCGCGCCTGGCATGAAGACACGACAGGAGATTCAATATCTCGGCTTGAATCGACACATCCAACGCTGAGGTCGGCTCATCGAGTAGCAATATCTGGGGCTCCACAATCAATGCGCGCGCGATGGCGATCCGCTGCCGCTGCCCGCCCGACAATTGGTGCGGATAACGAAACCGATATCGTGAATCCAAGCCGACTTCATTCAGTATCGATAAGGTTCGTTTCTGCTGCTCGCCCATTTTGTGGATGGACACCGGCTCCGAGAGGATTTCGTCGACTGTATGGTTCGGGTGCAACGAGCCGAAACAATCCTGAAAGACCATCTGCACCCGCTTGCGCATCGAGGGAGAACGGCGCCGTTCGATACGCTCTCCCTCCACGAGGATTTGTCCCTCAAGAGCGAGTGGCAGGCCTGCTATTGCCCGCAGGATGGTGGTCTTGCCCGACCCGGATTCACCGACAAGCCCGAAGGCTTCCCCCTGCTCTACCGCGAATGAAACATTGCAGACGGCCGCCTTCTCAGCCCCAGGAGAGCCGAAGGTGATGGTTACGTTGTCGACGGAAATCGTCATGCCGTCAGGATCGTTATGAAGCAAGCCACGCGGGATCGCGCTGCAATTGGGGCAGCCGGTCGCGGCGCAGCTGCAAGTTCGGAAGTGCCGCGATTAATCCAAGGGTATAGGGATGCTTCGCCTCCGAAAGCCGCGACGCAACGCATGTCTCTACGATTCGTCCGGCATACATCACGAGGATCCGGTCGCAGAATGTCGCGACGAGAGGGATGTTGTGGCTGATCAGGATGAGGCTCATGCCGCGCTCACTTATCAGTTCGTCCAGAACGGTAAGCAGACTCCGTTGCACCGTCACATCCAAAGCGGATGTCGGCTCATCCGCGATCAGCAGATCTGGCGCACTCACCAGCATCATCGCGATCATGACACGCTGGCCCATTCCGCCCGAAACCTGATGTGGATAAAGGCGCATGACCGCTTCCGGGTCGTGTATTTTGACCGATGCAAGAATGTCTACCGCCGCGCGATAGGCCTGTGCACGGCCGCCGCGAAGGTGAGCCTGATACGCTTCGATAATCTGCGAGCCCACCGTCATCATCGGATTCAACGAATATTTGGGATCCTGGAAGATCATCGACATGCGCTTTCCTCGCAGCCTGTCGAACTCCCGATCGGGGAGCGTCAAAAGATCGCGGCCCTGCAGTTCCATCCGCTCCGCGCTCATTCTGGCCGGCGGCTGCAAGAGGCGCATGATGGCTCGCCCCAAGGTCGATTTTCCTGATCCAGACTCTCCGACAACGCCGAGGCGTTCGCGGCCGAGCGAAAAGGAGACGTCGCGCAAGGCCGCAACTTTTCCGTGATCGCTCGGATAAACCACGTTGAGATTTTCGACCGTCAGCGTGGAAGACGTCATGTTACAGACCGTGGATCGAACGCATCGCGCAGGCCATCGCCCGAAAGATTAAAGCCGAGGCTGACGAAAAAAATCGCGATACCAGGTATCGTCGCAACCCACCATTGATCGAGCAAAAATTGCCGTCCGGTGGCGATCATCGCGCCCCATTCCGGCAATGGCGGCTGAGCGCCCAAACCCAGAAATCCCAGGCTCGCCGCGGTGATGATAATTCCGGACATATCCAGTGTGAGCCTGATGATGACCGATGGCAGGCAAAGCGGAACGATATAGCGAGAGACGATGCGGAATGACGAAGCGCCCTGCAATTGCGTGGCAAGGACGTAATCTGCGTTCCGGATGGCGAGTGTTTCGGCGCGGGCCGTTCGCGCGTAAGGCGGCCAAGCCGTGAGTCCGATCGCAATCACCGCGTTCTCGATGCCTGGACCAAGCGCCGCGGCGAGAGCCAGAGCGAGCACCAACCGCGGAAATGCCAGGAAAACGTCGGTGAAGCGCATCAAAATGACATCGATGACGCCACCGAAATAACCGGCTGCTGTTCCAATGCCCACCCCTATGGGAAGCACGATTAGAGCAACCATGGTGACAATAACCAGCGTGACCCGTGCGCCATACGCGATCCGGTTGAATATTTCGCGGCCAAGCTCGTCCGTCCCGAACCAATGGCTGGCCGATGGCGGAAGGAGTCGGTTAGCCAGCACTTGATGCGTCGCGGCGTTCATGTCGCCTGTCAGGGGAGCAAGCAGAGCGACGAGGATGAGGCCTAGGACAATCACCAAGCCGCTCATCGCCAGCGTATTGCCCCTAAACGTCAGCCAGTTGCGATAATGCCCACCAAGCCGCGCCTGCAATCGGCTTGCCGGCTCCGCGGCGAGCAGCCAGGACGAATAGTCGCTGTATCTGGCGAACACGTTCATCCTATGCGCGCGCGAGGATCGACGAGCGGATAAACGAGGTCGGAAAGAAGATTGAGAGCGATAAAGATCGCTCCGATGAGAATTGCCCCACCGAGCACCGCGTTGAGATCAGCATTGAACAACGAGTTTTTCATATAAAGGCCCAGTCCGGGCCAGGCGAAAACCGTTTCCGTGAGCACAGCACCCTCCAGAAGCAATCCATACGTCAGCGCGATGACAGTGATAAACGGAACCAAGATATTTCCGAAGGCGTGTACCCAGACGACGCGCCATTGCGACAAGCCCTTGGCACGCGCGGCCATCACATATTCCTGATGCAGCTGACTCAGCATGAAACTTCGCGTCATGCGCGCAATTTGGGCCATCGCCTGATATCCGAGGATCGATGCTGGCAAGATCAAATGTCTGAGCGCATTCATGAACACTGCGACATTTCCAGCCAGAAGGCCGTCGATCGTGATGATGCCAGTGACCGTCGGTACCAAATCCTCGAAACCGATATCCAGGCGGCCCGGGCCGGCGACCCAACCAAGCCGCGCGTAGAACACGAGAAGACCGACAAGGCCGAGCCAAAATACCGGAACGGAATATCCGATCAGCGCGAAGATGCGAATCAGATGGTCTGGCCAGCGACCTCGATAAACCGCCGCCGCGACACCCATCGGCGTCCCAAGCAAAACGCCGATCAAAAGCGAGATCGTCGCAAGCTCGGCGGTAGCCGGAAGCACCTCTAGAAGATCGCTCAGTACTGGTCGCGTCGTGATGACGGATGTTCCAAAATCCCCAGCGATCAGGTGGCGAAGATAGTTCGCATATTGCGCCCATAACGGAAGATCGAGGCCCAGCTCGGCGCGCACTCGCGCATAGACATCCTCAGTCGCCCGATCGCCCACAATCGCCAGCACGGGATCGATGGGAATGACCCGGCCGATCACAAAGGTGACAGCGGTCAGGCCCAGAAAGGTGATAATTAGCGTGAAAAGAAGGCGGAGGAATCCCAAAAGGAAGGCGCGGAACTTTGCCGAAGTCACGCGCCGTCCGATCCGTTCGCCAGGCAGGGCCATGTCCCGATTACTTCGTGACGCGCCGGTAATACGTCACGTCGAAGTTCAGGCCGAACACAAAGTTCTTCACATTAGAACGCTGGGCCACGCTGAAGATCGGTTGGAACATTATCACGAACGGACTGTCTTTTAGCAACCGCTGCTGAAGATCCTTGTACATCGCTTCCCGTTTTCCGGTGTCACGCTCCTGAGCGGCGAGATCCTGTAGTTTGTTGATCTCATCCGGAACGGCCCAGCTAGCACGCCACGCTACAGGCTTTTCCTTTGCATTGTCGGAATTGTCACGATTGTAAGCGAAGGTATGAGCGTTGGTATGAGGATCGAGATAGTCGGGTCCCCACCGCACGGCAATCATCTGATAATCGCGTGCGCGCATACGCGTGAGCGCCTGGCGTTGCTCGACGGAAACGATATCGATCTTGATCCCCGCCATCGCCATGGTCTGCTGTACGGATTGAGCGATATCGGCCATCGGGGAGGAATTGTATGTCACCATGCTGATCTCGAAACCGTTCGGATAGCCGGCTTCGGCGAGCAGAACTTTGGCTTTCGCGACATCTAGTTTGTAAGGATTGTCGACGATCGCGCCAAGGAAGCCGACTGGAAGAAACGTTTGATGGACCTGGAAACGATTCTTCAAGAAGCTATTCGCCATCCCGTCATAGTCGACGAGATACTTCATTGCTTGCTGAACTTTGGGGTTCGCAAGTCGCGCATCGCTTTGATTGAGAGCAAGATACCAGGTATCGGCGCCCAGCGATCGGTTAATTACGATGTCTTTGTTATTCTCGAGATTGACAAGCTGATCGGCGGTCAGATCGCGCGCAATATCGACGTCTCCGCTCTCCAACAGAAGACGCTGCGAAGCCGGCTCCGGGACATGCTGGATGACGACCCGTTTAATGCCCGGCGCTCCTAAGCGGTAACCGGCAAAGGATTCCAGCGTGATCGACTGGTTGGGCCGCCAAGCGACCAAACCGAAGGGTCCGGACGCCGCGGAATGTGTGCGGAGCCAGGCGTTACCGAGGTCGCCGTCCTTTTCGTGCTCAAGCACCACCTTCTTTTCCACGACTGAACCAGCCAAAGAACTAAACAGGCGCAGCACAAGGCTCGGTGCGTAGTCGACGCTGATCTTGACCTGGAGCGTCAACGGATCGACTGCGGTGACCATCTCCTTGACGTTGTCCTTAGTCAGGCCGAGTTGTCCAATGAGAAACGATGGCGGCTTGTTCAAGATCACAAAGCGCTGCAGCGAAAACGCCGCATCTTCCGCGGTCAATGGAGCGCCACTTTGAAATGTTTGATTCGGGCGCAATTTGAAGGTGAAAACCTTGCCGTCCGCGCTGACGATCCAGCTTTCAGCAACGCCGCCCACGAGCTTGCTCGTATCTTCCGCTTCAAAACGCATTAGCCGGTCGTAGACGTTGTTTACAACCTCCATTCCTGTGAATTCGTAAGCCTCGGCGGGATCGAGACTGAGGATGTCGTCGATCTGACGCGCGATCACGAGCGTGTCGTCCGGGGTTTTCGCCTGAGTCGCAACGCCACTCAGCGGGCCAGCCAGAACACAAATTACGAATAATAGAATTCTATTCATGAGTCTGAACTCCCCGTCGTTTCAACTCGCAATCAATTGCGATGTTGTCAGAGCGGCAAAGCGCCTGCCGAGACTACAAGGCCGGCTCCCACCGCGTGGCGTTCCACCCATGGCAAAGTTCATTGCATTTTTTGAAAAATGTCAATCTAATATAGGCTTGACAAATTGTCGCCCCGAGGGAATTCCTCCGAGAACCCCTTTGAACGGACCTTAGCGCTTTACCCAACTTGATGGTGATGCCGGTAGCCCTGCCGATCGACGGCGCGCCATAGCCAGTGCTTCTTGCCGCGGATCGTGATGACGACCTCGTCCATATGCCATTTGTCGCCGCGCGCCGGTGCGCGCCGACGAATGCGATTGGAATATTCCCGGCCGGACTTCTCCGGCCAGTAGCGAACGCTCTCGTGGCTGACATTAATGCCGCGGGCAGCGAGCATTTCCTCGACCATCCGCAAGCTGAGCGGAAATCGGAAATAGAGCCAAACCGCGTAAGAAATCACCTCGGCGGGAAAGCGATGCCGGCGATAAAGAGGATCACGAGCCTGTTTCATGCCCCTCCACTGCCAGTAAATCGTCCATGCCTGGTTAAGTTGGCGGTGCCGCTGGGCTAGCTATCTCACTGGATCCCTCGAATCCGCTAGCGTGATCTTCGTCGCCGAGAATGGCAAGGGGCCGGACGTGAGGTTGCCTTCGGATATTCGGTCCGCGTTATTGCTCATCGCCGAAACGCAAAATATCTTGTCCGGGACACGATGTCGGCAAGTGAACGCGGATCATCGTCTTTATCTCGACGATGCGCGCGGCAATTGTAATGAGGCGCAGGCGCAACGTGTCGAACTGTAAAAGCCGGAGCAATAATCCCTCACTGAAGCGGCCGATTGGTTCGGCAGCGCCGGAGTCAAACTGAGGCAGTTAGAGTCCTTTGCCTGAGTAGGCTGGGGGCGGGGGATGAAGACAGTGGAGCTTTACGCGCGGGTCCGGTACGCCGCTCTGATCGAGGGCGGCGGCGTCGAGCGCAAGATCCACTTCTTCGCGATGGACCTGCCGCACTCCGACGCGATCTTCGTGGTGGGCTGCCCAGCGGAAACGACGGAAGCATTCTGCGACGGGCACGTGCGCGCATTCGCGTTCTTCGATGGCGTGCCGCGGTCGATCCTCTATGACAACACCAAGATCGCAGTTGCCCGCATTTTAGGTAATGGCAAACGTCTGCGCACGCGCGT
>Ga0182024_10011052_pt1 | contig 18231 bp, 12 predicted proteins | sample P32metaG_FD_120480 | JGI IMG/M metagenome (GOLD analysis project Ga0182024, IMG submission 120480) | Permafrost microbial communities from Stordalen Mire, Sweden - P3-2 metaG (Illumina Assembly) | ecosystem: Environmental > Terrestrial > Soil > Wetlands > Permafrost | place: Sweden: Stordalen... | reverse complement strand
TAATGATAACGGCTGGCGTACCATGCGCTCGGCGGGTGCCAGGTAGTTCCTCATTGATTGCCCTGTATCCCCGGCCCAATTTGTCAGCTCACTACTTTGCTCCATCCAGATACTGTCACTTACGATCATCAGGACTCGAGCATCTCCATATCAACGGCGACGGTTAGGGCGTGCACTCCGCCTCCTAGAATTAAGCCGCGGAGGGGACTCACGTCGCCGTAGTCTCGGCCCCAGGCCAGTGTCACGTGGCCATTCGAGGGAATAAGGTTGTTAGTGGGATCGAGGTCAAGCCAGCCGGTCCCCGGACAATAGGCAGACACCCACGCATGGGACGCATCCGCGCCCACAAGCCTCGGTTGTCCGGGAGGTGGATAGGTTCGGAGGTATCCGCTGACATACCGTGCCGCCAGATTCAGCGAGCGCAGGCAAGCAACTTGAAAGTGCGCAAAATCCTGGCATACTCCCTTCCGCTTTCGAAAAAAATCTTCCGTAGGCGTGCGGACAGTAGTCACCCCCGAGTCAAAGCGAAAGTCTTTGTGGATCCGTTCCGTCAGGGCCAGAAGGCTTTCCCGCAGCGGGCGACGGTGAGTAAACGACTGGAGCGCATACGCCGCGAAATCCGACCGTAAAGGAATGCGCGGCGACTCGAACCTGAATTGGTAGGCTTCAAGTCCCTCCGGGCTACGATCTTCGGGCAAAAATCGAACCGCTTCTTCCCACGGGATCGCCTTGTGCGGCGATGCGGTCGCCACGTTCTCCATGATCACTTCGCTACGCGCTTCCACTACCAATTCGGTATGTGGTTCCTGAACAGTGAAAAAGTAGAGAGTATTTCCAAAGTAGTCCACCCTTTCGGTTATCGTTGCCGGGGTTGGCAGGATGTGCAGTTCAGACAGTGACAGCCGATGGTGCGGAAGAGAACGCGGCTTGAGACACGCCACATGGTTCCCGACTGAGACCGGATATTTGTACTTGTAAGTGGTTCGATGAACAATTTTGTAGATCATAGGCCCATGGTGACCGGGAGCGTGCGAGCGTGGCTAAAGTATCTGCTCGACAGGTTATTTGACCAGGAAGGCAGCAATCTTTCGAGGCCTCTCAGGAATCGCTCAAGCCGAGCAAGACCATCGGTACCATTTGCCGCCCTTGAAGCACCTGGCAGCGGGTACTTCAGCTTGCGCAGGTCGAACCCGCGTAACAAGGCCAACGCATCCCGCATCGCTTGTAAATCATTCGGCAAATGCCGAGGCAGCCTTTGATAGATATCTGCAAGGTGGGCTAGTTGAAAGTGCAACGACCGCGGATTGGTTTCATCGGCCATGAGAACATCCAAAACCGCCAACGGTTGCAGAGTGGTGTAGTACCGGCTCCTGTAAGCCATGGAGCTGTCGCCGACTTCAAGCAAGCACTCCAGGAGCGGCCAGTCCTGCTCGGCGAGCGGCTTGGTGATTTCGCGCAGTTGCCTTGTCAGATAGATTGCGCGCTCGAGACGCCGCCCCATGCTCAGGAACAACCAGCCCATTCCACGGTTAATGTTTTCGCGCTCCATCCCGGAAAATGCGGAGAGCAGTTCCAGCCAAAGGGTCAGCATGGCCGGATACTCGAGAAACTGCGTGTCCCGCCCAACCTCGGCTGTGTCCCGCAATTGCCCGATGAGGGTGGTCATATCGGCCGATAACCGCTCTCGGACCGTGCCACCGATTCGAGATACTTCCGCCAATGTAGAAGCCAGGCTTTCAGTTCGCTTGGGATCGGTAACGATAGAGATCAATTCCTGTTCAAATTCCAGCGAAGTAGGCCGCTTGCTCTTAGCCTTTGGCAACTTGCTGTGTCGCGATTCCAGGCAACTGTGCAACCTGAGCAGGCAAGCCAGCTCCGCCTCGTTGGCCCGCCGCACACGGGTCGTCATACAGCGAACGATCCGAGCGGTATGCTCCGCCCGCTCGACATATCGTCCCAGCCAAAAAACATTGTCGGCTACGCTGCTGGGCACACCAGGTAACTCGCGGCGCAACAGAACCGGCGCATTGCGGGGATGCAGTAAACTGAATTTATCGACGGGACTGTCCCAAAGTACCCATGCGTCCTTGCTGTGTCCGCCGCGCTGCATCGAGACGACCGATCCTTCTGTTTCGGCAACCCGCACTAATCCCCCCGGAATCGCCGTCCATCCTTTTCCGGTGTTGAGCACGTAAGCACGCAGCACAACGTTACGCGAATGAAGGTGTCCATTGTCCCAAACCGGTGCGTTGGACAAAGCGACTTGCTCCTGTGCCACATACTCATGAGGATTGGTCCGCAGTTTCTCAGCAAACTTCCGCTTTTCGGCTTGATCGAGTTCAGCTCCGAATACCGGCTCTGCGCCGCGAGATGGAAACGCTGGCTTCACTACCACGGAATCGAGATGATTCAGCACCCAATCCATCGCGTATGGCTGTCCGCACCACCAAGTCGCCACTGATGGAAGTTTCAGCTTCTCGCCAAACAAATGCTTGGAAAGGCCGGGAAGGAACGGCATAATCGCGGATGTCTCAATCAAGCCGCTTCCCAATGCATTAGCGACGATGACGTTTCCAGCTATAATGGCATCGACCAGGCCTGGCACACCGAGAAGCGAATCGCTCCGCAACTCGAGCGGATCGCAAAAGCTATCATCCACTCGGCGCAGGATTACATCTACTTGCTCCAACCCATCAACTGTCTTGAGATAAACGGACCGGTCACGCACTGTGAGATCCGCTCCCGCGACCAGAGTAAAACCGAGGTATCGGGCTATATATGAGTGTTCGAAGTAGGTCTCGTTGTGCGGACCGGGGGTGAGGAGAACAATGCGCGGATTGCTGCGCTGCGAGAGAGCGGCAAGGGCGTCGCGCTGCGCTCGAAAAAAAGGAGCAAGGCGCAGGACATTCGACTTGCGGAAGATATCGGGCAGGACATCGGAAACAATCGTGCGGTTTTCCAAGGCATAACCGCTTCCCGAAGGAGCTTGAGTGCGATCGGAAAGGACCCACCATTGGCCGTCCGGCGAACGCGCAAGATCGACCGCCAGCATATGAAGATAACTATGCGCAGGCACCCGCACACCCACCAACGGTCGAAGAAATGCAGGGTTGGCGAAAAGAAGGGCGGCAGGAAAGTGTCCATTCGCGAGAAGCTCCTGCGAGCCGTAAAGATCCTCCAGAATTCGACTGAGCAACCGGGCGCGCTGAACGATGCCGGCTTCGAGGAATCTCCATTCTTCGGCCGGAATCAGGAACGGAATGATGTCGATTTTCCAGGGCCTGTTTGCCCCGAGCGGATCGCTGTAGATGTTGTAGGTGATTCCGTTCTCGCGAATGCGGCGCTCAGCGCGCTCCCAGCGCCGCCCTAATTCCTCTGGGCCGATGGCCCGAAAGGACTTCATGATGCGCGCCCAGTGCGGCCGCGGAGTCACTCCATCGGCCGATAACTCGTCATAGGCATGCCCGTAGCGGAGCGGAGTCTGATACAGATCCACAGTCATGACACGAGCCCCGGCGTCTCGATTTGAGTTTTTTGTCTGCGTTGCGGTAGCCGCAGATCAAGAGTCATCGGAAAGAGCGGGTTGATCTCGTTGCCCTCTTCCTCAGGCGCCGCCATGGGGCTGGGCGCATAGGTGCCAATCTGGAAGCGCTCCATGCGCCGGTCTTCAGCTTCCGCGGCGTTGACTGGGCGAGCCGCGTAAGCGCGGCCGTCGGGTGGTCCAACATGGTAAGTACATTGGCCAATCGAGTAGCCCCTCAAGCGGTCGACAAGGTGGAAGACCAGGGGCGCATGAACGGGAACCGTTGGGTGCAACGACGCCGACAACCGCCGTGCACGAAACCGCAGGCCGGCTAACGCTGTGCCGGGCTCGCCGGTGAGTTGAAGCGGCACTCTGCGCTCATTGCATACAACAACGTAGCGGGATTCCGTTGTGAACCCGGACACCTTCACCTGCATCCGCTCCATCGATGAGTCCACGCTACGAACCGTGCGGCCGGAATAGGTTTCTTCCGCCAGCACGTTCCACGGCTCGAGGGCATGGCGCAGTTCGAGCTCGACTCCGTCCGCGGCGATCGACCCGATCTTCGGAAAGCGAAACTCCAGATGCGCATCAAACCACTCGTCCTCGAAGTTGTACCCCGACAGCCGCAACCGGGAGAGCACATCGCGCAGGTCCCGCCTGATGAACTCCGGCAACATGAAGCGGTCGTGAAGTGCGGTACCCCAGCGGGCCAGGCTGCCTTCGAAAGGCGTTTTCCAAAACATACTTACCAAGGCCCGAACCAGCAACATCTGCAGAAGATTCATTTGCACATGAGGCGCCATTTCGAATGCTCGCAATTCGAGCAATCCAAGTTGCAACCCCAGGCCCTCCGGCGGATAAAGCTTGTCGACACAGAATTCCGCGCGATGCGAATTCCCCGTAGCGTCTACGAGTAAATTGCGGAACAATCCATCGATAACGAACGGCGGACAATCGCCTGATGGGAGATTGCGGAAGGCAATCTCGAGCTCATACAAGGCATCCATGCGCGCTTCGTCCACGCGTGGATACTGGCTTGTGGGACCGACATACATGCCGGAAAACATGTACGACAGCGAGGGGTGATTCTGCCAAAACGCCACCATGCTGCGCAGCAGGTCCGGGCGGCGCAGAAGGGGGCTATCCAGCAGGGTCGCTCCACCGATCACGATGTGGTTGCCGCCTCCCGTAGCGGTACGGGCGCCATCATAGGCGAATTTTTCCGCGGTTAACCGATTGCGACGGGTTTCCGTGTCGAGCAATGTATTGATCCGTTCCAGCTCGTCCCAATTGCCCGCAGGCGGCAGGTTTACTTCCAGAACGCCCGGGTCCGGCGTAACACTGAACGATCGCAGCCGCGGGTCGGGCGCCGGGGCGTAGCCCTCCACCCAGACCGGGATTTTCAGAAACTGACAAGTATCCTCAACCGCGCTCACCAGGTCGAGATAGTCCGCAAGTTTGGGCGCATAGGGCAAGAACACATGCATGCGGCCTTCGCGAGCCTGCACGCATAACGACGGCCGGATCAGTTCCGGCACTGCATCGGACGCACGCAAGACAGCGGGCAGCGGATCCGGCGCAGGGGTTGCCGCAAAGAGTTCCATGCGGCGCGCCGGGCGTGGCGGGAGCTTGACCCATTGTTCGAAAGGCGCAGCATCAAACTCGTGTTCAATCTCGTCAGGCGCGACCCAGGGCATGGACTCGGTGGGAATGCGGAAGCCGATGGGTGAATCGCCAGCCGATAGTAGCAGGTGTTCCGGCCGAGGGAACCACAACTGACTCGACCAGCGAAGTTGTCCCTCGGGCTGTCGGCGGCGAAGAGGCAGTATGTAGCCCACCGGCTCTGTCGTTTCGCTATCCGGTTCAAATGCAAGCAGCAGATTTTCGGAACTCACATCGAGACGGCGCGTGAGAGCTTCAATAAATCCGAGCGCATCGGCCGCTCCAAAACCATACTCGCGATTTTCGCGCGCTATGAGGTTGACATCCTCCCAGACAGGAATGCCATCGACTCGCCAGTAGCAGCTCAGCGCCCAGCGCGGCACGGCCTCACCGGGGTACCATTTGCCCTGGCCGTAGTGGAGAAGTCCTCCGGAAGTCATTCCCTCGCGCAGACCTTGAATGAGAGCCAGGCCGCGAGTCCTCTTCATCGCGCCGCCGGCATCGATGTTCCATTGAGGGCTCTCGGGGTCGTCGATGCCGACGTACGTTGGCTCGCCGCCCATTGTCAAGCGCACATCCTGCGCTTTCAGTTCTTCGTCGACGCTATGCGCGACCTGTCTTATCCGCAGCCAGTCCTGGTCGGTAAAAGGTTTGGATGGTCGTCGTGGATCATTCAAACGGCGAATTGCCATGGAGTGGCTAAACTCCACTTTCGCCGGCTCCGCAGTGCCTCCGATTGGTGCGGCCTGCGAAGCGTTCGGAGTGCAGACCAGCGGGATGTGACCCTCGCCTGAGAGCAGGCCCGAGGTCGGATCCATTCCAATCCAGCCTGCGCCCGGCAAGAAAGCTTCTGCCCAAGCGTGCAGATCCGCTGAATCCGCTTCCGGACCTCCCGAAGCCGGATCGGGGGACTGCAACTGAATCAGATACCCCGAAACAAACCGTGCCGCGATGCCAAGATTTCGGAGGCTTTGAACCAGAAGCCACGCGGAATCGCGGCACGACCCTGAGCGCTTCTCGAGCGTCTCCTCGCACGTCTGAACGCCGGGCGCGAGCCTCGTGACATACCCAATTTCGTCTCGCACCTTTCGATTCAAGTCAAGCAGAAGACTGATCGTGCCGCTCTTCCGTCCTACGAAACTCCCAATAAACGCATGGAGCAGCGATCCAGGCGGGTCCACAGATCGATAGGGTTCAAGATCTTTGGCTAGCCCTGGCGTGTATGCGAATGGGTATTCCTCAACTCCTGGTTCCAGAAAAAAGGCGAACGGGTTGTAGGGAGATAAGTCCGCAACGAGGTTCACTTCGACCAGAAGCTCATTCGTCTTCGCTGAAAAGAGCAGGCGTGCCAGGCGATTGTTGTGTGGGTCCAGTTGCCAATTCAGAACGTGTTCGGAGGGGGTGACGTCAAGGGAATAGCTGAGGATTGGTGTTCGACAGTGCAGTGCGGGACGCAGCTGGATCACCTGGGGGCCAAGAGATATTGCCTTTTCGTACCGGTAGAGTGTCCGGTGATTCAGCGCAACCTGTATTCCCATCCGCCCCCTCGCCGCCCACAACTAGAATTCGGGGCCCGTCGACATCTGGCGACACAACCGGCGAACCCGCCAAACGTCTTGTGGAAGCCGGAGCGTAAGGATACGGTAACATACCGGCCACCGAAAAGATGTTCATTCCGCTACTGCAAAGCCCAGCGCTTGCAGAGAGAATGGACTGGTCTCCGGCGCACTCCCAAACTGTACATGTGAATGCAAGCCCCGAATTCCAGAAGGACCTTGGTTGGCGCCTTGCACCTTGCCGCGAGGGCGGCCCTCGGCATCCCTGGATGCGAAGGCGCCTGATGTCCCGCTCTTGAAATGCAGGAGATGTGAACAACAAAATACATTGGGTTCACGGACCACGTATGTTCTGCTCAGTTGGCCCAAAATCGCCGATACGCTCGTCGGGCAACCCAGACATGTGAAACCCTGAATTCGGAGTTCTGGGTGTATTCCCGGCTATCCGAAGTAACGCCAAAACGGGCTCTGTCCGGATTGCCGACAAACCAACCGGAATGGTCTACACGGATCACAACTCAAGCTAACCGAAAGCGGAGTTTCTTGCCGGCCGAGCATCATCCAGAGCATTATCCGGCCTTGTAACTGCGTGACCCGATGGAATCATGGGAACGCCAAATGTATCGACGCCAGCCGCAATGTTGAGGCAATGATCGGCGCACTGAACGACGCCTTCGATTCGTTGCCCCTACCCACCCGGCGAGTAGTAACCATAATCTCCCCGCCTCGGCCGCCTGTCTCCTTCTCAGATTGAAGTGCGGTGACTGCCGTCACATCTCAAGTTGGGTGAGCTACATCACAATTCTCCAATACCCGGATTTCAGACGGTGAGTTAGATCACAAAGGCTCATTCATCGACGGCGAATGGGCTCGGCGAGCTGGATGACGGTTGTTCAAAGGAGTATCCATGAGACGTAACTTCTCAGTCTATGTTCTTGCATTGATGGCCGGCGCCTGGGGATTGGCTCCGTGCGCAATGGCGCTTCCCAGTTATGCTCGCCAGACGGGGTTGCCCTGCAGCGGGTGCCATACAACAGCGCCGGAACTGAACAACGCCGGGCGCTTGTTCAAGCTGCTGGGGTACACAGACCGCGCTCAGAACACGAGCATCACCGCCGAACCCACCACACGCCGGGCATCCTTGAACTTGCTCCAGAATCTGCCCCTGAGCGTTTTCCTCGAAACATCGATGACGGGTACCAAAGTTCCTCAACCCGGCGCTCAGAACTGGAACTTCGAGTTCCCACAGGACGTTTCGCTTTTCCTCGCTGGGGCCTGGGCCACGCACGTCGGCAGTTTCCTCCAGGTCACCTATGACCCGCAAGGCGATCACTTCAGCATCGATAACACCGACATCCGCTACGCCAACAAGACAAAGGCTGGTGGCAAGGAGCTGGACTACGGCGTGACGCTGAACAACAATCCGACCCTGGAAGATCTGTGGAATGCCACCCCAGCCTGGGGCTATCCTTTCATCGCCAATGACGTGGCTCCGGGCCCCGCAGCGTCGCCGATTATCAACGGGCTACTGGCGGCCGACGTGGCCGGCTTGGGCGGCTACGCCATGTATGACCAGCATGCGTACTTCGCCGGAACCGTTTACCGGTCTGACCATATCGGGGACACACAGCCCACAACCGGGAAGTGCTGCTCCTACACGATCCAGGGTGTCGCTCCCTACTGGCGGCTCGCATTTCAGCAGGTCGGTCGAACGGCAAACCTGGAGGTCGGCGCCTACGGAATCCACATGAAATCGACCCCCGGAGCCGTAACCGGGCCGGAGGACAGTTATACTGACTTTGGTCCGGACATCGATTATGAGCGGACCCTCGGCAAAGATGTCCTTTCCGTGCGCGCCAGCTATGTCCGGGAGAATGCGGCCCTCGTTGCGAGCGCGGCCAACGGAGCCGCAAGCCCGGGTCCGCATCATCTGAACGCGAGTAATGCCAACGTTGCATACCATCTAGGCAGCCGCTTCTCAGGGACCGTTGGATGGTTCCTGACCGACGGTACCAATGACCCTCTCCTTTATCCTCAGGCCCCAGTCTCGGGCAGCGCAAATGGCGGAGCGCGAAGCGAAGGATTCATCACGAATGTCTCTTACTGGCCATATCAAAATATCGATCTTGCTGCCCAGTACACCAACTACACCCGCTTCGACGGCGGGACGACCAACTATGACGGCGCGGGCCGCTCAGCAAGCGACAACAACACGATCTATTTACTCGCGCGCTTTGTTTTCTGATGCGGGCTGAAATAGCCGTTGGCGCGCCTCCCCGAATTCTCAACGACTCACCACCAGGAGATCCTATGAAACGCACTGCTCTCGTAGCACTCATGGCAATGGCCGCATTCAGCACAGCGGCATTTGCCGGCACGATTCACGGCAAGGTTTCCGGCGTCAAGGGCGAATCCGTCGTCTACGTTGAAGCCATCGCTGGCAAAACGTTCCCCGCTCCCACGCAACACGTCACCATGGACCAGAAGGGATTGATGTTCGTGCCGCACATCGTATCGATCGAGCTGGGCACGACGGTCGATTTCCTCAACAGCGACAGCGTGGCGCATAACGTCTTCTGGTCCTCGGTGGGCGGCAACAAGAAGCTGGGCCACAACCTGGGTACGTGGCCTCAGGGCCAGAAACAATCTTTCAAGTTCGACAACCCCGGCGTTATTCCGCTGTTCTGCAATGTTCACCCGGATATGGCTGCGTACCTGGTCGTCTCTCCTACACCGTACTTTGCCACTACCGACAAGACCGGCGTCTACAAGATTGATAACGTTCCCGACGGCTCGTATACCGTGACTGCCTGGAACGAAGGCGCCAAGAGCAAATCCAATCCGGTGACTGTCTCCGGAGACGCAACGGCGGACTTCACTCTCAGCAAGTAAATCCAAGGGCGGAAGAGTCTTCTCTTGCCGCCCGCGGTCCTGTCACCGAATGGGAGAGGTCCCCGCATGCTGCAGCGCTTTGTCGACAAGAAAGTTGACAGGGATTGGCTGAACACCAACTTCCCCTGCATGACGGCGTGCCCCGCGCACACCAACGCGGGCCGCTATGTTGCACTCATTGCAGAGGGCGAGTTTGAAGAGGCCTACCGCGTTGCGCGCGAGCCTAATCCAATGGCCAGCATCTGCGGTCGCGTCTGCGCTCACCCCTGTGAGACGGCCTGCCGCCGCGGAGCGATCGATAAACCGATCGCCATCAGGGCACTCAAGCGCTTTCTCACCGAGCAATACGGCCCCGAATCCCGGCACCCAATCGATGTGAACGCGGGCCGCGTGCAACCCAAGCTTCCATTTCGCATCGCCATCGTGGGCGCAGGGCCCGTGGGACTGTCTGCCGCGCACGACCTTGCCCTGATGGGCTACGCCGTCACCATCTTTGAAGCGTCGCAGGTGCCGGGAGGCATGCTCTATCTTGGCCTTCCCGAATACCGCCTTTCGCGCGACGTGGTGGAAGCGCAGGTGCGCGAAATTCTATCCACCGGCGACATCACGCTGAAGTTGAATCATGCAGCCGGTCGCGATTTCACCATCGCCGATCTGCGCCGGGAGTTCAATGCGGTGCTGATTGCGGTCGGCGCGCATCGCAGCCGCGACCTCACCATTCCCGGCGTAAACCTCGACGGCGTATACAAGGGCATTGATTTCTTGCTCAATGTAAACCTCGGTTACCGGTTCACCATCGGCAAAAAGGTTCTTGTCATTGGCGGGGGGAATGTGGCCATGGATGTGGCCCGGTCCGCAGCCCGCGAGGTGCTACGCCAGCATGCGGGCGGCGTGGAACAATTCGAGCCCTCACAAGGAAGCATGGATGCCGTGGCTGCCCGCGAGATGATGGACGTTTCACTCTCCGCCTTGCGGCTTGGCGCGCAAGAGGTGCACCTGGTATGCCTGGAGAATCGCGCCGAGATGCCCGCTGCGCTCGAAGAGATTGAAGAAGCGGAAGAAGAGGGGATCATCATGCATCCCGGCTTCGGCCCCAAGCAGATCATCGGCGAGAACGGGCGAGCCGTGGCGCTTGAGGTGCTCAAGACCAAATCGGTCTTCGATGCCAACCGCCGGTTCAGCCCCACGTTCTACGAGAACAGTGAGACGCGGCTGGATTGCGACACCATCATCATGGCCATCGGCCAGGCGCCCAATCTGCAGTTCCTCGGCCCTGAAGATGGCGTGGATGTCTCGCCGCGCGGCTTGATCGCCGTGAACCCGCAAACGCTGATGACCTCCGCTGCGGGCGTGTTCGCCGGCGGCGATTGCGTGTTTGGGCCGCGCCTCATCATCGACAGCGTTGCCGATGGCAAGCGCGCCGCGGTAGGGATCGATGAGTTACTTCGCGGTAAAGACCACCCCGACCCAATCGTGGAAGTCGAAGTGCTTGAGCGCCATCGCATGCCGCTCGAGCTGCTCGATCTTACGCGGCCACCGATTCCCATGCTGCCTCTCAATCGGCGCACCGGAGTGACTGAAGTCGAGATCGGCTTCGACGAGGAAGCTGCTGTCGCCGAGGCTCAGCGTTGCCTGCACTGCTGGGTCAATACCGTCTTTGAGGGGAACGCCGCGGACGCTACGTCCTGCATTCTGTGCGGCGGTTGCGTTGACGTTTGCCCGGAGAACTGCCTAGAGCTTGTCTCGCTGGATCGCATCGCCTTCGACGAAGAGACAATCGGGCAGCTCACTGAGGCCCGCGATCTGCTTGGCGTGGAACTGGACGACATCCGGGCGGACGAGCTTGGAGTGATCTCCGGTTCGGCCATGCTGAAGGATGAGACGCGCTGCATCCGTTGCGGATTGTGCGCGGCGCGTTGTCCCGCGGGCACCATCACCATGGAATCGTACAACCTTGTATCCGCAGACCCAACCGGCTTGATTTCCGTTGAATCCATCGACCGCCCATTGCGCGCCATACGTGCCACGGCAGGCGCGGTGAAGAGGTAATACATGCCTGACGAAACACTTAAGTTGACGCACAAGGTTCCCACAGAGTTCGATCGCAGAGCCTTCTTCACCAAGATAGGGCTCGGGTCGCTGGGCATCGCCGCCGCGGGTACGATCGTCTTCTCCTACGAGTATCTTTCGCCCAACGTGCTCTATGAGCCTTCTGCGATCGTGAACGCCGGCAAGCCTGAAAGCTTCGCAGTGAATTCGGTGACCATGGATGTCAACTCCGGAATCTACCTGGTGCGCGCCGAAGAAGGCTATTTCGCGCTCAACGCAGTGTGCACCCACCTAGGCTGTTTGACCGTATGGAACCAGGATCTGGGCGTCATCGCCTGCCCGTGCCATGGCAGCAAATTTACGCGCACCGGAGAGAAGATTGAAGGTCCTGCACCCAAGCCGCTGCCATGGCTCAAGACCTGGGTGAGCGACGAAGGCGACCTCATGGTCGATCGCTCCACCGACATTCCACCGCTGCAGTATTTGAGGATATGAGCATGTCGACGAAGGCCGACCAGATTGTTGAGAAAGTGCGCGCGAGCCGGGTGTGGCGATCGGTCTTCCGCAGTGGCACGGGCTCCAGCACGCTTCACCGCGCGCTGGCCATCCAGCAGAATATATTTCTCCATCTGTTTGCCACCAAGGTTCGCAAGCGCATGGTGCGCTTCAGCTCCACCTGGTACCTGGGCACGCTGACGCTGGGAACGTTTCTGATCCTGGTCATCACCGGCATTCTGCTCATGCTCTACTACCATCCGTCTGTGCCGCAGGCTTACGCCGATATGAAGGACCTGCAGTTTGTCGTTTCGTCGGGACTCTTTCTCAGGAATCTTCATCGCTGGTCGGCGCAGCTGATGGTCTTCCTGGTCTTCGCGCACATGTTCAAGGTCTTCTATCGTGGCGCGTACCGCACGCCGCGCGAATTCAATTGGGTCATCGGCGTTGTTCTCCTGCTGATCACGCTGCTGCTCAGTTACACCGGCTACCTGCTGCCCTGGGACCAGCTCGCATTCTGGGCCATCACCGTCGGCTCCAATCTCTCCTCTGCCGTGCCGCTGGTGGGCAGCAAGATCCACTTCTTGCTACTGGGTGGCAACCAGGTAAACGCCAATGCGCTGCTGCGCTTTTATGTGCTGCATTGTGTGGTTCTACCGCTTGCGGCCATTCTCTTTATCGCCGTACATTTCTGGCGCATCCGCAAAGACGGCGGCCTTTACGTGCATCAGTCGGAGCCGAAAGCGCAGGCTCCCTCGGCCGGCGCAATCGCCGCGAAGGAGGCGAAATGAGCGACCCGAAAGATTTTGTCGCTGGCGTCGACTCGGACCAGCGGCGCACACCCACACGAATTGCCTTCGTAACGCGCCGCACCTCCGCACAGGTCAAAGTGACGGAGGAAGACCAGGTGCAGACGTTTCCGGAAGTGCTCTTCCGCGCGGCGCTGGCCATTGAACTCCTCGCCATCGCATTGGTTCTTTTTTCGTTGTTCTTTAACGCGCCGCTGGAAGGAATCGCCGATCCGACGCACACGCCGAACCCTGCCAAGGCGCCGTGGTACTTCCTCGGCCTGCAGGAGCTGCTGCACTACTTCCCGCCGGTCGTGGCAGGAGTGCTGGTTCCCACGCTACTCATCCTCTCACTGGTGGTTATTCCTTACTTCAACGTCAACATTGAAGCCAACGGTCTGTTCCTGAAAGATCGAACAAAACGAGTGCGGCTGTTCTACCTCACGGCCCTCGCTATGCTGATCTTTCTTCTCGCATTCCATGTCTATGTTGCCGTCGCGCCCACGGTGATCGTTGCGCTGGCAATGATCGTCGCCGCAAACAGCATGCCCGATTCGCCTTCGCGCATGCGCCGCTACCTGGCCAAGAAGCCGCTGGCCTACTGGATTATGACGTGGTTTCTTTTTGAACTGATTGTGCTCACTGCTGTCGGCACATGGTTTCGCGGCCCGGGCTGGTCCTGGGTATGGCCCTGGAGGAGTTAAGTGCAATTCATCAGAAAGGTTCTTTCCTCTGCGTGGCAGACGCTCTTCGGCGATCCGGTTCGGGCATTCGGCGTTGTCAGTCTTGGTCTGTTGCTGGCGCTGGCCATAGCTCCGGCGAAGGAGCACTTCAGTCAGTGGCATAGTTATCAGAGAAAATACTTGACCCTGATTCGCGATCGCGGAGATGCCACCAGCCTGCGTCGCCGATTCGTGCCTGGCATTCATCAGATCTGGCTGCCCGAACTCGGCGTTGTGGACCGTTGCACCACGTGCCACTTGGGACTGAATGAAGCCAGTCTTACCGACGTGGGCCAGCAGCCCTTTCGCAAGCACCCGGTCGTTCCGCATTCGCTCGACGGATTCGGCTGCGTCATTTGCCATGGCGGGCAGGGACAAGCCACCACAGTAGCCGAGGCGCACAGGAGCGAACGCGCCGGCGAAGAGCCGATTCTGCCAACGCGCTACATTGAGTCCGGCTGCGGCCAGTGCCACCAGAATGCATTGCCCGGAACTCCGCAGCTTAACCTGGGCAGAACCATCCTGACGCGCTACGGGTGCGTCCACTGCCACGCCATCACACGACCAGACGGGTCCAAGGTGGAGGCAACGGACCGTCCTCCGTCGCTCGCGCACATTGCCGACAAGACCACGCGCGAGTGGCTCTATAGCTGGCTCAAAGACCCGCAGGCTTACGCGGCATCGACCACGATGCCCAATTACAAACTAAGTGACGCGGACGCGAACGATATCTCAGCGTACCTGATGAGTTCCAGCACGCCGCACGCGGGAGACAATGCCGCGCCCAATGCAAAGTCCGCCGCAAGCGCCGATGCCTCCGCGGGGCCCAGCTTGTATGGCGAGTCGTTCTGCGCCTCGTGCCACGCTGTCCAGAATGCGGCTGGCAACCTGGTGGGCGGCGATGTGGGCCCGGAACTCACGCGCATTGGAAACAAGGCAAAGCCTGAGTGGCTGACTGCGTGGCTTCAGAATCCACGCATCTACGATGCCACAACGCCCATGCCGCACTACCGCTTCACGCCGCAACAGCTCACCACGCTGGTTGCTTTTATGCAGGCGAAATCGGATTCGGATTACGGCTCGAGCATTCACCTCGATGCTGCGAATCCACAGCAAATCTCGCACGGGCGCAAGCTCATCGTCGAACTCGGATGCGCGGCCTGCCACGAAATCAATGGCGTGCAAAAGCCTGAGAACTTCGCACCCGAGCTCAGCACCATCGGCAGCAAGCCGCTGGCGCAGATCGTCTTCCTGCCCCGCATGGAACACTCGCTGTCCAGTTACATCGTCGCCAAAATCCGTCAGCCGCACGCCTTTGGCCCCAGCGTGAAAATGCCGCAGTTCACTCTGACCGCTTCGCAGACAGATGCTTTGACCACGGCCTTGCTTTCGCTTACGAATCGCGCCCGGTCCATGCCCGACACTTTGCGCGTCGCGGTGGGACCTGAGACCAACTACCAGCCTGCCGGGCACGCGGGCAAGGTGATCGCAGAACTCGCCTGCTTCAGTTGCCACCGATTCAATGGCCGGGGCGGCGAGATGGCGCCCGATCTTTCATGGGAAGGAAGTTCAGTGCAGCGGCAATGGCTCATTGACTTCCTGCACAACCCCAATACACTGCGCCCATCGCTCATTAGGCGCATGCCGCGCTTCAACCTCAGCGACAGCGACAACAAGGAATTAACTGACTACATCCTTACTGTCTATCAGTCGCCGTCGATCGATGCGGAAATCGCGCCAACGGCCACGAATCCGCCGGCAGTCGTGGAACACGGCCGGCAATTGTTTTACTCAAAGTATGCCTGCCAGTCGTGCCACATCGCCGACACCAAGAACGACAAGGGATACATCGGTCCGACGCTCACGCAGGTTGGCTCGCGGCTTACTCCGGCGTGGGTCTATGCGTGGCTCAAGAATCCGCAGGCGCTGCGGCCGGGCACGACGGAACCGAATCAAAACCTGAGCGACGATGACGCACGCGCGCTGACAGCTTTCCTCATGACGCTGAAAGGCTCAAGCGGGCAGGGAGTGAAGCAATGACGACGCGATCGACTGCAATCATGACATTCCGATCCTCCGCAGTGACGGCGCTTCTTTCGCTCGCCATTCTGGCCGGCTGCAGGCATCCCGCTCCGGCGAATTCGGGTCCGAAGGCCACGGCCGCGGGCACGGCACTGGTTGAGTCAAGCGGGGGCCACCAGATCGGCGTCACAGGCACCGCACTCAAAGACCCGCTGGTGGTGCAGGTCAACGACGATCAGGGGACCGCGGTTCCCGGCGCGCTGGTTGAATTTCATGGCCCTGCGGCCGTCAGCTTCGATCCGGCCGCCGTGCTCACCGATTCCAGCGGACAGGCAACCACGACGGTGACTCTCGGCGCCATCGCGGGACGATACGAGTTGAGCGCAGTGACTCCCGGGAAGTCGAAGGCGGTGATTCTAAGCGTTGTCGAAACGGCGCTTGGCTACCAGCAGCGGGTTGGATCCATTCTTGCGGACAAGTATTGCAATCGCTGCCACGATCCCGAGTCCTCGCCCGAGCGCGTCTCAAATTACGACAACCTCCAGGTCAAGCCGCACCCGTTCACCGAGGGCACCACGCTGAACAAAATGAGCGATGCCGATCTGACGTCGATCATCCTGCACGGCGGCCCGGCGTTAAGCCGCTCGGCGCTGATGCCCCCCTATGGAAGCACGCTGACCGCCGCTGATGTAAGAGCTCTCATTGCGTACACGCGCGCCGTTACAGATCCCCCGTATCAGCCTGCGGGGACGGTCTATGCGCGCAAGTAGTATCGCAATCCGCGTCTCGTCTGCCGAGGGCGCGCTCCTCACTCTGACGCAGGTTCTCGGCGAATGGATTGAGCGATAAAGGTATCGGCTGGAGTAGCGACGATCAGTTTTGAAAACAGAGAGGATAGCATGACTGTCATGCGTTCCTTTTGTACACGGAGCTTCCTGAGAGCTGGCTCTGTTCCTTTCTTGTGGTGGCTTCTGCCCTTGCGTTAATTACATTCTTCCGTATAATTGCAGCCATTGTGGATGAACGGATTCTGCATTACGAGCTTCACTGTAGGGCTTGCGGCGCACCTATGCTGCTCCCAACAGGAATCATCGAGCGGCTATTTGCCAATCCAGATGCTCAACCCAACCATTCTCACGCGATAGCCGTCGTATGTCGACCTTGCAAGAGTGTCGACACCTATTTTCTTGAGAGAACTTCTCCAGGTCACGGCCCCCGCGATCAAGTGGTATTAGCAGACCCAGTCCATGATACGATGGATGGCCCATTACTTGGTTGCAACGAGGAAGGTTGCAAAGCTCTTGTACCACTCATCGCGCAATGGAGTCCCGATATCCGGACGGAAGAGCGCAAAGCTGATGTCGAAACTTGGCGATGGGGGCACATGCAGTGCCCGCAGGGACATTTCATTGCAAAACCAGATTGGGAACTTTTGTAAACCCTCAATCGTCGAGGCACTCTCCGACCTTTCCATGCGGCGAAATGTTCAGGTTCCGGGCGGATGAGCGCCTACACGGCAGTTTCTGATTGAACGTCTGTCACGAGACAGGCCATCGATCAGTGCTTTTACCCATGCCGCATTCTGTTTCTGCTTGGAATCATGCACTCTCGCAGTGAGGCGTGCGATGACGGGAACGGCATTCTCGATATTCTGAACGGGTCCAGCGAATTGACGTCATCAATGCTCGATTTGACAATACCCCCCTCAAGAGACTAAGTTCACTGATGAGGCATATAGAAACAGTCACCTCATTCAGGTCCCCTGACTATAAGCAAAGGCCATCTGAAGTTCCCCCCACTTATATTCGAGACAACCTTCAGGAGGTTGATTATGTACGCACGCAATGTAACTTTCCGCATTAAAGCCAACACGCAGTCTGATTTCACCCACACCTTCGAAAACCAGGTTCTTCCTTTGCTGCAGAAGCAGAAGGGCTTCAAGGAAGAAATCACCCTCTGCAACCCGGGCTCGCAGGACGCGGTTTCAATCAGCTTGTGGGAGCACAAAAGCAATGCGGACGATTACAACACCCGTGCCTACCCGGAAGTGTTGAAGACCCTGGCGAAAGTGATCGATGGAACGCCGCGGGTTCAGACGTTTGAGACGATCGTCTCAACCTTCCACAACGTTCACGCAACCGTATAAGAGCTACAAAAACGTTGTCCCGGAGGGCGGCTCAGGCCGCCCTTCTGGACGTCGCTCTGCAAATACTCCAGAATTTCGCGGCGGCTGGCGATCCTTGGAATCAACCTCGAAGCTGGGGACCTCCCTCACTGTAGGCATGTAGAGGCGAAGAAACATGGACATCATTGACTCCGGAGAGGCAGATCGCACAGTTCGTCGAGTAGGGTTATGGCGCTAAGCGGGCTTCGAATGATGCCGCCGTTTCCATAACCCCCTCTAAAATTCCGTACGGCGGGTTTTCCCCAGTACGGCTTCAAGGCTGACGTTTCAGATGATGCCTTCCTGTCTGCCGATTTGCTTAAGCCTGCTCCCGGCGTACGCAGCGCAACAAAAC
>Ga0182024_10011051_pt1 | contig 18238 bp, 12 predicted proteins | sample P32metaG_FD_120480 | JGI IMG/M metagenome (GOLD analysis project Ga0182024, IMG submission 120480) | Permafrost microbial communities from Stordalen Mire, Sweden - P3-2 metaG (Illumina Assembly) | ecosystem: Environmental > Terrestrial > Soil > Wetlands > Permafrost | place: Sweden: Stordalen... | reverse complement strand
TTTGCCTTGCGCCTTAATCAAGTAGCGTTCGCGTAATTGCCCCGGGTCCCCCCAGCGGCAGCGGCACGCCATCCTTTTTTTCAAGCAGGCCAGAGGCTAGAGGTACGCGCGCTGCGCGTGGCTACAGGCCACAGACTGGAGGCCAGAGGTAAGCAGAATTCAGAAGCGTATGGAACTTCGCGCGCTCACTTCTTGGGTCCAGTTTTTTTCACACCTTCCGCAATTCCCTCTTGCCGTATAATAGAGACAGTCCTATGCAGGCTCACTCGACTGTCACGCGGACAAATCCACATTCCTGTAGCCTGTAGCCTGTAGCCTGTAGCCTTTAGCCTGTAGCCTTTAGCCTATGTCCAACTCCTACCTTTTGACCGGTTGTCGCACGCCGCTCGGAAAGTTCCAGGGCGCGCTATCGCAGCTCACCGCTCCGGAATTGGCGGCGCCGGTGATTGCCGAGGCGCTGCGCCGTGCCGGAATCGATGGCGCCAGTGTCGACGGCGTAATCCTGGGTCACGTGCTGTCGGCCGGCGTCGGTCAAGCCCCGGCCCGGCAAGCAGCCCTGAGGGCCGGTCTGCCGCCGTCGGTGGCGGCGCTCGGCGTGAACAAAGTTTGCGGTTCGGGACTGAAGGCGGTGATGCTGGCCGATCAGGCAATTCGCGCGGGCGATTCCCAGGTGGTCGTCGCCGGCGGCATGGAAAGCATGAGCCGTGCCCCTTATCTTTTGGCGGGCGTGCGACGGGGATGGAAATTTGGCGATCAGCAGGCCATCGACTCGATGCTCTACGACGGCCTCTGGTGCGCGTTCGAAAATTGTGCGATGGGTGACGAAGCCGATTACATCGCCCTGGCTCACTCGATTTCGCGCGCCGACCAGGACGCCTTTGCCCTGGAAAGCCATCGCCGGGCGGTGGCTGCCCAGGCGGCCGGCGACTTCGCGGCCGAAATCGTGCCGCTCTCGATCGACGCCGGAAAAGGGCCCAAAACGATCGACCACGACGAAGGCCCGCGGGCCGACACCAGTCTCGAAGCGCTGGCCCGGCTGAAGCCAGGCTTCAACAGTGCCGGTACCGTCACGGCCGGAAATGCCTCGCAACTGAGCGACGGGGCCGCGGCGGTCGTCGTCGCGTCGGAGGCGGTCGCCTCGCGCCACCAATCTCCGTTGCGGGCGCGGATCGTGGCCCAAGCCACGGCGGGCGTTCCGCCGAAAGAAGTTTTCATCGCGCCGGTCGGCGCCGTCCACGACGTACTGGCCAAGGCCGGTTTAAAACTCTCCGACATCGATCTGATCGAACTGAACGAGGCCTTTGCCGCCCAATCCCTGGCCTGTATGCGGGCGCTCGGCCTCGATGCTGCCCGACTCAACATCCACGGCGGCGCCATCGCTCTGGGCCATCCGATCGGCGCCAGTGGCGCCCGCGTGTTGGTGACGCTGATGCACTCCCTGGCCGCTCGCGGTCTGAAGCGAGGGCTGGTCGCGCTTTGCCTCGGCGGCGGCAACGCCGTGGCCATGATCATCGAACGCGCGTAACTCGCGTTGAGAAGTCGCGGAATTCGGGAGACAAAAAATCACTGGCCGCGCGTAATTGATTTCTCTGCGTACCTCCGCGTCCTCATAAAGCGCCCGTTTGGCGAAGTTTCATTTTTCTTTCGCCGCTGGCGGGCTCGGCCGTATGCCCGCGGGGCAACACCCTGTCGCACACTCATCGGGCCGAGGGCCAAGGGTTCCCAACGCCGGGCGTGCCGCGCCGGGCGTCGTCCGCTCGACAATCAGTTCGCGAATCATCGTGATCAACTCGGGATGGACGCCCACGGTGGCGGCACGCACCAGGTTCAGGCCCAACTGGTCGGCCAGCTCTTTGGCCTCGGTGTCCAGATCGTACAGGACTTCCATGTGATCGGAAAGAAAACCAATCGGCGCCACCACCACGTCGCGCACGCCGGCGGCCTGTGCCTGGCGCAGCCGATCGCCAATGTCCGGCCCCAGCCACGGTTGGCTGGGCGGACCGCTACGGCTTTGATAGGCCAGATCCCACCGCGGCCGGCTCGCCGGACCGTCGCCCAGTCGTTCGGCGATCAGGCGGCCTGTTTCGTTGAGCTGGGCCGCGTAGTCGCAGCCATCGGCCATGGCCTGCGGAATGCTATGGGCCGTAAAGATCAAATCAGTCGCGGCGCGGCGCGGCGGCGGAATCTGTTGCCAAGCCTGGCGCACCCGGTCGACCTGGGCGGCGATGAAGCGGGGATGATTGAAAAACGCTCGCAGCTTATGGATCTCGGGGGCCGCCGATCCGACCTGCCGCTGTGCTTCGGCGATGTTTTCGCGATATTGGCGGCAGCCGGAATACGAGCTGTAGGCGCTGGTAAACAGCCCCAGCGCCCGGCGCACGCCGCGGCGGCCCATCTCGGCCAGCGTGTCGGCCAAAAGAGGATGCCAATTGCGGTTGCCAAAAAAGACCGGCAGCGGCGGCCCCTGGGCGGCCAACTCGGCCTCGACTCCGGCAATCAGGGCTCGATTCTGATCGTTGATCGGACTGCGGCCGCCGAAATGCTGGTAGTGCTCGGCCACGGCGAGCATTCGCTCGCGCGGGACGTTTTTGCCGCGCAGCACGTTTTCCAAAAACGGCAGCACGTCGTCCGGCCCTTCGGGTCCGCCGAACGAGACGACCAGCAGGGCATCGTAAGAGTGCGACATATCAGAGCGGTCTGTGGTTTGCGAAGCGATTTGCACGAGGCATCGGCCGTGCCACTTAAGTGCCTATCCGAAGACCGCCGGGGACTGTCCCAATTTTGCGCCAAACGCGAAGCAACAAGCTCGGCGCGGAGCAAAATGGGACTGTCCCCTTCTCTCAGGCGGTTTTCGGATAGGCTTTAAGTTTCGTCCCTGGGGCCGGTTTGTCCAGTGAGCCCTCCGCGGAATAGAATGGCGCGGGTCGAAGCGCGGGGAGCGCGAAACATTCCAATCAGGCATGAGGGCGAGGGACTGGCCATGGATACGTCCGACGATTTGGTCTCGGTTTATGCGGCGCCCAATCTGGTCGTGGCCCACCTGGTAAAAAATTTGCTGGAAGCCGAGGACATTGCGGCGCGGGTGTCCGAAGTGACCGAATACCCGGCCGAGTTTTTCGTCGGACCCGACGTGTGGGTGAAACAAGCCGACCTGGCGCGGGCTCAAGCCCTGTTGGCCGAGCATGAGCACGAGTTGACGGCTCACCCGGCCGCGGTCGATTGGATTTGTCCAAGCTGCGGCAACACGGTGCCGGGTTCTTTCGACGCCTGCGACGTCTGTCACACCTTGTCGGGCAGCACGAATCCCGCTCGATAGACGGCGCGCGAAAGCATGGCACTCGCCGCGGCATCGCGCGGAAAGGTCTCGCTCGCCGCGTCGAACTCGATCGATCGGCCCAGCCGGTACGAAATGTTGGCCAGGTGGCAAAGACCGGCGGCCGTGCGGCCATATTGCAAGGGGGCGAGCAAATCGCCCGCCTGACGGCTGCGAACCGCGCTGTAGAAGTTGGTCAGCAGTTCGGCATGAGCGCCGGCGCCCGAACCCTTGGGCCCCGGTTGGCCATCGATGACCGTTTCAAAGGGTCCCGAGTGGTTCAGAGCCAGGTATCCCTTCGAGCCATAAAAAATCACTCCCACGTTGAAGTTGCATTCGTTGTTCGAAGGCAAATTGCGAATCTCGAGCACGAGCTGCGTGCCGTCGTCGTAGCGGAAGCTGGCCGTTTGAGTATTCGGCGTCTCGCCCTGATCGTGCCAGGCAAACCGGCCGCCTTGGCTGTCGATCAGCGTGGGAAAAACCGTCTGCTTGTCGAGCCCTTGGATGGCGGCGTCCAGCACGTGGACCCCGTTGTTGGCCGCCTCGCCACCCCCATAATCCCAGTTCCAATGCCAGTTGTAATGAAACCGATTGATGTTGAACGGCCGCTCGGCCGCCGGCCCCAACCACATGTCGTAATTCACTCCCGCGGGCGTGGGTGCGTCGGGCTCGATGCCGATTCCCTTGCGGCGACTGAAATAAAACGCCCGGGCCATGTGGATGTCGCCGATCACTCCGCCGCGCAAAAGCTTGACGGCCTCTTGCCGCCCGGTGTTGGCCCGAACATGGGTGCCGTTTTGCACGATGCGGTTGTATTTCGTGGCGGCCTCGATCATCCGCGGTCCCTCGGCCAGACACCAGGTCGCCGGCTTCTCGACGTAAACGTCTTTGCCGGCCTGGCAGGCCCAAACGGTCGCCAGCGCGTGCCAATGGTTCGGCACGGTCAGGATGACCGCGTCGACGTTTTTGTCATCCAGCACGCGGCGCAGATCGGTTTCGGTCTTGGGCGGGCCGCCGGCCACCGTATCGACGCGCTCGCTGAAGAGTCGTTCATCGATGTCGCACAGCGTCGTGACCCGCACACCGGCCAGCTTGGCGTGATAGCGGATATGTTCTTTGCCCTGATTGCGGATGCCGATGATCGCGGTCCGAATCTCATCGTTGGGCCCGGCGGCCCGGGCCGAGCGAGCCATTTTGCCATGGACCATCAGCGTCGTTCCCAGCACGGCCGAAGCCTTTACGAACTGGCGGCGGGTCAGGCGAGTTGGCACGGAAAATCTCCCAGAGAGTGGATGCTCGATGAACGTGGCCCATACCGACAACCGCAGTCGAAAGGTTCTCACCCAAATCACGTTAACAGCTTTAGCGGCCGAGTGCCAGATTTCTCCCGCTCGGCAGGCGCCGCTTTCCTGGCTGGCCCACGCCTTCCCATCGTTTGGCTGTGAAATCTTTAACATTGTCGTTTGACACGCTGCCCGGCGGCCGATACCATTCAAACTGTTAATGATCTAACAGCAGTGCCGCTCGGGCACCGAATCAGGTTCTCACAGGAACAACGATGGCACGTCCCTCAGCAGCCAGTTTGACCGATCGCGAAGCCGAAATCATGGACCGGTTGTGGGATCTTGGCACGGCAACCGCCGAACAAATCCGAGAGAAAATGCCGGGCGACCCGCACGATTCGTCGGTCCGGACGATGCTGAGAATTCTCGAAGAGAAAGGGTTCGTCAGCCATCGGCGGCAGGGGCGGAGTTTTGTCTTTGAGGCTTTGGTCCAGCGCGAAAAGGTGCAACGAAAGACACTGGGGCATGTCATCCGGCGGTTCTTTTCGGGATCGCCGCACAAGCTCGTTTTGCGTTTGCTGGAAGACGAGGAGCTTAGCCAGGCCGATTTGCAGGAGCTGATGCGGCAGGCGTCTGCCAAACCATCGCGGCCTAAGCCTCGTCGGTCGGGTCGCAACTGAAGGATCTTGATTGGAGCGCGAATCACGAAAGTCCGTTGACCCCTTTTCGCCAAGGCGCATCCCATGACAGAATTCGAAAAGCTCGTTTTGCTGCTCGGTTGCAAGGCCACGCTGATCCTTGGGATCGTGGCCGCACTGTCACTGCTGGTGGGACGCCGCGGCCCGCAAGGTTGTACCACCTGGCTGCGATTTGGCGTCATCGCCCTGTTGACACTGCCCGTCGGAGTCTGGGCGCTGCCGATGATTGGCTTTCCCGTTTGGTCCGCCCCACGTCCGGGCGTCGTCGCCGGCGAGGCGTCGGCCAGCGACGCGACGGCGGTCACTCAGGATTCGTCGGGCCACGAGCCGGCCAAATCGCCGGCGGCCCGATCGAGTCCGACGGCTGCCGGTTCGACGGACCTCGGTCAGCACGGCTGGTCTGTGATCAAAGTCCTGGGCCTGTGCCTTGCGGCGGTCTATGGTCTGGTGGCGGCGGTGCTGACGGTCCGGTTTTTCAGTGCCTGGAGGGGGCTGGAACACGTGAGGGGAGCCAGCACACTCGTCGGCGATCCTGCCTGGCAGTCCGCGCTGGCCCACTGGTCCAGGGTGCTCGACGTTCGCCGGCCGGTCGACCTGCGATCGAGTGACCATGTCTCGGTGCCGATGACGTTCGGTTGCCGAGTTCCTGTCATTCTCGTTCCGAATGAGTGTATTACCCGGTGCGACAAAACCCAGCGCGAAGCCATTCTGATTCACGAACTGACCCATATCGCCCAGGGCGATTTTTTCTGGCACGCCCTGACCCAACTGACGGGCATCCTGTATTGGATGCATCCGCTCGTCTGGCTCGTCCGTCGTCAGGGCGGGACGCTGCGAGAACGGATCTGCGACGCGTGCTGTTCGCAGCATCTCGGTCCAGAGTCCTACGCCGATGCCCTGGTGCGAATTGCCTCTCGCACGCATCTCACGCCAGCGGCGGCGCTCGGAATTGCGATGGCCCACCGATCGTCCCTCAGGCGCCGGCTGAACGAACTTCAGACCAGCGGCGTGATGCGGTATCGGTTGCCCAGTCGCCGGCAACAGGCGCTCGTCCGTGGCATCGCCGCTCTCGTTCTCGGGTTGATCGTTGCCGGCACGTTGACCACGCGCGTTGCGGCGGTGGTTGAAAGCGACGAGGCTCCGATACGCCTGCCCGAAACCCTGAGAGGGAAAGTTGTCGACCCGAAGGGCGTGCCGGTGGCCGGCGCAAATGTCACCATTAAAATCATTCTCTGCAAACCGAATGGCGAACCGACGGGTGCGGCCGCACCAAAACCCTGGACCGCCTCGACCGACAACCAGGGACGTTATTCGTTTTCGACCGATCGGCAGACGGTGAACACGTACGACGTGATCGGCATCAATATTCAGGCGGGCGGTTTCGCCGATTTATCGAGGAATTACTTCGTGCGGCAGGTGGCCGGCGGCTCGTTGCCGGTCCAGCGGCTTGACGTGGCCCGCAAGATTCAGGGCCACATCGTCGATCCGGATGGAAATCCGGTCGTGGAAGCCGTCGTCCGCTTCTATGCCAATTCGGCCCCTCCTCCGGCCGAAATGACGTGGTATGACACAGGTCCGCTGCCGGTTGACAAACTCGGCGCGTTTTCCGTTTCGATTCCCAAGCCGGGCAAAGCGGCATTCGTCATCTATCCGCGGGGATTTGCTCCTCGAATCGTCGATATTCCGGAGGACGGTGCCGACGCGGACCTGGGCCCGATCCGCGTTGAACGCGGCGTCTCTCGGACGGGTCGAGTGCTCGATCGGCAAGGCCGCGGCGTTGCGGAAACCGTGGTCGCAATCCAAAGGGACGGCCGCATGCTCTATGGATTTGGATTCCTGATCGGCACCGCTGTCAAAACGGACGAAACGGGAGGTTTTACCCTGCCGCCCGTTAGCGGATCCTACCGGGTCTGGGTGACCGCCGCCGCCGGGGACTACTCTCGGGGGCTCACGGTGACGGGATCCAAGCCCCCGCCGATCCCACCACAGATGATTGACTTCGACGCCACCGACAAGACGAAGGAAATCATCCTCCGCGAGGCCAACTCGGTCACCGTGCAGCCCCCGCCCGAGGGCGGCGAAGCGCGTCAAGCGGCCGCAGGGACTGCAGCCGATCTCGCACCAATTCACCTGCGCGAGACCATGGAAGGAATGGTAGTCGACCAGCAGCACACGCCGGTGGCCGGCGCAAATGTCATCGTCAAAATCGACGCCTACCATCCGAATGGCGATCCGGCCAACAGAATCGCGCCGAAGCCCTGGACCGCAACGACCGATGACCAGGGCCGCTATGCGTTTTCGACCGATGGGCCAACGCTGGGCGCGGGTGAATTTCTCAGCATCAAGATTTGGGCGGAAGGATTCGTGGAATCATCGACGTTCGACGACGGCCGACAGGCGGCGACAGGCTCATTACCGGTGCAGCGGCTCCGCGCGGCCCGAAAAGTTCATGGCCGAATCATCGATCCGGACGGAAATCCAGTCGCGGAAGCGGTTGTCCGATTCGAAGCCAATTCACCGGATATGACCATGCAGTTTGACTCTGGTCCACTGCCGGTTGACAAACTCGGCGCGTTTTCCGTCTCGATTCCCGAGGCAGGCAAAGCGGCCTTCGCCGTCTACCCGCGCGAATTCGCTCCTCGAATCGTCGATGTTCCAGAGGACAGCGTCGACCTCGGACCGATTCCCGTTGAACGCGGAACGCCGGTGAAGGGCCGAGTGGTCGATCGGCAAGGCCACGGCGTTGCTGGAACGGTTGTCGCAATCCAAAGTGCGGAACACCGCTCGCTCTATATGTTTATTCTCCTGATTGGCACTGCCGTCAAAACGGACGAAAACGGAAGCTTTACTCTGCCACCCGTTCGGGGATCCTTCAGAGTCTGGGTGACCGACGGTGCCCCGGACTACTCCCGACGGAGCTTCGTCACCGGAGCCAAACCCCCGCCGATCCTGCCGCAGAGAATCGATTTCGACGCCATCGACAAGGCCAAGGAATTCATCCTCGGCGAAGGCAAATCGGTCACCGTGCGGGGAACCGTCCGCCGCGCCGACGGCTCCAGCGTGCCCGGCGTCGAAGTCAAAGCGTATACGCTGCCTGATAGCTGGGAAATGGGTAACGACCTCGGCTCCGCCCGCACCGATGCCGAGGGGCGCTATGCTCTCCGGCTTCCCGCGCCGGCGCAGCGCGTCAGCATCAGCATTCCGATGGGGGTCCAGATGCCCGACGGCAGTTACCATCAATTCAAGGCCGTCGGGCCACGCGCCGACGCCGGCAATCAGTTCCGGACGATCAACTTCGACGTATTGATTGACGATGTAAAAGACGCCGACTGGGTGGTCGACTCAAAGCAGTAGCACGGTTCGCTGAACGGTCAATCGAATCGTGTTTCAGGCTCCCAGCCGTCCGGCGCACAAAAAAAGGCCGGGCACTCCGCGTTTCGCGGCAGCGCCCGACCTCTTTGATATTATCCAACCGTCAAACGCTCGCTACGAACGGCCCGAGCTTCACGGCTCGTTCATCTTCAGCGGCGCACTGAGCACCTTGCCGATCTGATCGTGCACTTGTTCCAAGTGGGCACGGCTGTAGGCGTCCAGATCGACTTTGTCCTTGTTCATGGCCAACACGATCCGATCGTCGATCGCCTTCAGATGCAACCGGGCCAGCGCGCGGGCGTCCGAGGGAGCCGACTGCTGGGGATTGAACATGATAATGCTCATGAAATTGAGCGACTCATCCTTCGGACCCAACACGATCGTCGACAGCCGGCCCAAATACGCCCGCTGCAGGTTGCGCCGCAGGGTCGAAAAGGCCAGCTTCTTTTTCTCGCCGTCCGGTTCGTTCCCCACTGGCAATTCCTTCCACACCGCCTCGGTCAGCGTGTCGAACACTTCGGGCATTTTAAGAACTTCCTGCCCTTCGCCGGCGTGCGTTTCGGCATTTTGAATCGACTTCAAAACCTGTGGGTCGAGCAGCCGCGAGAGAACCATCTCCTGGATAGCCAGCACGCGGTCGTTGAGGCTGAACTCGTAAGCGCTCCCCCAGGCCGATTCGTCCCAATGCTGCGGAGCCAGGCGTTTGAGCAATTCCGGCGAAAACTGGAACGACTTGTCCGACAAAATCTCTTCCTTCAGCACGGTCATCGCCTCACGCTGCTTGGCGATCGGAATCGGCTCGAACGGCAGTTTGCCTTCCGGATCTTCGCGGTGGGCTCGCGACGTGTACTCGCCGCCAATGTATTGGCTCGTCAGAAATGCAGCCTGCGAGAGTTCGCCGAGCAGCATCGAGAAAGTCTGCCGGGCACGCTGCCAACCCTCTCCCTTGGCCACCACGCGTTCTTGCAGCTTGTCGAGCGATTGTTTGACCAGGGCGATGCGATGCTGCGAAAATTCGAGCGGATCGCCCAGATCGAAGACGTTAATCCGCGGATCAGGATTGCGCCAAGTGTCGCCATCGGTGCCGTAGGTCAACTCCGGCGCCGACGACTTGGCCGCAATTTTGGCCAGCTCGTCCGGCTCGCTGCCGGTAATCGGTTTGTAGGAATATTCAATCGCCCAATAGTCATAAGGGCCAATCGTGTCGGAAAAATAATCGCCTTGCTTCTGACCCTGCAGGGCGAAGTTGGCCGGCGCATAATCCATCACCGAAGCGACCACGCCCGTTTTGCGGGTGATTTCCGTGTTGTTCAAATCCTTGAGATTGCTGGTACTGCTGGCCTTGAAGTTGTGACGCAGGCCGAGCGTGTGCCCCACCTCGTGCATCACCACTTCCTTGATTGCCTGGCCGATAAATTCCTGGGGGACTTTGCCCCCCGGCTCGACCGTGCCGTGGGTCGACATGACGGCGGCCATCAGGCCGAGTTGCCGCTGCACGCCCGGTCCCATCATGCAGCATTCGCAGCCCGCCTTGGGCTGCATCCAGGCCAGGTTCGGCGGCAGGCCGGCGGCCTCTTCGGGATGCTCGGTGTGCTGGGCCTTGATGGCGGATTGATACTCGGTGTAGGCGTTGTTCAAGATTTCCTTGCTGGCCGCATAGTCGGGAATCTGCGAGGCGTAGAGTTTGAAAAACGCCTGACGCTGGCCCTGGTTGACCAGGCCCATCGCCTCGGGCAGCCCGCGCGTCCGCAGATACTCGCTCCGCCAATAGCGGATCATCCCTTCGTCGAAGATGATGTCGGCATCAAGGATCTGGCCGGTCTTGGGGTTCGTGCGGGAGGGACCCATGGCAAAGCCGTAAGAGGTGGTGATCCAGCGGAAGGTGTTATAGCGGATGTCTTCCGGATCGAAATCGTCCAGGTCGCTTTGCTCGCGGACTTCGATCGCTTCGATGAAGCCGAGCTTGTCGAAGGCTTTGTTCCATTCCAGGATGCCGGCCCGCACGTAGGGGCGATATTCCCGCGGCACTGTCTTTTCGATCCAGAACAGGATCGGCTTTTTCGGCGGCGACTTCTCGGCCGTGGGATTGCTCTTTTCCAGGTTCCAGCGCGTTACGTAGCGAACTTGCGGCGTGTCGTTGATATCGTTGGAAAAGTCCTTCACGGTGCTCAGGAAATGTCCCACGCGGTCGTCGGCCAGCCGGGGGTGGTAGCCCGTGGTCGGCAGTTTCGACAAACCATAGTGCATCACGATCTGCACGCCGCGCGAGTCGGCAATGCTGTCACCGCCGAAGAACGAATCGAAGATCGAAAAGTAGGACCACAGCCCCATGCCGAACACGGCGTTCAGTTCGATTTCGATGTTCTCTTGAAAGACCTTGATCTTTCCCCAGGTGCTGCGGCTGCGATCGGGCGTAATGCCCATCCGGCCCAGATCGGTCATGAACAGATCGGCCAGATCGACCAACACGCGACTGCCGTGTCCTTCCTCGCTCTTGATCGGCAGGGCCATGATCACGCTGTCGTTGTAAGAGACTTTCAGCGCGTCGGCCTGCGGCGAGCCCTCGTCGGCCTTGAACTTGATGTTGCGGCGAATGACCAGAATGCGATCGGCGGCGCGGCGGAAGCTGATGATCCACTGGTCGCCGAAATTGAGCGTGTTTCCACCCAGGTACATCATCCCCGCTCCGCGCGCGATGGAGATCGGCAGGATGAATTCCTGGTTGTACTGATCGTGGCGAATCACCATCAGCAGCTTCTGGTCGGTCTCGTTGTAATAGAGGTTGAACAGCCCCTCGTGAAGCTTGCACCCTTCGGTGACTTTGCTCCATTCGGGAAATTTCTGTTCGGCCCGAGCGGCAGCGGCAGCCGCCGTCGCTTTGCTCGAACTGGAACTCGCGGCTCCCTCTTCCGCCCCGGCAGCAGGCGCATCTTGTGCCCAGGCGACCGAAGCCGCCAACATCAGCGCGGCGAAACCGCCGCGACAAACCGCTAACCGACCGATCCGAATTTGCCGTAACATGCCGGCCTCTCTAGTTCTCTATCGAAGGAAGGGGGAATCTGAAAATCAACGCGTTGCACGGCGCTGGGCCGACGCCGGCCAAAATCGTGGCAACGCCAATAGCGGACAGGTTTGGAGAACACAGCTTCGCCCCTTTTCCCGGCGTCTCTGGCGGGGTCAATGCGCCGCTCGGAAGCGGTCCGCCGGGCGATAGAGTGTCGGCTCGGGAAGCTTCGTCTCTATCGAAGGGGTAAAATTTAACCTACAGGGGGTTTGCGCGGGCGTCAAGCGCCGGCCGACGTGGCCGGGGGCTATCGGGCGGCCCCTGAAAACCGGCCTAACCCGCTTCGCCGCACACCCGCCGGTTATGGCCTATGCTTGAACTAGAGACGCCCCAATCGCTCGTCTCATGGCCCAAAATGCCAAAGCTTAGGAGAGACAATCGTGCCGGTACGTGCCATCCTGATTGCTACAATCGTCGCCTTGGGCCTCGGCGGGTCCCCTTTGGCCGCCAAAGATTGGATCTTTGACGACGGCGCGTACACGGTCGATCCCAAGACCGGCAAGCGCATCGACCAGTTCCAAAAGAAGGTCGTTCCCACCGCCGTCCCTTACGACGAGTACTTCTCGCCCAACGGCGCGGGCGCCTATATCCCCTATGGCTATTACCAAGAAAATTTGGGAATCGGTTTCGGCTATGGCGGTTTTGCCGGTGGTTATGGCGGCGGCTATGGCTATGGCGGCGGCTACGGCTTCGGCTCGGCCTACCCGGCGTTTGGTGGATACGCGTTCTAACGCCCAACGAATTATCTGACAATCCGCCCCCCCCACGCGGCCGACGGCCGCTAGGTCCCGCGCAACTTCTTTGCCCTCCCTTTTTTGCGCGCGGCGGCTCGCCTAGCGCCATCCGCGATACGCTGTTTTCCCACGGTCGATCGCACCCCCACGCTCGACTGCCGTTTTGCGGTATACCGCAAATTTTCGGAAAACTGTCGATTGCCAGTCTCAAGCTGGGCGAAGCAATCTATAGCTTCGAAACGATTCATTGACACGCGCCACTTTCCCGAGCGATTCGGGGGCGATGAAACAGCTTGCAGGACGATCGGGCGAGACCAATGCCAATGGCGGTGCGAACTACAATGCTTGTCGTCGATGGCGATCGCAGTGCGCGCGAGCGACTGGCCGAGATACTGAAGGCTCACGGCTGCGCCGCTGTGGCGGTTCCCGACATTGCCACCGCACTCGTCGAGGTCGATCGCAACGAGATCGACGTCCTGTTCTCCGAACTGACGCTCGCCGACGGCGAAGGCATTTCGCTGATTTGCGCCGCGCGCCGCCGCTGGCCGACCAGTCAGGCCGTCGTGGTTGCGGCTCATGCTTCGCTGGAGACGTCGATCGAGGCACTGCGGCATCGCGTGGCCGACTTTGTGCTCAAGCCGATTTCCGACTTGAAGATCGTCTCCGCCCTGGAGCGAGCCCGCGCGAGTCGCAATCGACAAATCGTCGGCGAGCCTCGCGTTGCCACGATCGAATACTCCGCGAGCGGCGCATTGCGTTCGCTCCATGCGACTCACGGCGATGGCCCCAAACGGGGAGTCTTGGGCGGCAACCTCCGCGATTGGAAGCAACGACTGGTCCGCGAAGCAGTCGATGAGTGCCACGGCAACAAAGCCGCGGCGGCCCATGCTCTGGGCATCAGCCGGCGAACGCTCTATCGCATCTTGCAGGCCCCGTCCGACGAAAACGAGTAGGATCGTCCGCCGACCGGGAGGCTCCCCCTCTCAAGGCGGAGCCGCGGTTTGTTCCAGTCGCGGCAGCCCCTCCTTTCTTCGGACCGCCAGTGGCCAACATCCCTGCTTGACGATTGCTCGGCCACCGTCCAAACTGGCAAAGCATGAAAACCCGCTTTGCCGCGTGGCTGGCAGCGGCCGCCTCCGACGCCTGGCCCAGACGCCTGACTTCATCGGTCGCTCCGGCCCGGCCGACGGGTTTCGCCGTATCGGCCCCGCCCCGTTTTCAGCGCACGCCGCGCCGACCGCCAAACACCCAAGTGAGGAGCACCGACGATGGATGACGATTTGCGCAGCCTGCTGCCCCGCGTCGATTTCACGCGCAGAGGTTTCGTCGTCACGACGCTGGCCGCCGGTTTCGCCCTGGCGGCCCAGCCGGTCACCGCCGACACCATCACGACCGACACTAAGGGCCTGGATGCCGGCGAAGTGAAAATCCCCGTTGCCGACGGCAACATTCCCGCCTACCGGGCCCAACCGGCCGGCGGCAAGAACCTGCCGGTCGTGCTCGTCGTGCAAGAGATTTTCGGCGTTCACGAGCACATCAAAGACGTCTGCCGGCGCTTGGCCAAGCTCGGCTATCTGGCCATCGCTCCGGAACTCTACGCCCGTCAAGGCGACGTCTCGAAGATGACCGACTTCAAGGAAATCATCGCTTCCGTGGTCTCGAAGGTTCCCGACGCGCAGGTGATGTCGGATCTCGACGCGACCGTGGCTTGGGCCAAGGCGTCGGGCGCCGGCGACACGGCCAAGCTGGGCATCACCGGTTTTTGTTGGGGCGGGCGGATCGTCTGGCTCTACGCGGCCCACAATCCCAAGCTCAAAGCCGGCGTGGCCTGGTACGGCCGGCTCGTCCCTCCCGGTCCCTCCGACGATCTACATCCGAAATACCCGGTCGACGTGGCCGCTGCGCTCAAAGCGCCCGTCCTGGGTCTCTACGGCGGCGCCGACAATGGCATCAAGCCGGAGCACGTCGAACAAATGCGTCAGGCGCTCAAGGCGGCAGGCAAGACCGACGAGATCGTCGTCTACCCCGACACGCCCCATGCCTTCTTCGCCGACTATCGCGACACCTACCGGCCAGAGCCGGCCGCTGAGGGCTGGAAACGCATGCTCGAGTTCTTTCGCCGCAACGGCGTGGCCTGAGAGCGGCCCTTCTCCCAGGCGGTCTTTGGATAGGCACTTGGCTGCGGCTGCTATTCGGCACGCATGGCCGATATCGGGCTCAACCGGGCGGCTCGCCAGGCGGGGGCCACGGCCGCTAACAGAACAATCGCCAGTGCTCCACTGAGCAGCAACGCCACCAAATCGGCTCGCAGCGCAAAGTGGACCGAGTGACCGAAGAGGGACGCCAAACTCAGGTTGATCGTCGCGGCCAACAGAAACCCGCTGACGGCACCGGCCGCAAGTCCCAACAACCCAATCAGCACGGCCTGCGCCAGCACGGTGCGCATCAGTTGCTGACGCGGCATGCCGATCGCCCGCAGCATCCCCAGCTCTTGAGTTTGTTCCAAAACGTTCATGGTCAACGTGTTGACGACTCCCAGCGCGCCGACCAGCAATCCGAGCGCGAGCAGCACCCACAGCCCGCCCACGACTCCCGACACCATGTCGTCGACCCGTTGGCGAATCTGTGTAAAGGAATGCAACAACAACCCGTCGCGATCGGCCAGCGCCTTCAATTGGTCGGCCAGTGCCGGCGGCGTCGGACGCACGGTCGTGATCAGGTAGGCATCGACGCCCGTCACGCCAAACAGCTTTTCAGCCGCGGCTCGATCGATGTACATCATCAGACCGCCGGCCGTGTATTCGTTGATCACGCCGGCCACGCGCAGCGTGTGACTATCGCTACCGACGGTTACATGGAGCATGTCTCCTTCATGCAATTTCAATCGCTGCGCCAGCACCGACCCGACGACGATCTCGCCACCCACCAGCCGGCTGAGCACGCGAGGCGCATCGCCGCTCACCAGGGCCAACGGCAGCCGATCGTACAGGCTGAAGTTGCGCGCCACGAGCAGGCTATTCTCTCCCCCGGCATCTGTCTGCATCACCCGAGCCGAATCGACCTGGGTCACTCCGGGGAGCGATTTCAGCTCTGTTTCGAGCGACTCGGGCATCGTGACGGCATTGCGCAGCCGGGTATCAGGCATCATCGTCCGCAGCAGGTAATCGGCCGTCAGGGTTTGATCGTGCCAATCATGCACGTCCTGCGTAATGCTCAGCACCGCGTTGCTGGTTCCCAATCCTGCCGCCACCGCCATGAACAGCACGCCCACCGTGAGCGAACTGCGACCGGTCTCTCGCACCACGAGCCGTTCGGCAATTTCGAGCGGAAAGCCCCCCACACGCCCCAGAATCGACGTCAATCCGCGCACGGCCGGTCCCAGCACGGCGGGCAGCAACAAGACCACCGCGATCAACGACGAGATCACCGTGCCGATGGCCAACCACATGGGCGCCCCGCCCAACACGCACCAACCGGCGAGCGCCGTGCTGACGGTGAAGACGATGATGCCCGCCCGCGCCGATTTCCGATAGCTTCCCCGCGGCCGCGAGGCCACCTGCGGTCGCAGACCTTCCAGCGGCGAGACCCGGCTCGCCCGACGGGCCGGATACCACGCGCCGGCCAGGCACAACAGCGGGCCAAAAATCGCCCCCACCACCAGCGGCCATCGCGGCATGGGAGCCTCGGGCAAATCGATCTGCAGGATCTGCGACATCGTGCCGGCCAGCATCCGTCCGCCATAAATCCCCGCCGGAATCCCGAGTAGGGTCCCGCATACGCCCAGCAGCAGCGCCTCGCTGGTGATCATCGTCATGATCTGCCGTCGCGTCGCGCCGATCGCCCGCAAGATCGAGATCTGCCGTCGCCGTTCGCCGACACTCATCAAGAACACATTCAGCACGATGAAGACCGCGGTGGTAAACGACAGCGCCGTGGTCAGGTTCAGGCTGACCTGCGTCAGCTTCAGCGATTCTTCGGCCAGCCCCAACTGCGCCGCCGGCACCTTGGCCGTGACTCCGGGGGGAAGGACTTTGGCGGCCTCGGCGATCACCGTCGCCGGGCTGACCCCTTCGCTTAAAAACACGTGAAACGAGTCGACCTTGCCGTTGGACCGGAACCAGCGCTGCAGCCGTTTGACCGGCGCCAACAACATTCCTCCCTGCAGCAAACGGGACGCGTCGTTCAGCTTCACCAGTCCGGAAACGTGGCACGTGTGCAGCAGGCTCGACGTCATCAACTTCACTTCGTCCCCCGGCCGAATCGACAGGCTCGCGGCGAACTGGGCGTCGAGCACGACGTCGTTCGCCTCTTTCGGCCAGTCGCCGGCGGCGAGCGTAAAGCCGCCGATCGATTCGGGCTGGTCCAGCACGATTCCTTCGGCCAACACCGTCGCCTTCCCCTTGTCGCCAGCGAATAACTTCGTGGCCCGATTCAACACCGGCACGACGGCGCGAACACCGGGCAGTTTTTCGATCTCCACCGACAGGTCTTGCTCGATCGGTGCGCCGCCGGCTGCGACCACTTCCAAGTTGGCGTCTCCCGCCAAAGCGCGGAATACCTGCTGATAGGCCTGGCGCGCCGTCCCGCTGGCGGCGGCCACGGCCACGATGGCCGCTACGGCAATCACCACGCTGAGCAGACTGAGCAGACTGCGCCCCGCGCGGCGAGTCAGCTCGCGCCAGGCATCGCGCCAGATCATCATGGCCGCGGCTCCGAGCCACTGGCGGCCAGGGCCGCGTCGTGCGGAGGATGATCGCCGACGACCTGCCCATCCCGCACGCCAATCACCCGGTCGCTCCGCGCCGCCACCGTGGCGTCGTGCGTGACGAGCACCACTGTCTGACCGTGTCGGTCGACCAGGTCGCGCAAGATGGCGATCACCATGTCGCCATTGGCACTGTCCAGATTGCCCGTCGGCTCGTCGGCCAGAATGATGGCTGGGCCGGCAATCAGCGCCCGAGCCACGGCCACGCGTTGCTGTTCACCGCCGGAAAGCTGGCTCGGCAAATGGTCGCCGCGTTCGGCCAGACCGACCAGGCCGAGCATCTCCAAGGCCCGGCTGCGAGCCTCGGCCGGCCGCACCCCTGCCAGCCTGAGCGGCACGGCGACATTCTCCACGGCCGAAAAAATCGGCAGTAGATTGAACTGCTGAAACACAAAACCGATGCGCCGGCGGCGAAACAACGTCCGCTCGTCGTCGCCCAATGCGCCGACGGCCTCGCCATCGATCAGCAACTCGCCATCCGTTGGCACCTCGAGCGCCCCCAGAATATTGAGCAGCGTGCTCTTGCCCGATCCCGACGGACCCATGATCGCCACGAAGCTGCCCCGCGAAATCTGTAAATCGACCCCGCGCAGCGCGTGAACCTGGACCCCTTCGTCATAAACTTTCGTCAGACGCCGGGCTTCGATGACAAAAACCATGGAGTGCTAATCGCTCGGAGGGAGTGGTGGGGGGTGAGGGCGTGATGTTTTCCTCGCGGCAATCTGCTAGCGGTGCTTTGCTTCTGCCACGCCGCGGGTGGCGGTCGCCGCCACTTGGTTCACATATTCGTCGAGCAGCCGCGCGGCGTCAACGGGCGCGAAGTACCGTGGATCGCACTTCACCGAGATCGTCAGGTCCTCGGCACTGGTCACCACCGCAAACGCAGCCCGCGTTCCGGGCCGTATCGGAGGAACGCCCGTCAGCCCGCAAAACACCGTATTGCCCACGATCAATCCATCGGAAGCCCGCGGAAACTCCGTGACGAATCGTCGGGCGGGCACCCCAAAGT
>Ga0182024_10011050_pt1 | contig 18239 bp, 16 predicted proteins | sample P32metaG_FD_120480 | JGI IMG/M metagenome (GOLD analysis project Ga0182024, IMG submission 120480) | Permafrost microbial communities from Stordalen Mire, Sweden - P3-2 metaG (Illumina Assembly) | ecosystem: Environmental > Terrestrial > Soil > Wetlands > Permafrost | place: Sweden: Stordalen... | reverse complement strand
CGGGCGCGCAGCGACAAGCCGCCCGAGGGCTTCGGGGATGGCAATCGGTTGAGTCATTTCGCCAGTATCCTAGCGCGGGCATTCGCTGCTTGCAAACCAATGGGGTCTTCCCACAATACCCCCGGTTTTGTTGGGCGGATTTGTTAGGAGCGGCTCCCGCCAAGAGCCACAAATTCCACGGAATCAATCGTATGCGCAAGTTGTTGGTTGCCAACCGAAGCGAGATCGCCATTCGCGTTTTCCGGGCGGCAACGGAACTGGGACTCGAGACGGTCGCGGTCTACACCTATGAAGACCGATTTTCACTTCACCGCTTCAAGGCCGATGAGTCTTATCTCGTTGGGCCGATCGAGGGCGGCGCGCCGGTCAAGGGATATCTCGACATTCCCGCCCTGATGGCCATCGCCAAAGAGCACGGCGTCGACGCCATCCATCCCGGTTACGGATTCCTTGCCGAGAATGCCGGGCTCGCCCGGGCCTGCGCCGAGAACGGCATCACCTTCGTCGGCCCCGACGCCAGGCTGCTCGAAACCTTCGGCGACAAGACCGCCGCCAAGCGCGTGGCCAAGCAGACCAACGTCCCCACCCTGCCCGGCACCGAGCATGGTTTAACTGATCCCAAGCAGGTGCAGGCGGCGGCTCAGGAGATCGGCTATCCGGTCATTATCAAAGCCAGCTTCGGCGGCGGCGGGCGCGGGATGCGCGTGGTGAAAGATGCAGCCGACCTCCTTCCGCGATTGGAAGAGGCGCAGCGCGAAGCTGGGGCCGCCTTCGGCCGCGGCGAAGTTTTCGTCGAGCGCTACGTCGCCCGCGCCAAGCACATCGAAGTGCAAATCCTCGGCGATTCGCACGGCAACCTCGTTCACCTATGGGAACGCGATTGCTCGGTGCAGCGACGGCACCAGAAGGTCGTCGAGATCGCGCCGAGCATCGATCTGCCGCTCGATCTGCGCAAGCGAATCTGCGAGGCCGCCGTGCGCCTTTGCAAGGGCGCCAACTACGTCAATGCGGGAACCGTCGAGTTTCTGTTGGAGCTCGATCGCAACGACTTCTTCTTCATCGAAGTCAATCCGCGCATCCAAGTCGAGCACACGGTGACGGAAGTGGTGACCGGCGTCGATCTGGTCAAGAGCCAGATCCTGGTGGCGCAGGGCTATAAGCTCCACGAGCCGCCGCTCAATATTTTGCCGCAGGACAAGATTGAAACCCGCGGCTATGCGATGCAGTGCCGGATCACCACCGAGGATCCGGAAAACCATTTCATCCCCGACTACGGCCGGATCACCACCTATCGCTCCCCCGGCGGATTCGCCGTGCGACTCGACGGCGGCAACGGGTTCGGCGGCGCGGTCATCACGCCCTACTTCGATTCGCTGCTGGTGAAGATCACCACCTGGGGCACGACGTTCCTCGAGTCCATCCACCGCATGGACCGCGCCCTGCGCGAGTTCCGCATCCGCGGCGTGAAGACCAACATCCCGTTCCTGGAAAACCTGCTCCATTCCCCGCAGTTCCAGAGCGGCGACGCCACGACGACCTTCATCGATTCCACACCTGAGCTTTTCCGCTTCCAGGCAAGACGAGACCGGGCCACCAAAATCCTCAGCTACCTCGGCGACGTGATCATCAACGGCCGGCCGGACGTGAAGGGAAAGATCGATCCCAAGCGCGAGCTGCCGGAAGCGCCGATCCCGGCGTATGCCGTCGGCTCGCCCGTTCCGCCCGGCATGCGGAACAAATTACTGGAAATGGGGCCGGACAAGTTTTCGAAGTGGGTGCGCGAGCAGAAGCCGTTGATGTTCACCGATACGACGTTTCGCGATGCGCATCAGTCGCTGCTCGCGACGCGGGTCCGCACGCACGATTTGCTGATGATCGCCGATGCGGTGGCGCACCTCTGCCCGCAGCTTTTCAGCCTCGAAATGTGGGGCGGCGCCACGTTCGACACCTCGATGCGCTTCCTTCAGGAAGACCCGTGGGACCGGCTCGATCAGCTCCGCACCCGCATCCCCAACATCCCCTTCCAGATGCTGCTGCGGGCCAGCAACGCCGTGGGATACACCAATTATCCCGACAACGTGGTGATCGAGTTTGTGAAGGCCTCGGCCGCCCACGGCATCGACGTCTTCCGCATCTTTGATTCGCTCAACTGGACCGCCAACATGAAGGTGGCGATGGAGGCGGTGCGGAATCACACCCAATCCATCTGCGAAGCCGCCATCTGCTACACCGGCGACATCCTCGACCCCAAGCGCACCAAATACAGCCTGCAGTATTACGTGAAGATGGCCAAGGAGCTGGTTTCCATGGGAACCCATGTTCTGGCGATCAAGGACATGGCCGGCCTGTGCAAACCGTATGCGGCCGCCGCCCTGGTGAAGGCGCTGCGAGAGGAAGTCGGCGTCCCGATCCACTTCCACACCCACGACACCAGCGGCATCAATGCCTCCAGCCTGCTCCGCGCCGCCGATGCCGGCGTCGATATCGTCGATGGCGCACTCTCTTCGATGAGTGGCACCACCAGCCAGCCGAATCTCAACTCGATGGTCGCGGCATTGCAGCACACCGAGCGCGAGTCCGGCCTCGACCTGACGTCGCTCAACCATCTGAGCGACTACTGGGAAACGGTTCGCAAATACTATTACCCGTTTGAAGAAGGCCTGATGTCCGGCACCGCCGAGGTGTATCAGCATGAAATGCCCGGCGGGCAATACACCAACCTCCGCCAGCAGGCCAAGAGCCTCCACCTTGGGGACCGCTGGCATGAAATCGCCGACGCCTACGCCCAGGTCAACCAGCTCTTCGGCGACATCGTCAAAGTCACCCCGTCCAGCAAAGTGGTCGGCGATCTGGCCCTGTTCATGGTGACCAACAACCTGACCGCGATGGACGTGCTCGCCCCCGATAAGCGGATCAACTTCCCCCGCAGCGTCGTCGAGATGATGCAAGGCATGCTCGGCCAGCCCGAGGGTGGCTGGCCCAAGGTGCTGCAAAAGATCGTGCTCGATTCCGCCGGCGCCAAGCCGATCGAAGGCCGGCCCGGCGAAAAGATGCCGCCGGTCGATTTCGCGGCGACGAAAAAAGACCTTGCCGCCAAGACCAAGACCGACCCGCACGAAACCGATGTGCTCTCGTATCTGATGTATCCCCAGGTGTATCTCGATTACGAAAAGCACCTGCGCCAATACGACAACACCAGCGTGATCCCCACGCCGGCGTTCTTCTACGGCATGCAGGGCGGCGACGAAATCGCCGTCGAAATCGAGCCCGGCAAAACCCTCATCATCCGCTACCTGACCTCCGGCGACCCTCGCGAAGACGGCATGCGCACCATCTTCTTCGAGCTCAACGGCCAACCTCGCGAGGTGAACGTCCCCGACCGCAAACTCGAAGGCAACCTGCACCGCCATCCCAAGGCCGACGCCGACGACCCCGACCAGGTCGCCGCCCCCATGCCCGGCAAAGTCTCCACGGTTGCTGTCTCGAAAGGCCACGCCGTGAAGGAAGGCGAACGTCTGCTGTCGATCGAGGCGATGAAAATGGAAACCGCCGTCTACTCACCCCGCGCTGCCAAAGTGAAGGACGTGTTGGTCAAGCCGGGGTCAGCCGTCACCGCGGGGGATTTGCTGATCGTGCTGGAAGACGCCGGGAGCTGATTCGCGCCACCCCGGATGCCGGATTCAGGTGGGTTACCTCTGATTTGCTCGATGCGATCCGGTGGCACGGGCGTCCCGCCCGTGCGAGGCACCTTCAGACGATGCGTGGCCGACTGCTGATGACGTCGGCCGCGTCGGCGGCACTCAGTCTGCCTTCTGCATAACCAATCGAAGGCCCTCGGCGACCATTTGCGATCGCTTCAGTTTGTGCCGCTTGGCGAATGAATCAGCTTGCTTTAGCAGCCCCCGCTCGATGCTTACTGGAACGATCTTCGCCCCCTTGCCGACAATCGGCCGACCTGCGGAGCGCGCGACGGCCCGGCCCTTGGCTCGTGCCACGCGATGGAGTGCCTTATCCGATTCCCTCAGCGATTCGCTCGGGAAACCTTGCGGGAATCTATCGTAAATGGCCACCTCCGCATCCTTCTCGGCATCGGTAAGCGCCATGAAGCGCTCGTACTCACTGATCTTCTTCTTTGCCATAAACATCTCCGCTTATCGACCGCGGCGTCTGCGACGGGTCGTGAGCGGCATCGCGTGAATGACGAATATCGTCCCGTCGGGATCGATCAAATAAATCACTTGCACCCAGCGCCCGCCCTGCCCCCGGCCGTGCAGCTGATACTTCTCGCCTGCGCGACGCGGAAACCCACGAGAGGGGTTATTCACCACCTGCTGTGCCTCTTCCACGGAACACCCATGCTTCTCAACTTTCCCGATGTTCCACTCGATCCACCGGAGGTCATGCAGCACGACATTTGTTATATAATCAATTATCGCTGGTGTCAACGCCGATGGCCAAGGTGAAGGAACATTCTGATCAAGCCGGGATCAGCCGTCACCGCGGGGGATTTGCTGATAGTGTTGGAGGATCCGGGAAGCTGATTGGCGCCACTGCGGACGGCGGATTCAAGCGGGTTACCTCTAATCTGTCTCGATGCTCTCCGGTGGCACTGGCGTCCCGCCCGTGCGAGGCGCTGTTGGCCCAGGGGAAGGGAATCCGCGTGCCGCATTCCGGACAGGTGTCGGCGCTGGCGCGGAGGTCGTAGCCGCATTTGCGGCAGTGGCCGGGCAGAAGTTGCAATCGCCTGCGACGCCGCACAGTCATCATCGTCGCCTCACCGGCGATGGCAGAGTCACTCTGGAGGGCGAGGCTCCGGCCGAGCCGAACCTCACTCGAAGAATCGGCTCGGCCGGGGCCTCGCCCTCCCGAAGCGATCAAGCGATTCGCCCTGCTTCACCCGGCCGGCCGTGCAAAGTTTCGACAGCGCTCGCTGGGATTCAGGGTACAATGCCCCCATGAGCCTCGAAAGCATCTCCCGCGTCGTCTCCAGTGCCCACAAAGCCGCCGCCGCCGCGAACGGCGGCACGCCCGATGAAAAGGGCGCGCTCGACGTCCTTGGCGGATTGGCCGCGTTGCTGGATTCGCGCATCCAACTGCACAAGCACGCCTCGCTCCTCAGCGGCGGCGCCGCTGACGCCGCCGCGGCGAAATCAAAGCCGATTGCCGGCACTTCACATCAAGCCGCCCCCGCGGCAACAACACCGGACGACAAGAGGCGGCAAGTACCGAGTGACTCGGGCGATTCCTACGATCTGAAGTGATCGCCCCTCTTCAGCGAAGCCGCCCGGCGAATTAGCAACAAATCCATCAAGGTTCCGCAGGAAAACCAGAACGTCACGGTTTTTCCGGCTTGACGCGATGGGCGGGCGTTTGGGCCTCGGCCCATACCCCACGAATCCCAATTCGAAGTAACTGTCACGGCTCAGACAATTCCGCGTATGCCTCAGTGTAATCGTGCCCGTGCGGGCTGCGGGGATCTTGCGGGTATACGGCAACAAGAAGAATTGAATGTGTCTTATATCATCGGTATCGTGGCATGTGGGGATGGGATCGGCTGACGCACCCTGTCGTCCCTTCTGAAGATCCCGCTCGTTCCCGCAGCTCAAAGTGCTGATCTTGGGAGACGCATAAATGGAAACCGCTCCTAAAACATGTACCTCTTGTGGCACCGACGTCTCGGGGCAGAAGCGCGTAAAAGATCCGCGCAGCTTGACCTATTACTGCAAACAATGCTGGGACAGGCGAGCAGCCGAGTACCACAAGGCGAAGGCAGTGGAACGGCAACCGGCTGGAGCGACCAATGTTGCTCCCGTACGAACCAACCAGCCCGTGTCTACGCACAGGCGGTGGGTATTGGCCGTTGTCGGCATGTTTTTGGCGACCGTGGGCTTCTCGACGGCGGCATGGGTGCGCTGGCACGTGCGCTCCATCGCAAAAGACCACGTCGCCTCCACCGCCCCTCCAGGCGGGGTTGGGCAACCGGCCGGCGGCAACCGCCGCGAGTCTCTTGTAGATGCGCGATCAGCCAACACGAGCCCGCAAGCCTCCACGACAGCTCCGGGACAAGGGCGCGTGGGCGAACCCGGGATGCCGCGCCGCTTCAACGGACAAGGGAACCGCCGTCGCCCTCGAACGACGCGGCCCGAGGACCAGCGGCCCTCAAACCAACCGCCCAAGAGCAGCCCGGATGGCGATGCGTTGGCATACCGCGCGTTTGCCGAGTCGATTTCGGACTCCTTTGATGGTGCTGAGCATCAGGAGACGTTGGCGGTTCCCCGGCGACAAGCTCCGCCCAAGCCGTTGCCGAGCATGGATGCCCCCATTCAGCCGAAGGAAAAAGACCTCAATACGGTTCTCGTCGCCGTCGAGCAGCAATACGAATCCGCGAGGAAACAAATTGACCAGACGAGGCGTAAAGCCGGAAACAAGCTCGGCCGCGCCTTCGACCAAAGCAATAAGATGATGCAATCCGCCACTGACCTGGCGCTCAGCGGAAAGCTCACGGCGCATTCGACGGAACGCGAGTATGCTGGAAGAATCGGAGGCGCGCCCGCATACCGGGAAGTCGAAAGGGAAACCAACTACGGTATCTTCGCCGCAATAGGGGCGGGACTGGCCGCGGGTAAAATGCAGTCGGAGGCGATGAAGGCGGACTACAAAGCCAGGATCGAAGCGGAAAAACAGATCGAATCCGCGCGTGTCGCTGCCTGGCGCGCACTTACGCCGCATCTCTCTGAATTCTATGCAAACGTGGCCGCGGCGGGTTCGGGCCGTGATGTGCTGAGCCTTCAGATCAGTCGTGGCACGCCGGATGAACGCCCGGGAATGGTCGCAATCAACATTTCCGGACGGACGCTTACTCACGTCACGATTCTGACCAAGATCGTGCATTTTGAGTCCCAACCATCATCCATGGTTGATCAGTGGTTCTATATTCCGGAATGGGAACCCCAGCGGAAGATTGAGCTTTTAGGATCGTATGTTCCGAACATAGAGTCCGACGATCTGAGGAAGAGGACCGATCTCGGCGCCATGCCCAGCCAAAGTTATGAGGACTCGAGCGTAGGGCTAGCCGGCGGTGCATTGCGTGCTACGGTTCAGATGTATTGTTCTCAACTGGCCGTGCAGCCGACGGAATTCGCGTTTCCCGAAAACGCTCCGAGGGCGGCGTCGTGGGAGCTGGACGCCGCGTGCAGGATTCTTCTTGAAGGAATGTTTGCCGAGGAATCCCGCGCTGAGGCCGAGCGACTCCGAAAGACCCCCGTGATCAATGCACCCGGTCTAAATAACGTTCGCGTGAAGGCGCCAAATGTCGGGCTCCCTTTGATGCCGCGGCGAATGGATCCTCAGCAGCATCCCGCCTCGTTAGCAATCGCACGCCAGATCGTCGACCACGCTCTGGCGTACGTCCCTGACAACAGCGCCGAGGCGACAGGTTTGCGTAATTTCCTGAATGATCCGCAGGCATCCACACGGGATTATTGCCGCAAACTGATCGCAAAGGCGGTCTCAGGGGTTCCCCTCAATATCCCTTTACACGGCACGTGGAGCGCCGCGAGAGCAACCGCACTCATGGCGCGATCGCTCGGAAACGTCAACTCGCGGATGGACCTGACGATCAAGGGCATCGACGCGGACGGCGAACATATCACCGCCACGCTCGAAAACCCGAGCTTTCCCGGCGAAAGCCAGAAGTACATCGGCCGGCTTACGAGACAGGCGGCTTCGGATAACACGCGTCAGCAGTCAATCGGCCGAAGTGTCGTCCTGCACTTGGAGCCAGTCAGTCCGGTAAACGCGACTGGGCATAAACTCACGGCAGATACAGTGCAGCACCCGGCGAATTGGGCCGACCTGGAGCTAACGATCCAAGAACGCGGCTTTCATGGCACAGGCACGTTGTGGGGCGATTTCCAAGTCGTGCCACCGATCCATAGCATTCCAGTCGAGGTGACCTTCCCTTTCTGACAAACTCGGCTAGAGATAAAAATGGGAGGAAGCATCCCCCGCGTCGTCTCCAACGCCCGAAAGCCGCCGCGGTGAGCGGCGGCACGCCCGATGAAAAGGGCGCGATCGACGTCCTCGGCGGATTGGCCGCGTTGCTCGACTCGCGGATCCAACTCCACAAGCACGCCTCCCTTCTCAGCGGCGCCGCCGCAGACGTCGCCGCGGCAAAACCAAAGCCGATCGCCGGCACTTCCCATCAAGCCGCCCGCCGCCGCAACAACGCCGGACGATAAGAAGCGGCAAGTGCCAAGTGACTCGGGTGATTCGTACGACCTGAAATGACCCCAACGCTGGACAATTAAGAATTTCCGAATGTCCCACGCCCACCCGTTCGGCTCCGGCCCGTTCACATCGTTGGCCGCTGCACCGCTGTGACCGGATCGATGACTTGGATTTCGGTAAATCGGGTAAAATCGGATAGATTGAAGGTAAGCAGATGGGTCACGCCGTGGATCAGCATGTACGCAACCAATCGAGCATCGTGCGCGTTCTTCCCCTTTACATCATGCTGCACGATCAGGCGGTTGGATGGACCTCAGCAACAGGTTCGTGTCCACCAATACGCTCATTCGCCGCGCCCTGAATAGATGCTCTCACGGCTATCATCGACGAAATGTCCAGCCGCGGGCCGTCCACCCACCCATGCATCAAACGCTGGCTTCCACTGAGCGTAGGGCAACCCAGAAGGGTCGGTCAGATCTTCCGGCACACTTAGCTTCTCATCTACCGCCTCACGAATCAGCGTCGCCACATCCTTGCCGGTTTCGGTAGCCCGCTCCTGCAGTTTCTGACTGGTTTCGGCTGGTAAAGAAAGCGTGATCGTCATGGTCCACCTTCGATTATCATAGCAACACCGCCGATGGCAAGGAATTCGACCCGGGCGCGCAGTTACCACGTCGCCGACCCCGGCGCCGCCGTCCTGGTCCACCTGACACCCTGGGTCTCCCGCACAATACAACATCCCCTACCGCGTCGAGACTCAGAGCACAATGCCCCCACGACCGTCGAAAGCATCTCCCGCGTCGTCTCCGCTGCCCTGAAATCCGCCGCCGCAGTGAACGGCGGCACGCCCGACGAAAAGGGCGCGCTCGACGTCCTCGGCGGATTGGCCGCGTTGCTGGACTCGCGGATCCAACTGCACAAGCACGCCTCGCTCCTCAGCGGCGCCGCCGACGCCGCGGCCAAGCCAAAGCCGATCGCCGGTGGTTCCCCTCTGCCAGCCCCCGCGGCACCGACGCCAGACGACAAGAAGCGGCAAGTGCCCGAGTGATTCGGGCGTTTCCTATGACCTGAACTGATCCGAACGCTGAACAATTAAGAATGTCCGAAACGCGATCGCGCAAGCGTCCATTCGTGCTCTACCTGTAGCTCGCCGGCCCAGTGAATGAGATAGTCCATATCCAGCTCTGTTTCACGGAGTTTGAGGATCCCGGCGATGTCGCGCAAGTGCTTTTCCGAGCCGCCTTCGCGGAAGAAGAGCAACTTCCCGAGAATAATGTCTTCAGGCGCTCCGACGTAGAATTCGAACCCCGGTTCCAGTGACATCAGGCGGCGGCGCGACAGCTGAAGCTGGCTCCAGGCATCTGAGCCTCGAATCGTTAAATCGACTTTGTTCCCAGTAGCAGGATGAATGATGTTGAATTGCGTTCCACGACGAATCGCGTCTTGCGCGGCCTCGGGACTGAAGTAGAACTCATCGGACGGAAAGAGCTTGGCCAAACCCGGTAACTCCGAAGCGCCAAGGGCGATTAGCACGTCCACATCATAGGTAGCGCGGGGTTCCCCCCAAAATCCACTGGCAAATGAGCCAACGACCATGTACCGCATGCCGGACGTTTGCAAAGTGCGAATAATCTGGCGGAAGAACTCAAGTTGATCCACGGGCCATCCTTTGGCTGGTTTCTGCCTGCACCAGCAACTCGCTCCAATCGGGGTGGGCGCTGCGGACCTGAGAGGCATGCATTGCACGAAGCAATGGCCAGCCGCCTGCCACCATGCGGAGTTTCTCCGCACCGGTTTTGCGCCGGAGAATGGCGGCAACGAGGTCGTCCACCACCTCCGGATCGGGCGAGACACGACGGCGTTCATTCACAAATGTACTGTAGCACGGCAATAGACGGTGGTGTAGCGGCGGAGGCGTGCTTGGATGCCCTTCGCCGAATCGCCAAGCCCCGCGGCGGCATCGCCGAGGCCGCGCGCAACGCCGGCGTCAAGCCAGAGAGCCTGCATCGCGCTCCGGCAGAACGCGGCAACGCGCGCATATCAACCCTCCACGCGGTCAACAACGCCGTCGGGCTGCGGCTGACGATTGAGCCGGTCTAGACTGATCTGTGAAAGGAAGGGTTCCGTCGTGCGTTTTCAGTAGTGACCCCCTTGCGTTTTCGCCAGCAGTCTCCCGATTGACATCACGGCACCCGGATGGCTACGATCTAGATGGCAAGCGCGAGGTCATCTAATTCTTCTCGATAAGCCTTGCCAATGACAACGGATTCGATTCCAGCCACCTGAGACGTAAAGCGTCTATGACTGGGAGCGGGGCGGTCGCCCACGAGGCGATCGAAGGTTCCAAAAGAGCCCGAGTCCGTACAGCTGTGAAGAAGGTCAAGTTCAGCGCCGCCTTCCGAAGTCTGTCGCCATTCCCGCTTGGTGGCATGAGTCGGTCGCATAGGCGCGAGCTTCTTTTGAGCGACGCACGAGGCGTCTGTCGCTTGAGGAGTTCGCGCAATGCGCTCCCCCGAGAAAAGCCACTTCACGCTTGTTTGGATATTGACGGGCTGCTTTTTGTTCGCCGCCGTTCTATTCGGTGTTCTTCACGCAACGGGAACCGTCGCTCTGTTTGTTTATGGGACGGTAGAACTCGTCAAGTTGACCTTCCGCCACTTTCGCGCAATGGACAAGCTTAGAAGAACGTCAGCCTCTTCGCCCCGTTGTGCTTCGCATAAGTCCCCCACGTCCAGCCCACGATATGGCGCAGGCAATCGAGGAGGTCGTCGCCCTTCTCGTCCGCAGGCTCGTCGAGAAGGGCGAGGAAGGCTCGCTGCCTGGTCCCGTTCAAACAGAAGGACAAGTCGTATGAAGACGCTGTGCATCATCGTTATCGCCCTCTTGGTGATCGGCTGCAAAAAGGAAGTACCTCGTTATGTGCAAGCCAAGTACGCACTGGACCAGATGCTCGCCGGATGGCAAGGTGGTTTTCAGCAGGACGGTCTGCGCGCCCGCAACATACTGAATCAGCCCGATGCTGAAGTACAGGACATGCTCCTTCATCGTAAGCTCTTGGAGTATAGGATTAACTACCTTAAAGATGATGGCGATCAAGTCATTGGCACGGTGAACTTGACACTGGAAGGGTTGCCGCAGGTGCAATGCACTGTTGTGATGACCTCCACGCCGTTGGGAGATGACGGGGCGCTGAACTGGGTTGCCGATCTATCGAGATGAGGCTTTCCGAAATCAGCGTCGCGCGGCCGGTGTCCTGCCGTGGAAGAAGATCGAGGACGTGACGGCCTCGGCTTCCGGCACACGGAGGTAAGATTACGATGTTCGCCATCGGCCAAGAACCGAGCGGCCTTCATCGTGTCTATAGCGTGACGGTGGGCCGATGCGTCAAGTGCGGGTACGATTTGCGTGCATCCACGGGCGCTGCCCCGAATGCGGAGCGGAGACAACCGCATAATCCGTCGCCTGTTCACTTTTGCCGCCGCGATCTCTCTGCTGCTGGCAATCCTTCTGTCGTTGGCGATGGCGTGGGGCAAGATCGCCCCAACGGAATTCGTCTGCGCCGGAGGCGGCAAGCTTTTCCAGTTCACCATCGGCCGCAACACGGTGCTGCTGGCGCGAATCGACGGCGTTTCGCTTGACGCTCACGATGCCATTATACTTCGGCTTCTGGTCTCGCAGCCAGCCAGAGTGGCGGGTACGATAGCGGTATGCCCCAGGGGATCGGCTGCGGCTTCATCGTGTTTGTCTTTCTCGTCGCTGGCGCGTTCGCGGGCTTGATACCTCTCTGGCTCGTGCTTGTCATCGCTGGGTACGCAGTAGTCGTTGGCGTGTACATGGGCTTCACCGGAAAGCGAGGCTTCGGCCTCGGAAAGTACACCTACACCGGTGATCGCACTGTCAACGTGCGGGCGCACAAGCGCCGCATGCCACGCCGTAAATGAGCCGCTCTCAAGGCGGGGCGCATCAAAGGGGACCGGCGCAATCGGCCACGTCGTTGATGCAGACCCTTGGGGCCACACTTCGCCGCTGTCGCCCGGAAACCTGACCACGCATTGGCTCTATCCGCGCCGATGCCTGCTGCTGACGGCGTTGCTGCCCGCTACTTGGGTGCGGCGGCGATGGCGCGGCCGGCAGAAAAGCGGTCGCGGCTTTGAGGTTGCGGAGGATAACGGACCGGGTTCGATTTTTATCTCCTTACCCCGCCCCATGGATTGGTGGGTGGTCGGTTGTCGCGATGACGTCAAATCCACGGCGAGCATCGTCGCGGCGAGGAGCGGCGAGCAGGGCGCGAAGCATTCGGAACAGCAGGAAGACCGCAAGATAGACTGCGGCGGAGCCGAGCAGGATTTGGCGGGCGAGGACGAGGTGGTCGGAGAAGCTGTGCGGCGAATAGGTTGGCTCGGCAGGGATGAGGGCCGCGGCCAGGCCCAACACGACCGGGGGAGCATACCACCAGAGCGACCAGCGGGTCATCGCTTCATTATATCAGTCGCGGGATCGAAGGGCCGCTGGTCGGAAACCGCGGCTTGTTCCTGGACTTCGGTTCGATGCGGCCGTTTTGTGGACGACGAGCACTCCACCAAGCGAGTATGCGGCTGTTCCGACGGAAGGTCGTTGCTCGGCCCCTCACGCCGTGGGCAGAGCTTTAGCGCCGCCCCGGATTCTCCATGCGCGCTCTGAGAATCCGGGGCGGCGCTGAAGCTCTGCCCCCGGCGTGAGGGGCCAAGAGGACGGTGAGGGGACGTCTTGGGGTTGGGGGGAGAGGGATGATCGGGCATCGTGGATTTGGCTTTCATTTGCGGATCGGAAGGGTTTGGGATAACTAGGGGGCGGCGGTTCAACCCGCAGAGGAGCACGAAGCCGATGACGCGAACGACAGTGGCGGTGGCGGCGGATTATGCGGATGCGATGCTGGTGGGCCGGAGGTGGAAGAACCTGCTGGTTCTTCTGCTGACCGTTTTCCTGATCATCCAGATCGGCGTCTTCTTCTTTGTGCGCTTCTACAGCGGCGGGAGTCTGACGCTGACGGCGGGCTCGACGACGCAGCCGGCGCTGACTGCGACGCACGACTTCACGCCGGGACTGGCGTGGCTGACCAACTTCGTCTGCTTCCTCAGCATGGTGTGCGTGGTGGTGCTGGCCGTCGTCCTGCTGCTGATTGTGGGCATCATGCTGGTGGGACGATTGGTGGGCGTGTCCCACGTCACCAGCGCGTTCGTCTGGTGCGTGCTGCTGGCGGCACTGCTGTTCCCGTGGCAGTCGCTGTGGAACTATCCGGTCGCCGGAACCACGCAGACATCGCCGGACACGAATGAGACGCTGGCGGTTGGGCCGCGGTACGGGCTGCCGGGGGCGCTGTATACGTGGCCCGAGTTGGAGCACCAGGCTCACTTCTCGAATGCCGACTACAGGTTCGCATGGCTGAAGTGGGCGCGGTTCGTCGTTTGGCCGCTGGTGGCGCTTCTTATTCTGGGCTCGGTTCAAGTACGGAGCACGCGGGGGCTGAGGTTCGCGCTGGGAGAGGCCGAGCTTCAGGTGGCGTCGACGACGACGCTGCTGACGCCGCCGGGGGCGGTGTAACGGTCTGGATGGATCGGATGCTCAAACGTTTCACAAGCCGAGGCAGAGCGGCGCGAGGAGAGCGAGCAGAATGACGGTGGGTTTGCCGCCGCGCCGCCTCGGGTCGGATGCGCGAACGCGCTTGGAGAACCCGAGGCGGCGCGGCGAATCACGGCTCGCAAGGCGCAGGCAATCTCGCGCCGCCTTGCCTCGGCTTGGGAGTGGGCTCGAAATGGGCGGCGTTATTGCCGCGGATCGTAGTGGGCGGCTTGCTGGGTGAAGAGGCGATCGACGAAGTCGACGTGGCCGTCGGCGAAGGCGACGTTGCCGCGGCGGTTGTCATCGGAGCGGGCGTTGCTGCCGATGAAGGGGGCGCTGTGCCGGACGGCCAGGAAGTTTTCGTCAGCCTGCCCAACCAGAATCGGGCTGAAGTTGCCGTCGTCCAGCGAATGCTCGTCTTCGTCGAAGAGCAGGATCTTCTCGGAAGGGGTGTGCATGCCTGACACGCGCGGGCTGTATTGCTTGTAGAAGCTGCTGAACAGCATGTTCATCGTATAGCTGAAGGGATACGGCCACTTCGAGATGGTGAACCGGGAGTGGTTTTCCACCAGATCGGCTGGGCAGATCAGCGTGGCGGTTTGCAGGTTGATGTAGCGCGCGATGGCCGACTTGCGGGGATCGCGATCCCCCTGCCAGTAGACCCAATCCGAAAACTTTTCGCCATTCTCATCCACGCCCGCGGCAAAGGGGTATAGATCCTGGTTGTCCTGGGTATACATCATCATGGCCATGCCCAGTTGCTGGAGGTGGCCGGCGCACACCACCCGCCGGCCCTGCTCGCGGGCGGCTTGCAATGACGGAAGCAGCATCGCGATCAGCACGGCAATGATGCCGATCACCACCAGCAGTTCCACCAGCGTAAATGCACGTCGTCTCATGCGGCTGCTCCGGGAGATGAGCCGGCATCATACCGCGACTCACAAGAAAGCGGCAAAGATCCGTGCCCTGTCGCCGAAGCCGAGGCAGAGCGGCGCGAGGAGAGCGAGCAGAATGACGGTGGGTTTGCCGCCGCGCTGCCTCGGGTCGGATGCGCGAACGCGCTTGGAGAACCCGAGGCGGCGCGGCGAATGACGGCTCGCAAGGCGCAGGCAATCTCGCGCCGCTTTGCCTCGGCTTGGGAGTGGGCTGGAAATGGGCGGCGTTATTGCCGCGGGTCGTCGCGGGCGGGTTCGGGGACGGCCTTTCGAGACCGTGAACCGCGAGTGATTTTCCAGCAGATCTGCCGGGCAGACGAGCGTCCCGGTTTCTAGCAATATCTCGATAAATTCCAGCCTTTTGAAAAAAGACGCAAAATCGGAAGCGCAGATCCTGCAAAGGCTTGCGCGCCGATAATTCAGATTTCACCTATATAGTGAGGGGATGCATTTTTGATGGATGCTCAGTTGTAGTTTCTCACCACACATTGCCAATTCTCTCACCTACTTGACAGGTCACCCCAGCGCAGACCGAAAGCCGGGCCAAAAAGGCCGGCTTTTGAACGGCGTTCGATTGTCCGTCAAACTGGCATAGAAGCCGGTTTGACATCCCCCTCAAATAGCGAAGTGGGCGCGGGCTCGGCTTGCGCCGCCGCTGCATCTTTTTGGACCGGCGGCAGTGCGCCATCGCGCGCGATGACTGCCTTCAGCATGTCGATCAGTTTCCACGCCTCGCGCGGGGCCAGCTTGCGCACCTGATCGGTCCGGCCGCCGCTGAAACGCTCGCAGAGCGACGACAAGGGGTATCTCTGAAGCGGTGCCAGCTCTTCGATCTTGCGGAGCATTCGCGGGCCGCACATCGACCCGCGGGCCGCCACGCGGCCACGCCAGTAGTCGGCCGGGTGCCGATCGTCGGCAAACCCGCTGTCCTCCAGAATGGCCATCACGTTCTCAAAGCCGGCCTGGTCAAGTTGCTTGCTGCTCTCGACGCCGGCCGCGTTCATGAGTGCCATGCGGTATTGCGGGTCGTTCCAGCCCACCCGCTTGCGGGCCAGTTGAATGAGCTTCACTTGGGTTGCCGAAATGGCCATCTCTCACCTCATCCAGCTCGCGCTGGCCGTTGCGGCTGCATGGCGTCCGGCTCCATGCGGCGCAGCAGCAGTTCCGATCGGCATGGAGACAGGCCGCATCGCAGCGCGTCGCGGAGCTGAAGCACATCGATCATGCCCAGCCCTCGCGCCTCGCCCATTACAGTGGCGTATTCCACGATCTGCACTGCCAGGCCAACCGATCCGCCGTCCGGCTCGTTGCAGAGCTGACAGAGGAAGCGAGCCCCGGCATCGGTCAACCGCATTTTGTTCCTGGCGAACATCTCGCGCACTTGCTGAATGCTCACCAGCGGCTCGCCTCCGCCGTCGCTGCTGTTTCGCATCGATTGCATCAGGTCCACGCGCGGGAAGATGCGCCGGCACACCTGCGAGAGCGATTCGTCCGCGTTCCTGGATTGCTGGCGCTCGAGGTAGGCCACCAGATCGGCCGTGCCACACCAGAGCTGCGCCGTTTGCGTGGCATCGAAAAGATCGGTGAGGAAGTAAAAGGGCCTGTCGTTTTTCGACCATCGCAGGTTGTGGATCTGGTCGATCAGCAGCAAATGACTCCGGCCGGCCAGGTAAGCCGCCAGCCGATCGAACCGCTGCTTATTCGTGCCGGTGTCCGGCTCCCCGACCGCTTTGCAGAGCTTCCGCAACAGGCCGCTGGGGCTGGCGTCCACCTTGTCCACCGTCGCCAGGCTGCATCGCCGCGGGCCAAGCTCCTGAAGGATTGCTCGCAAGGCCGTCGTCTTGCCCACGCCGCTGGTGTCCGGGCCATACACCATGCCGATCTTGCGGCAGTCGAGGCAATAGTTGGCCACCGCCTTGATCTGCAGCGCGACGTTCGTCCAAGTGAATTGCGTCGTCTGCGGCCGGCTCCGGCGCTGCTCTTCCTCAACCAGCCAGCTTTCAAGATCGATGGCCACCTGCGCCGAGTTGCCGGGGTATCTTCCGGCGATCAGTTGGGTGATCGCGCTGGCCGAATAGCCCACCGCCTTGGCCACGTCCTTGCGGTGCAAGTTATGGGTCCGGATGAACAGCTCCGCATCCGATGCCACCTGTCGGATCTGCTCGGCAGTGACTGCCGCCGCGTCCGTGCCCTCGGCAATGACGCGCTTGGCTCCCCGGATGCGCTCCCGGTCGATCAGGTCATTGGGGTCGATGCGTCGATCGTCATTCATCGGAGGGCTCCTCCAACATCCTCCCCGCCATCAGCTCTCGAAACGACATCGACGCAAATTCGTCCGGCGGCTCCGGCTCTAATGGCTCGGGACGCTCGTAGAAGAAACCTCGCGGCCAGTCGGGGCGCGGCGCCGGTAGGGGTAGGTCAAAGTTTTCGCTGGCGACTTTCAACAGATCGATGTTCTCGGCGCCGACGGCCTTGCGGAGCTGCCTCGTGTTCTCCGCGGCCCGGATCGCTGGCATTTGATCGGTGAGTGCGGTGCGCAACGGCACGATGACCGGAGGCGTCGGATCCGGATCCGGCTTCGCGGCCGCCGCCTTGTCGGCCGCGGCCGCCCACATGTGGTCCGCCACATCGTGATGCAGCCGGGGACCGGCCGTGAAATAGTCGTTGATCAGCTTGCGGTGTCGGCGCTTGGCGGCGATGGCCTCCCGGAGCTGCTCGGCGCTGGCATTGGCCGGAAGCCGCTCGTTAGCCGGTGCGCGGCAAATGAACTTGCCATCGATCGCGAAGACCAGCACGAAGCTCACATCCTTCGGATCGACCAGCAGATTCACCTGCTCGCCCAGCCGCGGGAATAGCGCCGGCTCATAAGCGCCGTAGCGCAGGCCGTTGTAGGTCACACCATTCTGCCTCACCTTCACCGGCCGCGTTTGCTTTTGCAGCAGTAAGTCAAGCTCGCTGTCCGATGCCGTCCTCCGCTCCGCCAGGCGCGCGGTGAACACTTCAGCCGGCGACTTGCCGTCCATGCCGTCCCCGTCGTGTGGCATCGCGTGATAGCCGCCATCCAGCCACGCCTTGAAGCTGGCGGAAAACTCTTCGATCGACGGCGCTTTTCCCTGCGCAACCTGTTTGGCCAGGTTCTCCGGCTTGTTCGCCGTGCAGCTCCCGGTGTAGGTGGGCCATTGCTTGCCCCACTGGCTTTCCAGCGTCCCGAAGAATCGTTCGATGGGTTTGCTCTGGCCGTGGTATGGCCAGGCGTGAACGGTGCCGACGCCCAGCCGCCCGAAGATGCCTGTGACTTCCGATTCGTTGAAGCGCCCCACCTGGCGGCGCAGCCGCCGCTCCCGCTTGGTTTCCCCCTGCAGCGCGTGGCTGTCATAGTCCTTGCCGTTGTCGATGTAGGCCACGTGGGGCACGCCGTGCGATCGCACGCCGTCCCCGAATGAGACAATGATCGTGTCCTGATTGGGGTCGTTCGCG
>Ga0182024_10011049_pt1 | contig 18241 bp, 14 predicted proteins | sample P32metaG_FD_120480 | JGI IMG/M metagenome (GOLD analysis project Ga0182024, IMG submission 120480) | Permafrost microbial communities from Stordalen Mire, Sweden - P3-2 metaG (Illumina Assembly) | ecosystem: Environmental > Terrestrial > Soil > Wetlands > Permafrost | place: Sweden: Stordalen... | reverse complement strand
GGTATCCTATCCCAGCTTCAGGGCTCCCGGCGCTATGGTGTCTACGCCCTCAGACAGAATGTGAGAAATGCGCCGGAGAATATCGAGAGAACGGAGCCGGGGAAGATCGTGACTCATTACAATATGTAGCCTTCTCCACCCTCGTGAAACAGTGTCACTGGGCCTGGTGAGCGCTCGTAAAGCATGGTCACTTGATCCGCGATCCGCGCCGCGTAATCGTCAGCTTCAAGATCGATAGTCAATTCAAGTTTAGCAGCGGACGACTTGGCCCCTTCTATCCCAAACCGGGGCGCATCACTGGCAGCGCTACAATCATCAGGATGCCTACCGTCCAAGAGATCGTTACTTCAACCGTTGCTGCGACTGGAGTGCGTCATCGCCCGATACGCCGAAACCGCTGCAGGTGGTAGGTGGGCAAGCGCTTCATGGCAGCGGGGTCCACACGCAAGTATCTGCACAGGCCCGCGTGATGTACGGCGTGGAATTCAGGAAAGAGCTTCTGAGGGTCGCCGGGCTTCCATTCATTGAACCAGAGATAAAGGCGGATTCTCAGTTTCTCTTCCCGGATGCGGCCCTCGGAGTACTTACGGAACATGGGAATCACCCCACCGCTGTCGCAGTAGACGTCACCAGTTAAGACCTGAATCAGGTCAGTGAACCCAGCCCCATCATCACCATTGACGATGGCGAGCACGTTGGGGTGGTCCATCAGAGGGTTGACTGCATCAAACTGCCGCACAGCACTGTGGACATGGCCGCTGACCCGGTTGTCCGTCGGGTCCGGGCGCGAACCGCCCACCAGCGTCAATGGTGCTGCGACAGCCAACTGTTTGTCGAGCCATTCATCTTCCTGAGTCGTTTTCACCTCGCAGTAGAAGGCGAGTTCGTTATTGGCAAAGACGCGAAAATCTGGTGTTCGATGCTGCATCTCGGCCTCGGTGAAACGCTCCACTCGTAGGCCGAAGCTCGACAGGAATTCGGAGACCCGGCCCTCACCGTTCAGTTTGGCTTTGGACATTCCGTCCCTTGTGATGAAATGGAGCCGGAAGCGAGAGTTGAACTCGCGACCCCCGCATTACAAGTGCGGTGCTCTACCAACTGAGCTATTCCGGCCCGTGCCTCTATCGTACCCGCGCCCGGAAGGAAATTCCAAGCCGGAACCGTTTCGGGTGCCCGCTCTGGCTGCCCTCTATCAACATGAAATGCAAGCGGGCATTTCCGTGATGCACCAGCAGCTCGCGACCGTTCCATTACAAATATGCTCTACCAACTGAGCTACGCCAGCTTGGAGGCACTTCGGAAAAGCGGGGTACGGGAATCGAACCCGTGTAAATCAGCTTGGAAGGCTGACGCCCAACCGCTAGGCCAACCCCGCATATCGCATGCATGGACAACGGCTACGGAACCATTGTACGGAACGGCGGCGAACGGGGTCAATTTGTTTACCGGCGCGTGTTTTCGGCGCCGGCTCGATAGATGTCGTGCAATCGCAGCAGGCCCAGGCACACCCCGCTGGCCGGATCGAGCACCGGCAGCACGGAGATTTGCGACGGCCGGTCTTCCATCAGGCGCAGCGCTTCCTGCAAGCGCGCATCCGGCGCGATGCAGGCGGGTTTCGGCGTCATGACCGCCGATGCACGGAGGCCGCGAATATCGTCGTGAGCCTGGAGCGCGCGACGCACATCGCCGTCGGTAACCAGCCCGACCAGGCGCTCGGAGGCGTCGACGATGCAGGCGGCGCCATGCGGATAGTGCGTCATCGCGATCACCACCTGCTTCAGCGGGTCGTCCGCATGGGCGATGGCAATTTCATCGCAGCCGTGCATCACTTCGCGAACCGTCAGCCGCAAGCTGCGCCCCAGATGTCCGCCTGGATGGAAGCGCCTGAAATCTTCCACCCCAAAATTGCGCGCGCTCATCAACGCCACAGCCAAAGCATGGCCGAGCGAGAGAGCCACGGTGGAGCTGGCGGTGGGCGCGAGATTCTCCGGATCGGCCTCGCGTTCCACCGATGCATCCAGCACCACGTCCATTTCCGAAGCGAGCGGCGCGGATGGATTGCCGAGTATGCCGATGCGCTGCGACGGCAATTCACGCAGGAACGGAATAAGCTGCAACAGCTCGAAGGTGTTACCGCTTTTTGAAACCATCAAGGTGGGATCGCCGGGCGAGTACAAGCCTAGATCGCCGTGAGAAGCTTCGGCGGCGTGCAGGAAGACGGCCGGAGTTCCAGTGCTGCACAGAGTGGAAACAATCTTGCGCGCGACATGGCCGGACTTGCCGAGGCCAGTGACCACCAGCTTGCCGGGATGGGCCAGAATCATTTCGATCGCGCAGCTCAGATTGCCGTCCAAACGCCGGGCGGCGCGGGCCACGGCGTCGGCTTCGATCCGCATGGCTTTTTGAGCAGCCTCGATCCAGAGCGAGGCCGGTGCATTTACATCCATAGTTGACTGAACCATCATCTCATTGCGTAGTCCCGGCCGATCGGGAGGCTGCTTTTCGGGGCGAGGAAGCTTGTCTTACCCTCACGCCGAAAGCGAGAACGCCTTCGGTGGTTATGATGGGTTCCACTGTCAGGACGACTGGACTCTTGGCTTGCGAGAGCTTAAATCTTCGAACTTCGATTTCGGCTTTCGAGCGAGTCTCAATGGCCTGACGCAAACATCGGCGCATCGGCTCCCGGTCCTGCGGCGCCAGGTATTCGAAGATGGATCGCTCGGCGGCGCCCGCGTCCGCCAGCACCGAATTACTCACGAACAGCGGTTGTCCCTCGGGTGAAACAGCGATCAACAAATGAGGCGGCTCCCTGAGCAGAGAGAGCAAGCTGCTCTCCAAGCTCTGGCGTTTCTCCTGGCTGCGCAGGAGGGCATCGATATCCGTGAGGGCGAGAATGGCGCCTTCAATTTTGCCATCCGGCGTGTGGGAAGGCCGGATCTTCATGGCATACGAACGCCCGGCCGAATCCTGAACGTTCTGCTCATAATGGTGTCCGCCGGTAATGGCGTCCTGGATCAACCTGGGAAGATCCGTTACCTGGATGTTCGGCTTGATATCTCCGATGGGCCGGCCCACGTCGGTGGGGATCAGGTTCAAAACCTTTTGCGCGGCCGAAGTGAAACGCCGTATGCGCAGATTGCTATCGAGCATCACAAAAACCACATCCACGCTCTCGATCAGATTGGTCAGGTCGCTGTTCGCTTTGGCCAGCTCGGAATTGCGGTTTTGCACCTCTTCGTTGACGGTGATCAGCTCCTCGTTCGTGGCCTGCAGCTCTTCTTTCGCGGTTTCCATCTCTTCGTTAGTGCTCTGCAGCTCTTCGTTGCTGGACAGGATCTCTTCGTTGGCCGACTGCAGCTCCTCGTTGGTGGCCTCCTGTTCTTCGATGATGGAGCGCAGATCGTCCTGAGTTCCGGCCAATTCTCCGCGCAAAGCCGCGAGTTCGCGGTCCGCACGCGAAATGGTCTTTGCTTTGCCTTTGGCCGCGCGCCCCTCTCCCGCCGCCTTCGCCTGCGGCGCGGTGTCAAACAACACCAGGTAGTAAGGATCTTTGGCGGCGTTGGGGGCGGATTTATCGATCAGAGGAGTCACTTCCAGAGTGACCTGGGTGGCGCTGGAACCGCCCGGCGTCCGCACACCGGTCTTTCGAATTGGACCGCCCGCATGCTTGGCCTGATGAAGCGCGGCACGAAGATCGATGGCCAATCCTTCGCGGGCCATCTTGAGGAGATTGAGGGTGGCGTGTCCGGGTGGCTGCTCTAGAAAAGGACTGGTGCGTCCGCGGAATTGAAGGATGTCGAAAGAAGAATTGATCAAAACGCCCGGCGGAGAGAACCTGGACAAAACGATCTGGTCGGCTTCCTTGCCCAGGTCCATGTCGGGCTGCGAGACCAGCCTGGGCTTCCGGACGCGAACCGGATCGCCCACCAATTCCGCCAGATCAAACTCCAGATGGGGACGCGCCGCCATGCGAAGCCTGGAATAGACCTTATGCTTCTTGTCAATCTGCCTGAAAGCTTGCGAGCCAGCTTCCACGGTCTCCGAGCTTCCCAGTAAAAGATAACCGTCCGGGTTCAGAGCATAATGGAATGCGGCCAGCACCTTCTTTTGGAGAGGGACTCCAAGATAGATCAGAAGATTGCGGCAAGTGACGAGATCCATCCGGGAGAATGGCGGATCTTTGGTGACGTCTTGGACCGCAAAGATACAAAGATCTCGCACCTGCTTGGCGACCTGATAGCCATCGTTGATTTTGACGAAAAATCTCCGCAGGCGCTCCGGGGAAACATCGGCGGAAATATTCTCCGGGTAATGGCCGTCGCGCGCCACCTGAATGGCCTGTTTGCTAATGTCGGAAGCGAAGATCTGAACCGGCGGCGACCCTCCGGGCGATTGCAAAGATTCCAGCAATAGGATCGCGATGGAATACGCTTCCTCGCCTGTGGCGCAGCCCGGGACCCAGACGCGAATGGGCAAATCGCCGCGGCGGTGCTTCAGGATATCCGGGACGACATCGCTCTTGAGGTACTCGAAGGTCTCAGTATCCCGGAAGAACGACGTCACGCTGATCAGCAGGTCCCGATAGAGGGCGTCTATTTCAGAGGGATCGTTTTCCAGGCGCTTCAGGTAGGCTCCCACGGTTTCCATTTTGTTGAGAACCATGCGGCGCAAGATTCGCCTTCGCAGCGTGTTGGGCTTGTATTGGGAGAAATCCACGCCCGTAGAGCGCTTCACCCATTGGAAGATGGCGGCGAACTGCGATTCGGAGGTGGGTTCGACTTCTTCGTTCGGCCGGGCGCTCCGAACGTAGGGATGGCCGGCGACTCGGGCCAGTTCCCTGGCGATTTGAGCGGGCGGCAGCACAAAATCCGCCGAGCCGAACTGCGCGCTGGCGCTGCGAGGCATGTCCGGGTACTTAGCGCTTTCTTGATCCTGCGCAAACGCGATGCCGCCTTCGGCTTTAATGGCCGCCAGGCCGAGCGTCCCATCGGTGCCGGTGCCGGAAAGCACCACCCCGATGGCTTGGCTCTTCCGGTGCTCGGCGAGGGAGCGGAAAAAAGCGTCGATCACCTTGCCGTGACGATCCTCGTCCTGGATTGGCTTCGCGGAAAGGCCGTTATTCTCCATGGCCAGGGTGGCATTGGGCGAGATCACGTAAATGTGATTGGCCAGGACGGGCGTCTCACCACGCACCTCCGCGACGGGCATTTTCGTCACTTTAGAGAGCAACTCGCTCAACATACTCTTGTACGTCTTGCTCAGGTGGGACACCAGGACGAAAGCCATTCCCGTGTCGTTGGGAAGCGCTTGCACCAGTTCGCGGAATGCTTCCAATCCTCCGGCCGAGGCGCCAATGCCGACCACTGGGACGGGCGAATTCACTGGGCCGGCGGTGGGAACGGACTTCTTTACTGTGGGAGTTTTCTCCACGCGCTGGGCCGGCTTTCCGGGCGGAATCTTCTTCGGCATCTGCTGAAATACTGAGGTTGCTTAGCTACAGTACCAAACTTAACAGGCAGGCGGAAGAGTTTTATAAAACTGAATTTATTGAATTGATGCGGTATCTTGAGGCTGCCCCACCACAAAAGCAGCATAGCCTTTGCTGGACAAGATCTCAGCGATGGCGTCGGCGATTCCCCGAACTCTTTGCGTTTTGCGCACCCGTAGTTTCCGCCTGGATGCGGCGCTCACCGCTGTCGTTCGAAAAGTGTCCACCCGCCGCTGTCGCGATGCCAGCCTCATCTCGCTGCTCTCGCAAATAGAGAGGGCGACTTGGGAGCGGATGGCTCGCGAAGCCTGCATTACAGTCGCCAACCGCTCCAATAAATCCGCCCGGCTGGTCTGCTTGCCCGGTAACGCCATGAGTCCTCCAAAATGCTGTCGAAAGACCAGTATAGAGGAACTGGCGAGAAACTCACCCGGCGGGGGTTTCTAGGCGTACGGAGGGCCGGCGGCAGGGGCAGATACCCGAAAGCCGGGTCGGTTGCAACTGTGATCAGCTTCATGCCGGAACAGGGCGAGACGGGCTTTTTCAGCAGCATCCCAACACAGGCGGCACGATCGGCGTAGCAGATCGACTTCGGATTCAATTCCCAAACCAACAAGGTCTGTCATCTTGCGCACTATATCGGCGTAAGCGCGCGTTGTTTCCCGGTAGTCAGCGACCAGACGTATACGTTCCTGGCACATCATAACGGCTAAATTTTACCACATAGGAACCCGGAAAACATTTCCCCTAAAGGAATCACGTTTGCGGCCGATAAACATATTAAGCCAGAAATGTTACCGGGACTCACAACGGTTTCGCTGCCGCAGACCTACTGCCGGGCCTGTCATCTGTCCACACGCTCGGACGTGGTGCGTTGCCTGCATTGCAACCGGCCGCTAAACGCCGCCACTCCCAAGAGCAAACCTCGCAAGACGAAGCAGCGCCGCATTCAGTAGGCACCCCCCCAGAACCATAAGAGTGAGGGAGTGGTCCAGGCTCACTCGTAGCGCAGAGCGATCACTGGATCCAGCCGCGCCGCCTTATTGGCCGGCCAAATCCCAAAGAACAGACCGATCGCCACAGACACCCCCACGCCCAAGATGGCGGCCCACAACGGCACTGCCGTGGGCAACGCGGGATAGATGAGGCGGCAAGCGAGGGAAACGGCCCATCCAAAAGTCATTCCAATCAGGCCGCCCAAACCAGTAAGCACCACGGCTTCGGTAAGGAACTGCAGCACGATGTCGGCGCGCCGGGCGCCAATGGCCTTGCGAATGCCGATTTCCCGCGTCCGCTCGGTCACCGAGACGAGCATGATGTTCATCACGCCGATGCCGCCCACCAGCAGTCCAACGGAACTCATCACCACCATCACCAGGGCGACGATGGCGGTAATGCTGTGGAACTGTTGCACCATCTGATCGGAGGTAGAGATGTCGAAATCGTCGGGCTTGTTGGCAGGAACGTGCCTCTGGATGCGCATCACCGCGGTGGCTTCGTCGACGGCGGCGGCCAGGCGGCCGGGCTTGGCGGTGACTACCAGGTAATTTTCTTTGGACGCCGGGAATAGCTTGTGCATACTGAAATACGGCAGGATAACGCGAATGTCGTCCTGACCGGGAAACGACTCGGCAGACCGCTTCATGACGCCGACGATCTCGAATTTGTGGCCATTCACGTCGATCCACTTGCCGATCGGATCTTCACCGTTCATCAATGCGCGGGGTACGTCGGCGCCTACGACGACCACCGGCATGCGGTGCTGGTTTTCGACGTCGGAGAAAAAGCGCCCTTCCTCCATTTCGGCCTGGCCGCTCTCCGCGTAGGATTCTTCGGTCCCAGAGATATCGGCATTGTACAGCTCGTTGCCCTTGTAGCGAGCGATGTTGATCTGCGGCCCGGTTCCGAAAGTGTTCGGAATCAAAGTGGGAGTCACATATTCCACCGACGGACAGCGGGCCGCAATAGCCAAGCTGTCTTCATAAGTGATCGGCTTGCGCCGGACCTCTTCGGCGGTAGCGTTGTGAAGGCCGGCCGGCCACTTGAAGATGATCGCGCTGTTCGTTCCAAAGCTGCGCAGCACGCCGGTGACCGCGCCGTCCAGACCGGCGATGATGGAACCCACGGCGATGATAGTCCCGGTGCCGATGATCACGCCCAGAACGGTCAGGAACGAGCGCATCTTGTGCTCGCGCACCGTGGCCAGCGCCAGACCAATCGCGGAACCGAGTTCTACCCGAGTCATCGTTCTACCGTCATTTCTATCTTTCCACCCTGAGTGCTTCAATCGGATCGAGTTTGGACGCGCGCTGCGCCGGATAAATTCCGAAGAACAGACCCACGGCGGTAGAAAGGCCCACACCGAGCAGAACCGCCGAAATGGGCACTGCCATCGGAACCGAGGTAAAGTTCCGCACCGCGGTCGAAACCAGCCATGCCAGCACCACGCCGATAAGTCCGCCCATGCCCGCCAGCATCGAGGATTCGACCAGAAACTGATTGAGTATATCCTGGCGGCGCGCGCCCACCGACTTTCGGATGCCGATCTCGTGCGTACGTTCGCTCACCACGGCCAGCATGATGTTCATGATGACCACACCGCCCACCACCATGAAGATGGAGACAATCGCGACGGCGGTGGCGGCGATGGCGTTGGTGAGCTGGTCCCAGGCGCTGACCAGCGCGTCGGAAGACAGAATCGAAAAGGTGTCGTCCTGGCCCGGCTGTTCATGCCTGCGGGCGCGAATCAGCATGCGCATTTCGTCCTTAGCTTGTTCCAACACTTTTTGATCCACGGCGCGCGCGGCGTAGCGAATGCCCGTGCGCGATCCATATATCTGGAAATATGCTCCGATCGGAATGTCGACGAAGGCATCCTGCGATTGACCGAAGACGCTGCCCTTGGCCTCCGCCACTCCAACCACCGTGAACGGCCGGCCCTCGATTTTGATCTCCTTGCCCAGGGAATCGCCATCCCCGAACAGGTTGGCCTTCAGGTCCGCCCCGATCACGGCGACGGGAGTTCGGTGCCGGTCTTCAATTTCGGTAAAGTAGCGGCCCGTGGCAATCTGGGTGTTGCCCAGCGCGGCCCAGTTAGCCGTGCCGCCGTTCAAGGAGACATTGGTGAGGGTCTGCGATCCGAGCGACACGCTGACCGTTCGTCCGGCGCTCATTCCGAAATCGCTCACAAAAGTGGCGTGATCCTTGAGGTATTGAAACTCATCCTGGCTGAGCTCCGGATTCCGCTTCTGCATTTGCAGGAATTTCTTGGGATCGAAATTGCCAAGGAAAGCGATTTTGACTATGCGGAAACCGTCCGAACCCATGTTGGAAACGGTGTTGGCGATGTACACGTCCATGCCGTGAATCATGGACATCACCGCGATCAGCGTGGTGGTGGCGAGGATAATCCCGAGCAGCGTGAGAAAGCTGCGCAGCTTGCTGGAGCGCAACGAATCCAGCGCCACCGCCGCCGCTTCGCGAAAGGACGCGTTCTGTCCTGGACCCGCTGTTCTCGAAAGGTGCCCCACTGAATTAAGAGACGACGTTGGCTGGTACGTTGTTCCGTACTTCCAATACCCAGTTTACGAGAACCTGATCCAGCCAGAAGCGCGGCTTGGTTTTTGAGATGAAACCGAGGTGGCCGCCGTGCTCGACTGCCAGCAGGCGGAGGTTCGGATTGGTCGAGAATGCGGGGTGATCGTAGACGGCGAAAGGGATGAGCGGATCGTCCTTGGCCTGCACCAGGAGCGTGGGAACACGGATGCGGTCCAGGAACTGATTGGACGATTGCGTCGCGTAGTAGTTGTCGGCGGTCCCGAAGCCGAACGCCCGGGCCGTGAACCGGTCGTCGAAGTCATAGATATTTCGAACCAGATCCAGCCCAGCCAGGTCGAAGAGCCCGGGAGTGAACCGCTCCTTGGCGCGAACACGCTCCTTGAGGCGCGTGACGAATCGCCGCGCATAGATGGCGTTGGATGGTTTGTCGAGCTGCCGGACGCAGGCGGCCAGGTCGATGGGCGTGGAAGTGGCCATCACGCCCGCGATCAGGGGGGAGGCCGAACTCCCCAGTTCCCCGGCCAGCTTCAACACCACATTACCGCCCAGGGAAAAGCCGGCCAGGAAGAGCGGCGGGTTGCGCGGGTGCTGTTGCCCCGAGATCTGTCGAACCACCGCCAGCAGGTCGGAGGTCTGGCCGGAATGATAGAGCGTGCGGCCGCTCAAATGTTCGGTGCCGCCGCAGCTTCGCATGTTGAAGCGATGGGTGGCGCAACCGGCTTCGAGCGCAGCCTGGGCCAAGCTGCGCGCGTAGCCCGCGGAACTGGAGCCTTCCAGTCCATGAACCAGAATGAGTTGGGCCACGGGTTCCGAGGCGGGCGCTTGCGAATGGACTAGGACCTGGACTCCAGGCTCGGTATCGTAAAACTTCGTCTGGACCGGGAAGCGCCGCTCGTCCGCGCCGCGACGCCAGTAGTTGCCGGCGATAGTCAGCAGGTGCGGGTTGCGAAAATAGGGGACAAAGGGCCGCAACAGACCATTTTAGAGGACGGCGGGTGTGCAGGAAAAAGTGAGGGGACGGACAAGGGAACCGTGCCCCTCAAATCATTGGACACAAGACGCTGTCGAGCGGCCGCTGACATCGTGGACGCGACCACCACATAGCCGCGTCACATCAGAGGCTGCTCCTCTAGCCAACACAGATCGGCAGACGGGGTGGAAGGAATAGTGAGAAGTTGGTACTAAGTAGGACCGTAATCGCCTGATTCAGGCGCAGGCGGTATCCAAAATCTTCTGGATCAGGGCGTCATAGGGTAGGCCCCCGGTAGCGGCCGATTGCGCGAAGTCGTCTTCACAGGCCAGCGAGGGATTAGGATTGGCCTCGATCACGACCACTTCTCCGGCCGGCGTGAGACGCACATCCACTCTGCCGAAACCACGGATCTTCAGCACGCGATACACCTTGCGCGCCAGCCGGGCCAGCTTTTCGTCGACACCAGCGGGAAGCTCCGTCGCGGGCCCATTTTGGATTCCCCACTTCTTACGATAGCTGTCGTCCCACTTGGCCTTGAACGTCGCAAACTTGGGCGTGTCCTCGGGAACATCGTGAAAAAAGATTTCGCGGGGCGGCAGGACCGTGAGCTTGCGATTGCCCATCACGCTCAGGTACAACTCGCGGCCGTCTATATATTCCTCGATCAATGCGTCGCAGTGGAATTTCTCGTGGATGAAGCGCGCGCGCTCCAGCGCCTCCTCCTCGCTCTTGGCAAACGACGCCTTGGCGATTCCGTCCGACGATTCCTCGCCCACCGGCTTCACAAACGCCGGATAGACAAAGCGCCGCAGTCGCTTCAGCGGGCGCTGCTCGGTGGAGATGACGAAATGCGGGACGCGCACGCGATGATACGCCAGCACTTTCTTGGCGAGCGCTTTATCCTTGCAAAGCATCAGACCGTCCGGGCGGGCGCCGGTGTATTTCACGCGCATCAGTTCCAGCAAGGCGGGGATGTTCGGCTCGTGCGCGCGACTGGAATGGAACGACTCGGTGAGATTGAAGACCACTTCCGGCGCGAAGCTCTTCAACTTTTCGACGATGCACAGCACATCGTCGAAGACCGCCAGGGTATCCACGTCGTGCCCCAAGCGCTGCAGACAGGCCAGCACGTCGGCCTCGGTCGGCTTGTCTTCTTCTTCCTTCAGCTCTTGCGGAGAGAAAGTTTCAGCCGCCCCGGCGTGATATGCCACGTCGAACAATATTAGAACCTTCACAATTAAACCGACCTCTTGAAGCGGCCGGTGTGCAGATGATTGGTGACCATGGCCGACAGATAGGCGGCGAGTTCGAACGAGACCCGCGCGCGCTGCAGCGGCGGCGGGAACGTCAGTTTGAGCTCCTGGCAGCGCTCAATCAATTTGCGCACCAGCATGTCCACCGTGTACTTGTGCTGCCCGGTCCAACGGACGATGGATCCGACCAGCGCCGGGCGATCGCGTCGCATAACTTTTGCAGCGGACTCTCCGTTCGGCTCACCATGTCCGAATATAACGCGCAGATCGGCGTCGTAAAAGTCGGGGAAGTCTTCGGCGTAGAGCTTACGCCGCTCGGTGTAGTAGCGCGCGAGCGTTTTTTGGAGACGGCTGGCTTCATAGATGCGCCGAACGCGCTTCACTTTGGGTGGTGTGTTTTGCGCCTCTTCCATCAGGCAATGCACGAATTCCAGTTTGTCCAGCGCCTTCCAACCGCGATATTGTTCGCGCCACTGCTCGGGGGGCAACGAAAGCCAGACCGCGAAGGTCTCGGCGAAATCTTCGTCGGGATGAGCCTGCGCATACCAGTTCGGCAGATTGCGCACGAAGCCCTTACTGTAGGGCCGCGGCTGGTAGGTCTCGGGCGAATATTCCGTTTCGGGGCTGCCAAACACGGCGTGCCAATCGTCGCGCGAGGAGAAGCGGTAGGCGTGATCGATGGCGTGGCCGCTTTCGTGGCGTAACAGTTGCTGGCACCACTCCGGAGTGCCGCCTTCCACCTGCAGCATCTGGTGCATTTCGAGAGTCTTCAAGCGAGGATGCGCCAGATAAAACGGGATCGCGATGGCGGGCGCCCCGGCTGGTGAGAACCATTCATCGCCCAGATAGCATGCGGGGCGAAACGGCACGCCATGCGCGCCGAGTTCTTCGTGGAGCTGCGCGATGCGGCCTTCGAGCTCGCTTCCGGGAATGCGGACGCCGAGATCGCAAATGCGTTTTTGGAGAAGCTCGTCGTCTTTCAGAGCCACCCAGGGCGTGGCCACCGGGGGAGGCTGCTCTGGCGGCGGCCCGGGCGGCGGATCGTGTTTCTCCACGGCTTTCATCCTAGCGCGAACCCAGTTTGAGAAGGCGGCGACGCAACGCTGGATCGCGCTGTAGCGCGCGAACGTAGGTCGATTCCTCGGGCGCAGTCTTGGCGCGTTGAATCGCAGGCGGAAAGGGATTTTGATGCAGCGCCATCGCGGCGCGGCGGGTTTCGAAGCGATCCCAATCGCCTATTCGCGAATCTGGCGTCTCGTATATCAACCAGCCGGCCGCGAGACGCCGCAAGGTGCGAGCCGGGGTGCGATAGGCCGGGTCGAGGCGCAGCTTCGATTCCTCGCGCTGCAGAAGCTTGACTACCTGAGCATTCGCCGGACGAAAACCGAGTTTGCGATAAAACCAGAATGCGCCCGACTCGATGGCCTCATCGTTGTGATGGCCGAGCTGATACGGGTCTACGGCGAAGCAATTGATCCCTAACAATTGCCGGAACAGGTGCAGCAGGCGCGCGTAAAGCCAGGCCGTCTCGCCTTCGCGGAATGTGTAGTAGAGGTTGAAGCCCACCTCCATGTGCTCAAACAGCGTCAGGCACTCGATATAACCGATCGGAACCCCGTTCTTGAAGAACATGCCCGCGTGATAAGCGCGCAGCGGCAGGCGATGCTCGGCAGGCACGCCCGAAACGAACGCCTGGACAGCACGCCCCAGGTCGGCGCGAACTACGTGAGCAGGATCGCCGTAGGTAAACCCGTGCAGTTCGCGATAGCGCATGGCCGAAGTTTCGCGCGCGAAATCGAGTATCCTTTGGCCTTCCGCGCGGCTCAAGTTTTCGATCGCGATGGCCGGCGATTCAAGCTCGTCCGTAAGGGACACATCGGCGCGGCGAATGAGCGGGGCGTCATGATAGAAAAACTTGCCGCGGCCCGGTGAGCGGCCGTTGGTCCGGCTGGCGTCCAGTTGCCAACGAATCGCGATCTTGGCTTGGGCAAACAGCTCGGAGCGCTCTTCGGCCGGAATCGGCAGGCCCTCAATCCGCGACAGCAGCCAGCCCAGATCCGATCCCTTTTTCCGCTTCGCCGCGCGGAACCAATCCATATAGGGAATGTTTGCCTCCACCAGCAGATCTTCATTAGCGAATGGATGCAAACGGCGCAACAGCGGCCCCAACAGCGCGGCGTCATAACCATCCCAATCGATTTCGACCTCTCTGGGATGATGTTCCGCCAGCCAGCGGGTGATGTCGTAGGTGAACAGCGCTGAGAACGCCGTGCCCGCGACACCGGACACATCGGGTTCTTCGAGCGGCGTCAGATCCACGCCCGCGCGCCGCAGTTGCGCAATTTTCTTCGGCATCAGATGGAGCAACTCGTCAGTGACCCGCAGCACTTCAGAATTCGGCGGGTACGCACGATAAAAGAGCAGCGCCTCGTGGAAGCGAAGCAGTGAGGCGGCGTCGGGGAAACGCGCGCGGCCCAGTTGTCGAAGCAAGCGCGGAAGTGACGCATGTTCGTCCGTTCCAAAAGCGCGTTTGGAAGCTTCCAGCCGATCCAGTTCCATCGGGAGTAGACTATCAGAAGCCATGCGACTTTCCATCACGGCTTTCCTCTTCTTCGCATTCGGTCTCGTTCTTTCCGGCCAAGATTCAAGACTGTACGTTGTCACGCACGTGGATCTCACGCCCAATTACATCGTCGACGGAACAAAGCTCCTACAACAATTCGCGTCCGACAGCCACAAGGACAAGGGCGTGGTGCGCTTCGAACTGCTGGGTGACGTCTCCCGCAAAAACCATTTCACGATCATAAGCGTGTGGGAGAATCAGGCCGCCTTTGACGCGCACCTTGAGGCGAATCACACCAAGCAATTTCGAGAAAAGCTGCAACCGATGCTGGGAAGTCCGTTCGATGAGCGGCTGCACAACATCATGCAATGACAGACGCTCCGCGGCGTCACTGTCCCGCCGCTAAGTCCTTCACCAGTTGATACAAAAACGCCTGCCCTTCGTAGAATGAGGCGACGTTCATGCGCTCGTCTCTGCCATGAGCGCGAACGTCGTCGCGGTCGCCGAAGAAGCCCGATACGCCATAGGTGGAAATGCCCGCTATACGCAGGTAGCGTCCATCGGTCGCGCCGGTGCTCATGACCGGAATCGTGACGACGCCCGGCCACATCGTATCGCTGAGGCGAGCGACAGCCTTGAGCACATCGGGACGCATGGGAGACGCGGGCCCGACGCCGACATCGCCTTGCTCATGAATCGCAACCTGGTCGTCGCCGATGGCGAGCCGCAACGCTTTGTGCACCGCCTCCACGGAGTCGCCGGGGAAGATGCGGCAGTTCACGTTGGCGGTGGCCAGCTGTGGCAGCGCGTTCAGCGCATGACCGCCGGCCAGCTCGGTGGCGACACAAGTGGTGCGCAGCATCGAATTCCAACGTGCCGAAACGGACGCAACGCGCTGCATGGCGTCTCTTGCAACGTCGGACGAACCGTCGGAGATCGATACGAGATCGTTCTTTAACGATCCGTCTTCCACCTTCGCCATTTGCCGAAAATAAGCGCGGGTCACTTCGTCGGTCTTTAGCGGGAAGCTATAACGGGAAAGCCGTTCCAGCGCGGTGGCCAGGCGATAGATGGCGTTATCCGGCACCGGAACTGAGCTGTGGCCGCCCCTATTATGAACTTCGAGCTTGAAATCGGCGTAGGTTTTTTCGCTGACCTGGATGTTGTTGGCGATCTTTTTTCCGCCCACCATCACTCCCCCGCCGCCCTCATTCAGACAGAGATCGGCGTCAATCAGCTCACGCTTGTTCTTGAGCAGCCACAGGACGCCGTTGTAAGGGCCACCGCCTTCTTCGTCGGCAGTTAGGGCCACGATGATATCGCGCTCCGGCTTGAATCCTTCATGTTTGTAGCGAATCAGGTTCGCGACCCAGACTGCGGCTTGCGCCTTGTCGTCGGAAGTGCCGCGGCCATAGAAGTAGCCGTCTTTTTCGATGAACTGGAACGGATCGGTGCTCCAGTCTTCGCGGTTGGCCTCCACCACGTCGGTATGAGCGAGCAGCAGGATGGGCTTCAGCGGTTCGGTACCGGCTCCCCCAGCGTGATAACGCACCACCAGGTTCGCCTTCTTGGGACTGGCGCCGCCCACAAAAATGTCGGAATCGGGAAAGCCCGCGGCGCGTAATCGCGCGGCCACTGCCTCGGCCACAGGAGTGGTGGATCCGGTGGTGTAGCCAGACCGAATCTCGACCATTTCCTTGTATATTTCGCGCGCGAGCTGCCGATCCGCGTCAGGCGGCATGGCGGCGGAAGCGGCTCCCAGAGCGAGCCCCCATGACAATAGAGAGAGCGCTAAGAACCGGCACATGACGCGGATTGTAGCACGCAGAGCTAAAACCGCAGCGCGAGCGCCTGCCGGGAATTGTTGGTGACTATGGCTTCGACCAGCGGGCGGTCAAAGAGCGCACGCGTGAGCGCCGGATCATCCACGGTCCACACAAACAGAGGTTTCCCGATCGCCTCTGCTTCTTCCAGGAGTCGATAGTGGGCCACCAGGAAGTCGGCGTCCGGACTCAAGCACGCGGCGCGTACGCTCTCGTTCCAGGTTGCGAAAATCAGGCCGGTGCGAATGCCAGGATGGATGGCGCGAGTTTCGTGAAGGGTAGTCGCAAGGAACGACGTGATGCAAAAATCGCTCAGAGGAAAATACCGGCGCAACAGATCGATTGCATCGCGCTCGCAGCCAGGCTCCTTGAGTTCGACATCGAGCTGAATGCGGCCATGTGTGAATCGCAGCGTTTCTTCGAGCGTGGGCAGATCGCGGCCAGGTTCGTGGATCGGATCGTGAGAAATTAGCAGCCTGCCATCGGAGGCGCGCCGGACATCGAATTCGATCATGTCGGCGCCCACTTCAATGGCTCTCGCGAACGCCGCCAGCGTGTTCTCGGGCGCTTCGGAGGACGCACCGCGATGGGCCACGATTCGCGTCAACACGAGCGGTTAACTAGCGGGCTTTTTGTGCGCGGGCTTGGCGCCGCCGGCGCCTTCGTTCAGCAGTTTCTCGGCTTGGTCGCGCATGTGCTGCTCCTGCTGGTTGTCGAAGAACGCTTCATCCACGCCCGTGTATTGCGCGCGAATGACACCGTTGCGATCGATGAACACGAGAAAAGGAACCAGCGGGCGCTTGTCCTTCGGCCACTGGATGTAATCGAGCGCCGGAAGTACACCCGCCGTGCCGACAGGAAACGGCACCTTGAATTGCGACACAAACGAGGGGATGTTCGGGTTGTCATTGAGCGCCGCTTCCACCACGGCCAAACCTTTGGGCGCCAACTCCGGATAAATGTTGTCCCAGAGTTGAGTTGTCTTTTGGCAATGTGGGCAAGTGGTGAGGATGAAGGTAAGGCACAAAACCTTACCCCGGTAGTCGCTGACCTTCACTTGCTTGCCGTCCGTCATTTGGATGGAGAAGTCGGGCGACTGCCGCGGGATTACGGCGGCCCTCAAGGAGCCGGTTGCCAGGAGAAAAGTTCCGATGATGAGTGCGCGCATGGCGAAAGTCTGAGTATACAAAAGCTGGGGGAGGAATTCAGAATTCCTCCGGGTGGCTTCGCTAATTCTGGATTCTTAATTCTGAATTCTAACCCCTAGTCCTTGCGCAGTTCCTGGTCCAGATCCGTCATTACCTGCTCCCGTTTGCCATCGGCTAGATCTTTTTCCAGGCGGCGCAGCGCCAGGCCGACGATGTCGCGATGGTGCAGCCGCGATCCAACGGTCTCGCTATCGCTCAACCGCAGCCAAAGCTCATGCAGGCGATCGACATCCTCGGGCCACAGACGGGGCGGATGTGGACCCAGATTCACGTACATCGAAGGCCGGTCTTTGCTGATGATCTCCAGCGAAAACGCATGGCGCGGTTCGGGCTGGCTTTCCCACGCCAGACCGATGCGGCGCGCCAGTTCTTCCGAAGTCATCTTCGCCGACACACCGGTTACCAGACGTGAAGCCTTGAGTCTGGTGGCGGTTTGCACGACAGCGTCGAAGGGATTTACGGCCGGGACCTCCAGCAATTCCACGGGCTTGCCTTCCTTCTCAGCCATCTCGACTACGTGGCTGAACAGCTCCTTTTCGTAATCGCTGAATATCTGATCGTCGGAAAGGTCGTACTCGCCGGCGCCGGTGGAAATGGTGCGAACGGTCATTACCACAATGTCGTGGCGGCGCAAGTTAATCTTCTGGAGAACCTTCTTCAGGTGCTCCATATTGTGATAGTCGCGCACCGCCACCAGGACGCAGCCGGGCCGCGCGTGCAAGGTGGCCGCGTTCACCTGCGGCTGATGGTCGAGGTTGAATTCTTCCAGCGTCTTGTGTTCGGCGGTTAGCTTGCGCGTCTTCGCATTGATGTGCTCGGAGAGCGTGAAGACCGCAAAGACAACCAGCGTAAAGGAGACGCCATATATGGTTGCGTACTCCTTCGAGAACAGATTCGCGATCGCGACGAAACCTAGAATCAGAGTCGTAACCCCCAGGCCCACGGGGATCTCGACACCTCCCAGCCGGAAATTGAAGGGGAACTTATATTCCTGGTCGTGCCGCTGATAGCGCAGCGCCAGAACGCCCAGGGATTTCAGGAAGAAGCTCCACACGACGCCAAACGCGTACGCTTCGCCAAGCAGATAAACATCGCCGCGGCTGAGCATGATGGTGGCGATTTGCAAAATCACAATCATGTTGACGATGCGGAAGGTGGTGCCGAAACGTTTGTGCGGCTTGCGGAACCAATCGAGCAGGACACCGTCTTCAGCCACGCGATTCAGAACGCCATTCGCGCCGATAATGGACGTGTTCACGGCGCCAGACAGAATCAGCACACCCACGATCACAACAAAGATGTGGAAGGCCAGCTTGACTAATTCGGGACCCACCAGGCGCATCGCCAAACCGCCCAGCAAGTCGTCGGAAAACTT
>Ga0182024_10011048_pt1 | contig 18243 bp, 12 predicted proteins | sample P32metaG_FD_120480 | JGI IMG/M metagenome (GOLD analysis project Ga0182024, IMG submission 120480) | Permafrost microbial communities from Stordalen Mire, Sweden - P3-2 metaG (Illumina Assembly) | ecosystem: Environmental > Terrestrial > Soil > Wetlands > Permafrost | place: Sweden: Stordalen... | reverse complement strand
TCCTGACGATAATAAGCCGGTTGCACTGGTTAACTGCGCCACGTGCCATGCGCGGCAGACGGAAAGTTTCAACGCCAGCGTCCATGGCCTCGCGCTGAAGGCCGGTCACGACGACGCGGCGACGTGCGAGGATTGTCATGACTCGCACAAGTTGGTTTCAAGCGACTCGCCGACCTCGCCGATTTATTTTTCCCGCCAGGCGGAGACCTGTGGCTCATGTCATGACAAGGAGGCGCGCGAATGGGCGCAGAGCGTTCACGGCAAAGCTGTCCTGGCCGGTTCGCACGATGCACCGACCTGCACAGGTTGCCACGATGAACACAAAATCCGCTCGCTCAAGGGCAGTTCGGCAATGACGATTTCCGAGGACGTCTGCAGCCGCTGCCACGCCTCCGAGCGGTTGAACACAAAATACAACCTGCCCGCCGACCGCGTGACCACATTTTTTGAAAGCTACCATGGGCTCGCGGCGCAATACGGTTCCACCGTGGCCGCGAACTGCGCGAGTTGCCACGGATTCCACAAGATCCTGCCGTCGTCGGACACTAATTCCACCATCAACAAAATTCATCTGGTCGAGACGTGCGGGAAGTGTCATCCGGGTGCGAACCAGGAATTCTCCCTTGGCAAAATCCACGTCGCGCCGGACGGGCAGGCGGGCGGGACGGATTTCGGCAGCCGGTTGAACCGCTGGGTGCGGCGCATTTATCTTGCGCTCATTTTTGCCACCATCGGCGCAATGCTGGCCCATAATGGAATCCTGTTTGTGAAGAAAACGGCGGCACGGCTGCGCCGGACCGAGCGGCCGGTGGTGCGGATGACGGCGTCGCAGCGGTGGCAGCATTTCGTGCTGGCGACGAGTTTTATTGTGCTCGCGGTCACCGGCTTCGCGCTGAAATTTCCCGATTCGTGGCTGGCAAAAGTTCTGGGTTCCAGCGAACCGTTTCGTCGCTGGACGCATCGCATCGCGGGCCTCGTGATGCTTGTCATCGGTGCGTATCATTTGATTTACCTGCTGGCCACGCGGGACGGACGCAAGTTGGTGATTGATTTGTTCCCGGTCAAAAAAGACGCGGCCGACGTCTGGCAGGCCGTGCGTTATCTGGCCGGATTTACAGGGGAAAAACCAAAAATTGGCCGTTTCGGCTATGCGGAAAAGATGGAATACTGGGCGGTGGTCTGGGGCACGATCATCATGGGCGCGACGGGCCTCGCCATCTGGCTGAAGATTGACGTGACGCAATTTCTACCGCGTTGGGTAGTGACCGTGGCAACGACCATTCATTATTACGAAGCGGTGTTGGCCTGCCTCGCCATCATCGTCTGGCACTTCTACCACGTCATCTTCGATCCGGAAGTTTATCCTCTGAACACCGCGTGCCTCGACGGGCGCATCTCCGAGGAATTTCAGGCGCATGAACACCCGCTGGAGACTGCAAAAGAACAGCGGCGTTCGGACACACCCAGCGTTTTGGAGCCGGGCAAGGAAATCTGATCAGGTCATCAGGTCTTAATTTCGAATTTCAACTCGCCAAAGGTTGCATGGTAAATGGCAATAAACGGTAAGCGCAGATTTTAGGGGCGTTTTAATTTACCTCAAACAGCAACCGTAAGGCTGAAAATCAAGTCATGAAAATTTTTGTCGTAGGATTGAGCTACAAGACCACGCCGGTGGAGGTGCGCGAGAAACTCGCGGTGCAACGCGCGCGCCTGCAATGCTGCGGCTGCCGTCTCAAGCTGCACGGCGGGCTCGACGAGGTGGTTTTGCTTTCGACCTGCAACCGGGTGGAGATTTACGGCGTGTCGCCGTGGATACATGGCCGGGTTCAGCAGCTCTTTCAGGAACTCACCGGCAGCGATTTCGATTTCACCCCGCATCTTTACGTCAAGGAAGGCGCGGCGGCGGCGGAACATCTGTTCGCAGTCGCCAGCGGGCTGGACTCGCTCGTGATCGGCGAAACGGAAATCACCGGTCAGGTCAAGAATGCGTATCAGGCCGCGAAAGACGCCGGGCTCGTGGGCAAAAAAATGAACCGGCTTTTCCAAACGGCATTTGCGGTGGTGAAGGCCGTCCGCACCAACACCGGCATCGGGCGCGGCGCGACCTCGGTCGGCAGCGTGGCGGTGGAGCTGGCGGAAAAAGTTTTTGACCGCGATTTGAGCGCGAAGACCGTGATGATTTTGGGCGCGGGCAAAATGGGCGAAGCCTGCGTAAAACACCTCGCCAAGCGCGGCGCGAAAACCGTGCTCGTTTCCAACCGCTCGTTTGAGCGCGCGGAAAAGCTGGCGAAGGAATTTGGCGGCCGCGCGGTGCGCCTCGAAGATTCGGCGGCGGCGATGACCGAGGCGGACATCCTGGTCAGCTCGACCGGCAGCCCGGACATCGTTTTGCGGCGCGAGGACGTGGAAAAAATTTTGCCGGCGCGCCGGAACCGTCCGCTCGTGCTCGTGGACATCGCGGTGCCGCGGGACATTGACCCGGCGGTGGCGGAACTGCCGAATGTTTTTCTTTACGACATTGACGACCTCGAAGCCGTGGTCCGTGAAAACACCAAAAATCGCGTGCAGGAACTCGCCTTGTGCCAGCAGATCATCGCCGAACATTCGGCGGAGCTGATGGCGCGATTTGATTCGCCGTTTGCGAAACGCGCTCCGGCCGCCGTTGAGGCGGTTTCCGGCTGGATGATGGGAGGCGCGGCGGCATGAAAACAATTTTGGAAAACGCTTTGGGTTGCAGTGCTGTGATCCGGGAGTGGTTTCCAGAAACGGTGACACCGCGCGGTGCCATCGGATCACAGCAAAACTAACTAGTTAGACAACAACAAAACAAAATATGAAAATAAATAAAATGATAGTGGCGGCGATGGCGGCGGGAGCCGTCCTGATGCTGCCTGCAGTTACGCGTGCAACGGGCATTTCTGGCACGGTGCATGACTTTACCACCACGACTAACCAGCTCTACTGGATCAATGGTGCGCCGTGGAATGCCGCCAGCGCCGGACGCAGCGCCAACGTCTGCGGTTCCTGCCACACCATCCACCATGCGCCCGATCCGGCCCGCGGCCCGCTGTGGATTCACACCCCGACCGCGAACACGTTCAAGTATTATTCAGCCACCATCAGCGAGTCGTTCCCGTCGGATGTGCAGATCAACAGTCTGGGATCCTCCAGCTTGACCTGCCTGGGCTGCCATGACGGTTCGATCGCGATCAACAGCCAGGACAGCTTGAGTGCTGGTGTGATTACGACCAAAGTAAAAGGCACTACGAAGCTCTTCATTGCCACCAACGACATTGTCGTCGAAGTGAGTGGCAATCAGGACGACCTGACGCACATGCATCCGATCGGGGTCAGTTATTCTGCCTGCCAAGGCTCGCCGAACCTGCCGGTCGGCAGCTTGAACGCCGTGAGCACTCCTTTTGTTGGTGCGAACGGTGTGACGGTGGCGAATATGTTGAAAGGTGGCAACGTGGAATGCGCGAGCTGCCATGACATCCATGCCACCATCGGCGCCGCGACGTCCGGCACCGGCATCATGACGGTCGCCTCAGGCCAGAATCTCTGCCTGGGTTGCCACAATAAATAAAACAGTTGTTTGAACATTCCGGGGCATCTGACCGTGATCAGGTGCCCCGGATTTTTTTGCGCTTTCACGGCCGGAACAGTCGGCGGATGAAGACTAGCCAAATAGTGTTCATCAATAAGCAAAATATGTTTAGTCGCATTCTGCGGGAAAGACGAACCTGAAGCCATGAAAACAAATCAATCTGTCACCGCCCTGAAACTGACCGTGCCACTGCTCGCCGGCGCCGCCATTCTCTGGCTGGCCGCCGGCTGCGCCACCGCGCCGGCCAGCAAAAGCTCCAAGTATGTCTTTTATCCGCCGGCACCCAACGAGCCCCGGCTCCAATATCTGACCTCGTTTGAATCGGAAAAAGATTTGCGCGGCCACGGGCGGGATAATTTCATGAGTTTCCTGACCGGCAAGCCGCCGGTTTACAATTCCCTTTTCAAGCCTTATGGCGGCGCGATGAACAAGGGCAATTTTTACATCTGCGACACGGTTGGCTATTTGGTGCGGGTGGATCTGGCCGGCCAGCGCATGACGCCGGTCAGAGCGGAAGGCCCGGCGGCGTTGAAGCAGCCGTTGAACATGGTCTTGGATGACAACGGCTGGTTTTACGTCGCGGACAGTTTGCGCGAACAGGTGGTCATTCTGGACACCAACGCGGATCTGATCGCCGCTATCGGCCAAAAGGGCGAAATGCAGCCGCGCGACGTGGCCCTGTCGGCGGACCGGATTTACATCGGCGACCGTTTGAACCACTGCGTGCATGTGCTCGACAAAGTGACGCGGACAAACCTGTTTGACATTCCGCGCCCGGACGAGGCGACCAACATCAACGTCAAATTATTCCAGCCCATCAATCTGGCGGTGGACCAGGCCGGCCGGATTTATGTGGCCGACCTCGGGGCGTATCGCGTGCAGGTGTTTGCGCCGGACGGAAAATTTCTCCGCTCGGTGGGGCACTACGGCGATAATTTCGGCGAATTTTCCCGGCTCAAAGGCATCGCCGTCAGCCATGAAAATCTGCTTTATGCCGTGGACTCGGCCGGTCAGGTCGTGCAGATGTTTGACGAAACCGGCCGGCTGCTGATGTGGTTTGGCGAGGTCGGTGCCAGTCCCTATCCGTTGGCGCTGCCGACCAAGGTCATTCTGGATTACGACAACGTGGACGCGTTCCAGAAATACGTCGCGCCGGATTTCAAGGTGGAATATCTGGTCGTCGTGATCAACCAATACGGCCCGCGCAAGGTGAGCGTGTATGGTTTTGGCCACAAAAAATAAATCCTCAATTCTTCCGTCGTCGGTTGGCGTTTATGAAAACCGGAAAGTTGCAATGGTATTTCGCGGCCATGGCCTTGGGCTTGATCCTGGCCACGCCCGGTTGCGATTCCACGGCCAAGCGCCAGTGGCTCTCGTTCTTTTTTGACGGCGTGCCCGGCGCGGCCACCGGAACCAACACCGTGGCGGTCGCGCCGGAATTGAACGGCGAAGAAGTGGTGGTCGCGCCGGTGGCCAAGCCGGCACCGCCGCCGCCGAGCACTTTTTCGTCGCATCCGCCTTTCCTGGCGCAGCAATGTGCGGAGTGTCACGGCTCCGCCACCGGCATGGGGCTGAAGGCGCCGGTGCCGGAATTGTGCTGGAATTGCCACAAGGATTTTCTCGCCGGCCAGAAGGTGAAGCATCAACCGGTGGAAAGCGGCGAATGTGCGGACTGTCACGATCCGCATCAGTCGGAGAACAAATACCTGCTTCTAAAAAAAGGCACCGAGCTTTGTTTGAGCTGCCATGACGATCCGCTGGCCGCCGGCAAAATCAAGCATCAGGCGGTCGAGGCTGGCGAATGCCTGGACTGCCATGCGCCGCACGCGACAAATTTCAAGGGACTATTGAAAAAATCCGTCAAGGACACTTGCGCCGACTGCCACGACGATCTTACGGCCAAAAAGAAATTTGTGCATCAGCCGGTCGACGACGGCGAGTGCATGGACTGCCACACGCCGCACGCCGGAAAATTCAAGGGCCTGCTGAAAAAATCCGTCAAGGACACCTGCGCGGATTGTCACGACGACATTCCCGGAAAGAAAGCCAAGGACATTCATCAGCCCGTTGAGGATGGCGACTGTCTGGCCTGCCACACGCCGCACGCGGCGAACAATAAAAATTTTCTCAAGAAAACCGCGCCGGCGTTGTGCTGGGACTGTCATGACAATTTTCTGGAGAAGGCAAAGTTCAAACACGACGTCGTGGAAGACTGCACCGGCTGCCATAAGCCGCATTCATCGGCGGGGAATTTCCTGCTCGCCAAGGACGTTTTGAAAGTGTGCGGCGACTGCCATGACGACAAGGATTTGAAGGCCGACAAAGGTCATGCCGGTGCGGAAGGCAAATCCTGCGTCATCTGCCACGACCCGCACGCGGGCCAGAACGTGAACCTGTTGAAACCCTCGGCGCTCCCAAAATGAAATTCAAGCGCCGCAAAAAATCCGGCCGTCCCCGGCGGCTCTCCCGTTCGCTGGCGATGCTGGCGCTGGCGGCCGGCGCGGGGCGGGCGGGCGCGCAGTCCTATTACGATTTTCTCCAGCCCTCGGAGCCGACGCTGACCATGCCGCAGTTGAAGTATCTCCAGACGGATGTGGAGCTGGACAAAAACAGTTACACTCCCAAATCGGGCGGCGGTGCGACCACGAGCACCTCGACGTATGTCGCCTCCGGGGTCGGCATCGGGTGGAATTATTTTCTATATCATCCGGACCTGATGACGTTTTCGATCCTGGCCGAACCGGGTTACAACTGGCAGGCGAACAACGATGGTTCGACCACGACGCACGACAATTCGCTGTTATTGAACGGCAATTTCGACGGCTCGCTTCTTCAGCTCAAGCCGTATGCGACGACGGTGAACTACAACCGGTCGCACGAGCAGTATAACTACGATTTTTTCAACTCCGCCACCGTGGATGCGCAGCGCTGGGGCGTCATCAGCGGCTATCGCGAGGGGCCGGTGCCGTCGGTGGTGACGTTCAGCCAGTCGCACGTGGACAGCAGCGGGATCAATTACGATTCCACCAGCGACCAGACCACCGCCGGTTTTCAGGCCCAAAACCTGCGGCACGGCGACGACCTGACGGACCTGAATTATCAGTTCAACCAGTTCAACAACACCAGCAGCGGCGGCGGACAGAATTACACCGATTCCAGCAGCTCGCAGAGCCTGACGATCAACGACAATGAGCACTACACCACCAGTGCGCTCAATAGCTCCTTGTTTTATGAGCACATTGAGGGCGAGGGCGCGCCGTCGGACAACGTCAACCTGATGCTCGAATACAGCATCCAGCACACGCCGCACCTGCGCAGTTTTTTCGGTTACTCCCTTTCCGATTATTCCTCGAGTGGAAATAATTCCCTGGCCAACTCGGTTCGCGCCGGGCTGAATCATCAGTTCTACGACAGCTTGAACTCGATGATTTCCGTCAATGGCGGCAATACTTCCAGCGATTCTTCCGGTTCGACCCTCGACCAGAACACGGTCGGCACCAGCGCCTCGGTGGATTACGAGAAACGGCTCGCCAACTGGGGCCATCTTTCTCTCAGCGACACTGCTGGCTATCAATACACGCAGCAGACCAGCACCGGCGACCAGCAGTTTATCGCCAACGAAGTCCACACGGTTCAGCCGCCGTTCCTTTTTTATCTGGATCAGCCGCAGGAAATCACCTGGGTCAGCCTGACCGATTCCACCGGCGCGATCACCTATGTGCAGGGCGCGGATTACGATGTCATCACCACCTCCAATCCGTGGCAGATCCGCATTTATACCACCGGCCCGAATCACATCGTCGCGGGGCAGGTGGTCAAGGCCAACTATTTCTGCCAGCCGAATCCCAACGGCAGCTATTCCACCATCAACAACGGCGCGCAGATCCGGCTGGATTTTTGGAACAACCACGCCGGAATTTTTGCCCGCTACAATTCCAGCGACAACCAGGCCAGTTCGCCGGGCTTCGTCCTGGATTCGGAAAATGAATTTCAGGCCGGCGGCGACCTGAACTGGAAACGCCTGCGGCTGACCGGCACCTACACCGACCGCACCTCGACGTTTTACGACTATCAATCCATCGTCACCTCGGAGAGCTACACCGTGCTGGCCACGGGCAAAAATTCCGCCGGCCTGAATTTCAACCAGTCCTGGAGCACCTATCCCAACAACGGCGGCGGCGGCACCAACGGCGCGCAGAACATTTCCTATTATTCCTGGACCGGTCATTACGACTGGCATCCGTTCTCCGGCTTCGACTGGAGTTCCGAGGCCGGCCTCGAACAGCAGCACGGCGGCGGCACGGACCAGAATTTCATCACCGCCCGCACCTCCCTCGGCTGGACGGTGGGCAAGCTGGAGGTCCGCCTCGGCTACGAATACGAAAACCAGGATTACAACTCCGAAATCCGGGAAAGAAACTTTGCCTATCTCCGCCTGCGGCGTAATTTCTAAAAATGAACGCGCGCCTCGCCTCAAAAGTTTTCGCCCTCGGCCTCGTCGCCGGGTTGCTCGCCTCGTGCGCGGAACAAACGCCGCCGGTTGTTACCCCGCCACCGCCGGCCGCCGTCTGGCCTTCGCCGCCGGCGGAACCGCGCCTCGCTTTCGTCCAATATCTGCAAGGCCCAAGTGACATCGGCCAGAAACCGTCCGTCTGGCGCCATCTGGCCAACTGGATCACCGGCGACACCGGCGCGAGCCAGAATTTGCGCAAGCCCTTCGCCGTGGCCGTGGATGAAAACGGCAATCTCTGTCTCACCGACACCGACGCCCGGCAGGTCTGCTACGCCGACTTCATCCGCAAAAAATGGCGCAGCTATGACGGCGTCGGCAAAATCAAATTCGCCAGCCCCGTCGCCGTGGCGCGGCACAACGGCATCTTCTACGTCGCCGATTCCGAGCTGGCCCGGGTGTTCGCTTTTCGCGACGACGGCAAACTGGTTTTCATGATCGGCGCGCCGCTGAAACGGCCCGTCGGCGTGGCCATCAATGGCGATTCGCTCGTGGTGGTGGATTCGGCGGCGCACGCCGTCCTGGTTTTCGGACTGGACGGAAAATTCCAATTTCAATTTGGCAAACGCGGCCTCGCGTCCGGCGAATTTAATTATCCCACCTGCGTGGCCGCCGATGCCGCCGGCCATTTGATCGTCGCCGACACGCTCAACAGCCGCGTCCAGGTTTTTGACCGGCAGGGAAATTTTCTCTCGCAGTTCGGCAGCAACGGCGACACCTCCGGCCATTTCGCGCGGCCCAAGGGCGTGGCCACTGACACCGCCGGAAACATTTATGTCGTGGATGCGCTGTTCGACAACTTTCAGATTTTTAATCCCGCCGGCCAGTTATTGTTGAATGTCGGCGAGGCCGGCGTCGGGCCCGGCGGCTTCGGCCTGCCCAACGGCATCGCCATCAGCGCCGACAACCGGATTTACGTCGCGGATGCCTTCAACCATCGCGTGCAGGTTTTTAAATATCTTGGCGGCCAATGAAAACGCTTCTTAAAACCTTACTCGCTTGGCTGCTGCTCGCCGGCCTCACAGCCCGTGCGGACAGCATCATCAATTCCGTCCACAATCTTTCCGCCGCCGGCCCCGGCACGGTCAAGGCCACCATCGGTTCGGACGCTTGCGTATTCTGCCACACCGCGCATCATGCGAATGGCGAGACGCCGCTGTGGAACCATTCCATGTCCAGCGTGTCGAACTACGTCGTTTACAGCAGCGCGCGGCTCGATGCGCTGAAGCTCACCATCCCGCAGCCGAACGGCTCGTCGCGATTGTGCCTGAGCTGTCACGACGGCACGGTGGCGCTGGGCAATGTCAGCAGCGGCCAGGCCGTCGCCATGCAGAATGGCGTCACCACCATGCCCGCTGGCGCGAACAATCTCGGCACCGACCTGTCGAGCGACCATCCGATTTCATTTGTTTATGACAGCAATCTGGCCGGACTGGATTCGTCGATCAAGGACCCAAGCTTGTTGACCGGCAAGGTCCGGCTGGATCGGGAAGGGCGTTTGCAATGCACCGCCTGCCACGATCCGCACAATAATCAATACGGCAACTTTCTCGTCATGGACAACAGCGCCTCGGCCTTGTGCCTGACATGTCATAATCCGCCGGGTTGGACCACCTCGCCACACGCTCTTTCTGGGATCGCTGCACCGGCGGTCATCACGGTCCGGCTCGCCAGCGCCTCCCGTCCCAATAGCAAGTTTGCCGCCCGCATCAAGTCCGCCACCATTGCCGGCATCGGCTGCGAGAACTGTCACATCAGCCACCGCGCCGCCGCCAAGACTCACCTCATGCAGTCCGAAACGCCGGAGCAGAATTGTTTCAGCTGCCACAACGGCATCACCGTGAAACAGGATCTAGCCGCCGATTTCGACAAACCCAGTGTCCATCCCATCACGCTGAACAGTGACAGCCATTCGCCCGTGGAAGACCCGGTCAACCCGCCCATGCGCCATGTCACCTGCGCCGACTGCCACAACGCCCACGCGGCCAATGCCGCCACCGCCTTCACGCCCAACGCCTCCGGCGCGCTCGCCGGCGTCACCGGCATCAGCGCGGCGGGTGGCACGCTCACGCCCCTGACCAAGGAATATCAACTCTGCTTTCGCTGCCACGCCGACAGCGCGGAACGCGGCCCGGCCACCGTGCAACGGCAATACATCCAGACCAACACGCGGCTCCAGTTTTCCACCGGCAACCAGAGCTTCCATCCCGTCGAGGCCGTCGGCCGCAATCTCGCCAGCGTGCCCAGCCTGATCATGCCGTGGACCGTGAACAGCCTGATCTATTGCACTGACTGCCACAACAGCGACTCCGGCCCGAAAGCCGGCGGCAACGGCGCCAACGGTCCGCACGGCTCGATTTACCGGCCGCTGCTGGAACGCAATTTGAACCTCGGTGATTTTCAGGGCGAGAGCGCCGGGGCCTACGCCCTCTGCTACAAATGCCACAGCCGCCCCGTGGTGTTGAGCAGCGCCAGTTTTCCCCTGCACGAAAGCCATGTGGTGAACGACCAGGCCGCCTGCACCACCTGCCATGATTCCCACGGCGTCGCCAACGCCCCGCACCTGGTCAATTTCAACACCCTCTACGTCACCAACAGTCCGTCCGGCGTGGTCAGCTACCGTTCCACCGGCCTGATGCACGGCGTCTGCACGCTGACCTGCCACGGCGTCATCCACAACAACACGCCTTACTGAAAGCCGCTGCGGACTCAATACGCGAAGAACAATCTTGTTCAGTCCACGGGGCCAAACCGCCTGCCACGCCTGCCGTATCGCGATACGACAGTCCTCTTTGGGCCAGTTTCAGCCCCGCTGTGCGTTCCAGAGGGCTTGTTTTCAATGGCTTAGAGAGTCATCCGCAGGGGGAGTTAGACCGATGCCGTGCCCGGTAATTGAGGGTTGCAAAACAATCTTCATTGCCGCCATCACCTTGAACGGGTAAAAACTGGCCGCGTGAATCACTTCCGCGGCGGTGATAATTCCAATGGTCGGCGCGACCCGATCAGCCGGGAATGGCCAGGTTAATTTCACCAGACGCCAGCGGCCGATGATTTGATGAAGCCCATGCGCCACCCTAAAAAACCAAAACCCGCCCCGCGGCCGGCCACCGCGGTGGCCAAGGCGCGGGCACGTTTCCCGGCGTGGCTGCCGGCCTTGTTGTTGGCCTTGGTGACGCTGGCCGTTTACTGGCCAGCGACGCGCCATGATTTCGTCAACTACGATGACGGCTTTTATGTCCTGGCCAACCCCCATGTGAGCAGCGGGCTGACCTGGGACAATGTAAAATATGTTTTCCTGAATTTCGACTGCTTCAACTGGCATCCCATAACCATGTTGTCCCACATGCTGGACTGCCAGTTGTTCGGCTTGAATCCATGGGGACATCACCTGACCAGCGGACTGCTCCACGCCGTCAATGCCGCGCTCGTTTTTCTGCTGCTGCGCGGCCTGACCGGGGCGGTTGGCCGGAGCCTGATGGTGGCGATGCTGTTTGGGCTGCATCCGTTGCATGTGGAATCGGTGGCTTGGGTGGCGGAGCGCAAGGATGTGCTGAGCACGCTGTTCGGGCTGCTGTCGTTGATCTGCTATGGGCGTTATGCGCGGTCAAAACCGGCCAGCGCCCAATACCTGCTGGCGCTGCTCTTTCTGGCCCTGGGCTTGATGAGCAAGCCGATGCTCGTGACCTGGCCGTTCGTCATGCTGCTGCTGGACTACTGGCCATTGGGGCGAATGCGGAATGCGGAATGCGGAATGCGGAGTTTTTCCAGGCTCCTGCTGGAGAAAGTTCCATTCTTCATTTTGGCGGCGGCAATGTGCGTCGTGACCATGGTCGTGCAAAAACAACCGGGCGAAAGTGAGATGCTGATTCCCAGTTTGCCGCTAGGCGCGCGGATTGGCAACTGCCTGGTGGCCTACTGCCGCTATCTGGAAAAATTGTTTTGGCCCACGGATCTGGCGGTGTTCTATCCGCACCCGGGTCACTGGCCGGTGGGGACGGTGCTGCTGGCGGGCGGTCTGCTGGCCGGCGGGTCGGTAATTTTTTGGCGGCTGCGGCGGCAGCCATTTTTGCTGATGGGCTGGCTGTGGTTTCTCGGCACGCTGGTTCCCGTCATCGGGCTGGTGCAGGTGGGCGGACAGGCGATGGCAGACCGGTATGCCTATGTTCCGTCGCTGGGTGTGTTCATCATGGTCGTCTGGGGCGTGTATGAACTGACCCGGGGCCGGCGTTATCAGTCGGTTAGATTGGCGGCGGCGGGTTTGGCGGCCATCACGTTGTGCGTGGCCGTCACCCGGCAACAATTAAGCTATTGGCAGAATGGTGAAACCCTGTTCCGCCACGCGCTCAACGTCACCGAAAACAACTGGCTCGCCCATAATAATCTTGGCGTGGTTCTCGAAGACCAGGGCCGGATCAGCGAGGCGATCAGCCAGTGTCAGGAAGCCGTCCGCCTCAGACCGGATTTCGCCGAGGCCCATTACAACCTCGCCATCGCCCTCGGCAAGAATGGCCAGATTGATGACGCGATCAGCCAATGTCAGGAAGCGCTCCGGCTCAAACCGGACTATGCCGAGGCGCACAACAACCTGGGCGTCGCGTGGCTCAAGCAGGGCCGGATGGCAGACGCGATCCATCAATACCAATCCGCCCTCAGCCTCAATCCGGATTATGCCGAGGCGCATTTCAATTTGGGCGTTGCCCTTGGCGATCAAGGCCAGATGGCCGAGGCCATCCATCAATATCAGGCAGCACTTCGCTGCAAACCAGATTATGCCGGGGCGTGCAACAACCTGGGCGTCGCCTTCGGCAAGCAAGGCCGGCTGGATGAGGCGATTCTTCAGTTCCAGAACGCTCTCCGCCTGCAACCGGATGACGTCGAGGCGCAAAATAATCTCGCCCGACTTCTGGAAATAAAAAATGCGCCGTCGGCCAAATAAACAAGATTTCGACTGATTAGGTTATTTCCGGGGAGCTTCCGGCGGTTTCATTTTCGTCCGCATGTAATGGAAAAGGTATTGCTGGGCGTAGCCGGCGTGCGGGCCGAAATGGGTGGCGGCAAAGTGGCGCAGCCGTTTCGCGCTGGCGCGGCGGCGGGGAAAATACAGTTCCTGCAACGCGCGCTCAATCCACACGTCCACCGGAAACGCGGTGTCAAAACCATAGGCGAAGAGCAGCACGCAGTCGGCAATCTTCCCGCCGACGCCGTGCAGGGCCATCAGCTCGGCGCGGGCGGCGGCGAAGTCCAGCGTGCGGAGTTTTTCCAGGTCCAGTTTTCCGTCGGCGATCTGGCGGGCGGCGTTCCGCAGGCCGGGCGCGCGGAAACCCATCTTGCAACCGCGCAGCTCCGCCTCGCTGGCGGCGGCGATTTTGTCGGGGGATGGAAATAAAAAATGTCGCGCGCCCCTCACCCCGTCCCTCTCCCCATCCGATGGGGAGAGGGTGGCCGAAGGCCGGGTGAGGGGCTCGCCAAATCGTTCGCAGAGCAGGGCGACGATCTGGCGGATTTGCACAATCTGCTTGGTGGAGGACAGAATAAACGAGGCTAGACATTCCCACGGGTCTTGCCGGAGCAGGCGCAGCCCGGGACAGGCGGCGACGGCGGCCCGCATCGGTTCGTCGTCGGGAAAAGTTTTGAGGATGGCGGCCAGGTCGGTTTCGGTCTGGAGCCAGTGCCGGAGAAAATTCCAGTCGCCCGCCGGCGCGGCGGTGGCGGCGTGAATGCCGTTTTCATTCGGCGTGAGCCGGATGAAATGTTTGCCGACGCCGCCGTGCCAGGAGTTTTCAACTTTTCGCCAGCGGAAAACCTGGCCGGAATCGAGCGTGGCGGCGAGGTCATAGTCGCGGACGGGCAGGAGGATTTCCGTGGCGGCCATTTAGCGCAGATTGTAGCAGCCGATGATTTGCACGCGCTGGAAGGTGCGGCCGTCGGGCAGGAGGATGTCGCGGACGCCGAGGTTGGTGACGACCTCAAATTCGGCGGCCAGGCGTGGCTGGAAGACCCGCAGCCGGGGAATTTTGCCGTAATGGACGGGTTCGTGCCGGAGCCATTTCCAAATCCAGCCGGATTCCAGCGGATACGATTCGAGGTGCCGCACGAAAATGGCGTTCTGGCCGCTCCGGTGGTTGCAGTAATTATATTCGTCCCAGAAGGGAAACTGGTTGACCAGTTCATCATCGTCGAGGCAATAAACCAGCGGCTTGCCGGCGATAGCGGCGGCGCGGGCGGGCGGCGAGTAAAAAGTTAAAAGGCTGGCGGTGCCGTAGTCGTCGGCGATGACGAAGGCGCCGGGATCGAACTTGGCGCGTTCGGCCTCGACGACCTGGGCGGTTTCGCGCCAGCCGCGGACGCGATGCGAGGGATCCGCCTCGCCGGGCAGCTTGGCGACGACCTTGCTCAGCAGGTCGCTGTCATACATGAAAGCCGACGCGAGCAGGCCAAATACCAGGCTGGCGACGAGCCACGGCTGGAGCCGGACGCGATGTTCCGTCCAGTAGAGCGCCATGAGGCAGAACAGCGGCGGCACGGCGGGGGCAATCCAGTTAGGCAGCACGTGGGAGTGCAGCGTGTAAAGCCAGTAACCAAAAAACACCGGCGCACCGGCGCAGAACAAAAATAGCTGCAGCGGCTTTTCCTTCCGTTTTTTCCAGAAGCCGAAGCACGCCCACATCATGCCGACGAAGAACACAGGATTCAACAGGCCGGCCTGTGCGCCGAGAAAATCCAGGAAGTAGCGCCCGTTCGGCCGCCATTTGCCGACCAGCCCGGCGTTGCCGGCGACGTGATGGACCGTGGCCCAATCGTGCTGTGCATTCCAGATGAGGACGGGCAGGGTGCCCAGCGCCAGAAGGCCGAGCGCCAGCCACGGGCCGGATTTGCGCAGATGAGCGCGGGCGGAAGGTTGCAGGGCAAAATAAATGCCGAAGCACACGGGCAGAAACAGCGCGCTGTATTTGCAGAGAAAACCGAGGGCGGTGGCGAGGCCCACGATGAGCCAGTCACGCGTCCGGCCCTCCGGCTGCACCGCACGCCAGCCGGCGATGACGGCCCACATCCAGCAGAGGACGAGCGGCGGATCAATCGTCATCAGGACGGAGCCGGCGACCAGCAGCGGCGTGGCGAAGGTCAGCAGCAGCAGGACAAACGCCCGTCGGCCGCCGATTTCGCGGGCCATGAAATTCAGGATGAGCCAGCTCAAGATCGCGCCGAAGACCGGCGAGAAAAAGCGCACGCCCAGTTCCGTGTCGCCGCCGAGCGCGGTGCCCGCCCACTGGATGTAGGCGATGCCCGGCGGCTTGCTGAAATAGGAGAGCGCGAGATGTTTCGACCAGAGCCATTGGTAGGCCTCGTCGCCGCTCAGTCCGATGATCCCGCTGGCGATGTAAAGCCAGCGCGCGACCAGCGCGACGATGATGACGAGCTGGCCGAGATGCAGCCATTCCATTTCGGATTTCGGATTTCGGATGGCAGCAGAAAACGGTTCTGGGTTCTGGGCTCTATGCTCTGGGTGAAGCAATGACGGCATTTTTTCATGCCAGGCCGGGAACAGTTTTTTACCAAGAAAATTCCACAGCGCTTGGGCCGCGATCACCAGCGCGACGGCGTAACCGGCGCCGAGAATGGCTCCGGCGGTCACATCGCTCGGATAATGCACGCCGCAATAGACGCGGGAAAAGGCCACGCTCGCGGCGAGCGGGAACATGAACCATGCGCTGCGGCGGTAAAACAGAAACACCACCATCGCGGCGGCAAACCAGTTGGCGGCGTGCGCCGACGGCATGCTGCCGGAGCCGGAGCAGCCAAGGCGTTCCACCACGTCGGACAAAGCGAGGCACGGGCGCGGCCGGCCGACGGCATTTCTGATGGTGCCGATGACGAGCGGATCGCCGGCGGCGATCACGATGAGCAGCAGCAGCGCGCACAACCGCGCGCGCGTGCCGCCGCGCACCAGCGTGACCACAAACGTCACCACGGCGGCGAGGGAAAACCAGCGCATGACGCCATCCCCGCCGCTCAAGCGCGGCATGAGCCAGTCGAAAACCGGATTGCCCAGCGAGCCGTTGATGAAATGAAACAGCGCGGTGTCAATGGATTGAAGCCAGTGCATCGCGGGCAGGGTAGCGGAAACAATCCGGCCGGAGAAAGCTCAAATGAAATCCCGCGTTGCGGATGAAGCCGGCGGGGCTAGGCTTTTTGCTGAAATACCCGGAAGGGTGGACCCATGACCGAAAGCGAACTGGATGCGGTGAGTGAAAGGACTGACCCCTTTATGACCCCTTTACTCAGTATTGCGGACGCGATGTTTAGTATTGTGGACGACGTTCTTAATACTAAGAAATGGTTCCGGGAACCAAAAGCTTGGGCCGAACGTCCTGTATTTTGACGCTGTGAGGAAATAAAACCGAGCTGGACTTGCGTCCGGCTCGGTTGGTGACGGGGTTTATACGCCTTCACCCAGACGTTCAGAAGTGCAACGCGACCACCCAAACTCGCTGCCCGAGCCGCGCCGCAAGCAAAACCCCTATGCCAACCCTAATACGGACAGCGAAATCTCACTTCACAAATCGAATCATTTCAAAGGCACTGCCTGCCCCGGCCAGCCCGTCGGGCAGATGCTCACCGGTTGATCCAGTAAAGCAGCCCGGCAAACGCGGCCAGCAGCAGTGCGACGCTCATTATCGTCAGAAAGCGAATCTGCTTCTGATGAATCGAAAGCCTGCGTTTTTGATGGTGATTGCTCATGCTGCCGGTTTCCAGCGCCGGGAAGTTTCTTAAAATCTCACCGGAATGACTGCCCCGATTTTGCCAAATCCACGACCTGCTTTGTCAGCTTAATGTGGCGGTTGCTGTTGCCAGCCGGTGCCAGCGTCGCGCAGGCGTTTGGCCATGACGCACAGGCATGGGCGAAATATCAATGCCAATCCCACGCGCGGATTTGCGAATCAAATCGACATGGAGCGGACGGCGAAAGCCAGTCAGTGTCAGCGGATGTTATTCTTGAAATAGAGCAGCAGCCGCTGGCATTTGGGGATGTCCTTCGCCAGCAAATCCCCGTTCAAGGGCGTGTTCAGGAATTCGCTGTAACCCGGCAGCCTTTGAAGTTCCGCCGTGTTCAGATCGCGGAACGCCATCGCTGAATCGGGAAAATACCGCTTCTCAACCGGCTCTTGCAGCAGGGAGATGACGTTGTGATGGCGCGGGTCACGGCTGATTTTTGCGTAGAGCGCCTTCACTACTTCCTCCTCGCCCTCCAATGCCTGCATGAAACAGCCGTCCTTGAAGAGCAGCAATCCCGTGACACCCGCACGCTTGTTCCGCTGAACGCTGTGCTTAAGCATGTCAATCAACGCCGGCCGGTCGAAGGATTCCACCGCCGTGCTTGCATAAACAACCTGGTATAGTGACGCCATGAACTTTTCTCCTGAACTGATGTTTCAATCTAGGCAAGTCCCGCGAAAAAGCAAATGACAATTCATTAATCGGTGAATACGGCCATCCACGCCCATGTCGCCGACTTGCACCTTGTTCGGGATGCCGCCGAGGGCGATGACGGCCCAGTTCTCAAATTCAAACGGCGGGATGACGCGCAGCTTCTTCACCGTCCACGGCAGGTCGCGGACGACGAGGCCGCGTCCGGCGCGCCAGAGTATTCGCTTTCCGGCAACGCGCAAATGTCGCGCAGGCGTTTGGCCATGACGCTCAGGCATGGGCGAAATATCAATGCAGCCGGAAGAAGGCCGAGCCGGGGCCGTTGGTGATTTGGAGGCCGCTAAAGGGAATGCCATTGCTGACCGTCACCCAGTTGCCAGGGGCTGGATTAGTGGTCATTTGCAGCACAAAATTCGTGGCCGACGCCGGCCAAACTACCACCGGTGAGCCGCTTACCGCAGTGACGCCCACTGCAGGAGGAACGGTTCCAATATTAGTAACGGTAACAATATCAATTTCACCATTGCCGGATGAATCGTCAGGACTGGCGACACCTGAAATCTCGACAAGATTTGTTATGGCCGATGAGTCAATGATGGAACCGCCGCCGCCGCCGCCGCCGCCGGCGTTGCCGGCGCCGCCACCACCACTATAGCCGCCGCCGCCGCCGCCGCCCACGAAACTGCCGCCGCCACCACCG
>Ga0182024_10011047_pt1 | contig 18245 bp, 12 predicted proteins | sample P32metaG_FD_120480 | JGI IMG/M metagenome (GOLD analysis project Ga0182024, IMG submission 120480) | Permafrost microbial communities from Stordalen Mire, Sweden - P3-2 metaG (Illumina Assembly) | ecosystem: Environmental > Terrestrial > Soil > Wetlands > Permafrost | place: Sweden: Stordalen... | reverse complement strand
CGAACTCGCCCGCCGACGCGTTGCCGAACGGCATGTTGTCGCGAACGATCTTCACCTCTTTGCCGTTCTCGACGATCGTAGTCAGCGCGTTGTGGGCGGACGTCGGCTTGACGGCATCGTCGAGCTCGATGTCGGAGAGCTTGGTGCGCCCGATGATGCGCTCCTGCGCTTCGGTCGACAGCGCATTCCAACCGGCCATGTCGTGCAGGTATTTTTGCACGATGACGTAGCTGCCGCCAGCGAACAGGGCATCCTCGGGGCCGAGATAAGCGGCATCGATCGCCGTTTGCGCCGTCGGGTTCTCCGTGCCGTCAACAAAGCCGATGAGGTCGCGGTCGTCGAAATAACGGAAACCATGCACTTCATCGACCAGGGCAACCGTCTCGCCGAGGCGGGCCATGATTTGCGTTGCCAGCTCGAAGCACAGATCCATGCGTTTGGCGCGAATGTGAAAGAGGAGATCGCCGGGGGTCGCGACGGCATGGCGCGAGCCGGCCCTGATTTCCCGAAAAGGATGCAGTTCGGCTGGCTTGGGCTGGCCAAAGAGCCGGTCCCACGCGTCCGATCCAATCCCCATCACACAGGAGAGGTTTCCCTCGATATCGCGGAAACCGACGGAACGTAACAGTGCCGGGAGGTCGCCGCAAAACGAGCGGACCGCCGCACTATTCGCGCCGCCATGGTTGACCGTCACGACGATAAAGATCGCCGCGCGGGTCAAAGCCTGAACCACCTCCTGTGGCACGGGAGGCAAGCCGGATTGTACGCCGGGCGCGCTCAATGAATCCTACTCCGTCGATGACGCCCCCTGACAGGGGGGCACCTTTCATGGGCTTAAAATTTGCGGGATTGCGAGGAAAAAGACAACTCACGCGCAAAACAATCTGCGCGTGCCGCCGCCAATGAAATGAACCCGTTGACCGTTTGGCGCGACCAAGCCGGCATGTCGATCCGAATCCGCGGCCGGCGCGCGCGCCGGCCGGATGCCGGCGTGCGCCTGCTGGACATCGTTTGTTACATGATGGTCCGCCGCACTGTTGCGAAATGTTTTAGGTCGCCGCGCCGGTTCGGTCACGACCTCGACACGATTTTTATCTCCAATGATCGCAAGGGGTCAAAGTTGTGACCCTTGGGAGGATTTCACCGATGTTTGCCGTGTTGCGCGCCGGCGTTGTCGCCGGGCTTGCCATCGTGCTTGTCGCCATGCTCGTCATCATGGCGTCGATTTCCGCCAAGGCCGCCGACAAGCCGTTTCAGAATACCACTTTAGCCGAGAGCGCGATCACGCTGGAGGCGCAGATCAAGTCCGACGCCGGTGCGCCGACCAAGCCGTTGCCGCAGCTGCGGCGCGACGCCGACGCGGCGTTTTCCAAGAACGATTTCCGCTCCGGGATGGCGCTGCTTGGCCAGATCGTTGCCGCGGCGCCGACCGACGCCACGACCTGGCTGCGGCTTGCCAAGACCATCCTGCAGATCCGTCCGTCCGACGACCGCGAGCGCGCGCTGCTCATGGAGCGCGCTTCGACCGCCGCCTACATCGCCTATCAGCGCACCACGAACCGCAACGAGGAGGCCGACAGCCTCGCGCTGCTCGGCACGGTCCTGAGCCAGCGCCAGCAATGGCGGCCGGCGCTCGACGCGCTGCGGCTCTCGCTCGAAGGGCGCGAGGTCGCCGACGTGCGCGCGCAGTACGAGCGGCTGCGCGACCAATACGGCTTCCGGGTGCTCGACTATACCGTCGATGCCGACACCGCCTCGCCGCGCGCCTGCTTCCAGTTCTCCGAGGAACTGCCGCCGCGCACCGACTATTCGCCGTTCGTGGTGCTCGCCGGCACCGACAAGCCGGCGCTGTCGGCTGCCGAGAAGCAGCTCTGCGTCGAGGGCCTCAAGCACGGCGAGCATTACAACGTCACGCTGCGCGCCGGACTGCCGTCGGTGGTGCACGAGTCGCTGTCGAAGTCCGCCGACTTTTCGGTCTACGTGCGCGACCGCGCTCCGAGCGTGCGGTTTTCCAGCGCGGCCTATGTGCTGCCGCGCACCGGCCAGCACGGCATTCCGGTGATCAGCGTCAATACCCGCGCGGTCGCCGTCGAGATCTACCGCATCAGCGACCGCAATCTGGTCGATGCGATCGCCGGCGTCGGCTACAACCAGGCCGATTTCCAGCACAGCCTCGATCGCTATGATGTCGAGCGGCTCAAAAAGTCGCGCGGCGTCGCGATATGGAAGGGCGAGCTCGCGGTCGATGCCGCGGCGGTTAATGCCGAAGTCACCACCGCCTTCCCGGTCGACAAGGCGGCCGGCGATCTCAAGCCCGGCGTCTACGTCATGGTGGCGCAGCCGCAGGAGACCAAGAACGTCGACAACAACTACGATTCGCTCGCGACCCAGTGGTTCATCGTTTCGGACCTCGGCCTCACCGCGTTTTCCGGCAATGACGGCATCCACGTCTTCGTCAACTCGCTGGCGACGACCGGCGTCAAGGACGGCGTCGAGGTCCGGCTGATTTCGCGCGGCAACGAGGTGCTGGCGACGCGGCGCACCGATGCGAACGGCCAGGCGCAGTTCGAAGCGGGCCTCGCCAACGGGGAGGGCGCTTCCGCCCCCGCGGTGCTCGCCGCCGGCGACCCGCAGGGCGATTATGCGTTCCTGAGCCTCAAGGCGCCGGCCTTCGATCTCACCGATCGTGGCGTTGCCGGGCGGCCGGCGCCGAGCGGCCTCGACGCCTTCGTCTATGCCGAGCGCGGCGTCTATCGCTCGGGCGAGACCGCCTATCTGACGGCGCTGCTGCGCGATCCGCAGGGCGCGGCTGCGCTCAACGTGCCGCTCACCTTCGTGGTCGAGCGGCCCGACGGCGTCGAATACAAGCGCAGCCAGGTGCCGGATCAGGGCATGGGCGGCCACAGCCTGACTTTGCCGATCGCGGGCTCGGCGCCGACTGGCACGTGGCACGTGCGCACCTTCACCGATCCGAAACGCCCGCCGGTCGGCGAGACGACATTTCTGGTCGAGGATTATGTGCCGGATCGCATCGAGTTCGATCTGACTTCGGCGGCCGCGGCCATTGCGCAGAAGGCGCCGGCCAAGATCGACGTGGCCGGCCGTTTCCTCTACGGCGCGCCGGCCGCCACCCTCGAGCTCGAAGGCGACATGCGCATCGCCGCCGCGAAGGAGCGGTCCGGTTTTGCCGGATATCAGTTCGGAGTTGCCGACGAGCAGGTCGATGCCGTCCAGCAGACACTCGAGGATCTCCCGGCCACCGACGCCGCCGGCAAGGCGAGCTTCAGCGTCGCCATCGACAAGCTGCCGTCGAGCACGCGTCCGCTCGAAGCGCAGATTGCGGTGCGCATGGCCGAGCCCGGCGGCCGTGCCGTCGAGCGCAAGATGACGCTGCCGGTCGCCGCAAGCGGCAACATGATCGGCGTCAAGCCGCTGTTCTCGGGACGCTCGCTCGCCGACGGCGCCAGCGCTGCCTTCGACGTCGTGGTTGCCGCACCCGACGGCAAGGCGCTCGCCCAGGGCGGCCTGCACTACGAGCTGCTGCGCATCGATACGCACTATCAGTACTACAAACGCGACAGCAACTGGAACTACGAGCCGGTCAAGACCACGACGCGCGTCGCCGACGGCACGCTCGACACCGCGCTCGACAAGCCGGGGCGCATCTCGCTGCCGGTGAAATTCGGCCGCTACCGGCTCGAAGTCTCGACGCCCGACCCGAACGGCGCGCTCACGTCGGTGTCGTTCGATGCCGGCTGGTATGTCGAGGCGAGCGCCGACACGCCCGACATGCTGGAGATTGCGCTCGACAAGGGCGAGTACCGGCCCGGCGATACGATGACCGTTGCGGTCACCGCGCGCAGCGCCGGCCGCGTCACCCTCAACGTGGTCGGCGACCGGCTGCTGGCGAGCCAGACCGCCGATGTGACGCCCGGGGTCGCGCAGGTGAAACTGCCGGTCGTCAGCGGCTGGGGCAGCGGCGCCTATGTGGTGGCGACGCTGCGCCGCCCGCTCGATGCGCCGGCGCAGCGCATGCCGGGCCGCGCCATCGGCGTGCAATGGTTCTCGATCGATCGCGCCGCCAAGACGCTCACGCTCGACATGAAGCCGCCGCCGCTGTTGCGGCCCGGCACGGCGCTGCGCATCCCGGTCAAGGTCGGCGGGCTCGCCGCCGGCGAAGAGGCCAAGATCGTGGTCGCGGCCGTCGATGTCGGCATTCTCAATCTCACGAACTACAAGCCGCCGTCGCCCGACGACTACTATCTCGGCCAGCGCGCGCTTTCCGCCGACATCCGCGATCTCTATGGCAACCTGATCGACGGCATGCAGGGCACGGCCGGCCAGATCCGCAGCGGCGGCGACGAGGGTGCGCAACTGCACGGCAGCCCGCCGACCGGGCCGCCGCTTGCGCTCTATTCCGGCGTCGTCAGCGTCGGGCGGGACGGCAACGCTGAAGTGGCGTTCGACCTGCCTGACTTCGCCGGCACCGTGCGGGTCATGGCGGTGGCGTGGAGCAAGGACCGCCTCGGCCACGCCTCCGCCGACGTCACCGTGCGCGATCCCGTCGTGCTCACCGCGACGCTGCCGCGCTTCCTCCTTCCCGGCGACCATTCGACCATCCATCTCGATGTCGACAATGTCGAAGGGCAGGCGGGCGATTACGCGATCGCCGTGGCGGCAACGGATGCCGTCGCGGCCGGCACGGGCGCCGCGCAGAAGCTGACATTGCGCGCCAAGGAGCGCGGCGCCGTCACCATCCCGGTCACCGCCAATGCCGCCGGCAGCGGCACCTTGCGGATCGATCTGACGGGACCGTCGGGCTTTGCACTTCAACGCACCTACGTGTTGGCGGTGCGCTCGCCGGCACAGATCCTGGCGCGGCGCACGGTAAAGCCGATCGCCAAGGGCGAAAGCCTGACGTTGTCGGGCGATCTGTTCGCCGATCTGGTGCCCGGCACCGGCGCCGTCTCGGTCTCGGTCGGTTCCTCGACCGCGCTCGATGCGGCGGCGCTGCTTGCCGCGCTCGAGCGCTATCCGTACCGCTGCTCGGAGCAGATCACGAGCCGCGCCTTGCCGCTGCTCTATGTCAGCGAGCTCGCCAGCGCGGCGCATGTCGCGCTCGATACCGGCACCGAGCAGCGCATCCGCGAGGCGATCGATGCGCTGCTGACGCGGCAGGACGCCAATGGCTCGTTCGGCCTGTGGAGCGTCGGCGGCGACGACGTCTGGCTCAACGCCTATGTCAGCGACTTCCTGACCCGCGCCCGCGAGCGCAAGGTTGCGGTGTCCGAGACACCCTTCAGGCTTGCGCTCGACCGGCTGCGCAACGCGGTCGCCAACACGACCGACGTGGGCAAGAACGGCGGCACCGATTACGCCTACGCGCTCTACGTGCTGGCGCGAAACGGCATGGCGCCGATCGGCGACCTGCGCTATCTCGCCGATGCCAAGCTCGACGCGCTGTCGACGCCGATCGCCAAGGCGCAAATCGCCGCAGCGCTCGGGATGGTCGGCGACCGCACCCGCGCCGAACGCGTCTATGCGGCGGCGCTGGCCGCGCTGGGGCCGCAGCCGCAGCCCGACATCGCCAGCCGCGAGGACTACGGCTCGACGCTGCGCGACGCCGCGGCCCTCGTCACTCTCGCCGCCGAGGGCGGCGCGCCGCAAGCCACCGTCCACGCCGCCGTGCAGCGGGTCGAAGCCGCACGCGCCTTCCTGCGTCCGACCTCGACGCAGGAGGATGCCTGGCTCCTCCTCGCCGCCAGCGCGATGGCGAAGGACGCCGGCAAAGTCTCCCTCGATGTCGGCGGCGAAGCAATCAAGCATCCGCTCGACCGCACCATCCGCGCCGGCGACCTGAAAGCGCCGCTGCGGGTGACCAATACCGGGGAGGATGAAGTGCGGGCCGTGGTCACGGTCACTGGAGCGCCGGTGACGCCGGAGCCTGCTGCCGAGAAGGGTTTTAAGATCGAGCGCCTCACCTACACGCTCGACGGCGACCCGGTCGACCCGGCGCAGGTGAAGCAGAACACCCGCCTCGTCGTGGTGCTCAAGGTGACCGAGGCGCAACCCCAGTTTGGCCGCGTCATCGTTGCCGATTATCTGCCGGCGGGATTCGAGATCGACAATCCGCACCTCGTCTCTTCCGGCGACACCGGCACGCTGGCGTGGATCACCGATGCCCAGCAGCCGGTCTCGACCGAGTTCCGCGACGACCGCTTCACCGCCGCCTTCGACCGCAAGAACGGCGACCCTGCCGTGTTCACCGTCGCCTACGTGGTGCGTGCGGTCTCGCTCGGCAGCTACGTGCGTCCGCAGGCGAGCGTCGAGGACATGTACCGGCCGGACCGCTTTGGCCGCAGCGACAGCGGCAAGGTCGAGGTGACGGCGACGAAATGAGCGAACCTCGTCATGGCGAGGAGCAAAGCGCTGCAGCAAGCGGGACGGGCCGGACCCGCCGGCCCGCCATGATGCGCGGGAGAATGCGTGTCGCCCTGTTCGCGGCCTCGCTTGCCGGCACTTTGACCGCGGCCGCGGCGGGGTGGGTCTGGTCGCTCGGCCCGGCGCCGCTCGGCCAGGATCTCGAATTTTCGACCCGGGTGGTCGATCGCGACGGCCGGCTGTTGCGGGCCTATGCGACCGCCGAAGGCCGCTGGCGCCTGCCGGCGGCGATCGGGGAGGTCGATCCGCGCTTCTTCGACATGCTGTTCGCCTACGAGGACAAGCGCTTCCGCGCGCATCACGGCGTCGACCCGCTGGCACTCATGCGCGCGGCCTATCAGCTCGCCAGCAGCGGGCGCATTCGCTCCGGCGCCTCGACGCTGACCATGCAGGTGGCGCGGCTGTTCGAAGGCCGGCACGGCCGCGACCTGCCGGGAAAGCTGCGGCAGATGGTGCGCGCGATCGAGATCGAACGCGCTTTGACCAAGGACCAGGTACTCTCGCTTTATCTCGATCTTGCGCCCTATGGCGGCAACATCGAGGGCATCCGCGCCGCCGCGCTGTCGTATTTCGGCAAGGAACCGCGGCGGCTGACACTCGGCGAAGCGGCGCTCCTGGTCGCGCTGCCACAATCGCCGGAGTTGCGGCGGCCGGATCGCTCGGCCGAGGCCGCGCGCATCGCCCGCAACCGCGTGCTCGACCGCTTCGCCGCCGAGAGCAACGTGCCGGCCGATGAGATCGCGCTCGCCAAGGCCGAACCTGTCCCGTCCGCTCGCCACCCGATGCCCATGCTGGCGCCGCATGCGGCCGACCGGGCGATCGCCGCAGCCCCGGCCGAGAAGGAAATCCGGCTGACCATCGACGCTGTCCTGCAGAAGCGCCTGGAGGACCTCGCCCGCGAGCGCGCGCGCGCGCTGGCGACGGCGCTCGGTCCCGATATCTCGCTCGCCATTCTCGCTATCGATAACGCGACGGGGGAGGTTTTGGCGCGCGTCGGCTCTCCCGCCTACTTCGACGTGCGCCGCGCCGGCCAGGTGGACATGACGCAGGCGCTGCGCTCGCCCGGCTCGACGCTGAAACCTTTCATTTACGGTCTCGGCTTCGAGGATGGCTTCATCCATCCTGAGACTTTGGTCGAGGATCGGCCGGTAAGCTATGCCGGCTACGCGCCGAAGAATTTCGATTTTACGTACCAGGGCACCGTCACGATACGCCAGGCGCTGCAGCTTTCGCTCAACGTGCCGGCGGTCGGCGTGCTTGACCAGGTCGGAGCGAGCCGCCTCACCGCCCGCATCGAGCAGGCCGGCGCCGCGCTGGTGCTGCCCGAAGGCGAGGCGCCGAGCCTCGCCATCGGTCTCGGCGGCGCCGGCATAAAACTCTCCGATCTGGCGATGCTTTATGCCGGGATTGCGCGGCTCGGCACCGTGCTGCCGCTGACCGAGCGCATAACGGCTGCGGCGCCGCAAGCGCGGCGCCTGATGGAGCCGGTCGCGGCCTGGTATGTCGGCAGCGTGCTTCTCGGCATGCCGCCGCCGGAGAACGGCGCGCCCGAGCGCATCGCGTTCAAGACCGGCACCAGCTACGGCTATCGCGACGCCTGGTCGGTCGGTTTTGACGGCAGGCACACGATCGGCGTCTGGGTCGGGCGGCCTGACGGCGCGCCGGTGCCTGGCCTCGTTGGCCGCGCCGCGGCGGCGCCGCTCCTGTTCGACGCCTTCGCCCGCATCGGCACGCCGCCGGCGGCGTTGCCGCGTCCGCCCAAGGGCGTGCTCGTGGCCTCCAGCGCCAAGCTGCCGCCGCCGCTCAAGCGCTTCCAGCCCGGGCGGCTCGCTGGCGGCTCCGCGCACGCAGCGCTGCATATCCTGTTCCCGCCGGACGGCGCCAGGCTCGATCTGCCGGCCGCCGACGGCACGCCCGATCTGGTTCCGCTCAAGATTTCAGGCGCCGTCGCCCCGGTCACCGTCCTGGTCAATGGCATTCCGAGCGTTGCGGGACGCGGCGGCTTGTTCTTCAAGCCTCCCGGCCCGGGTTTCTCGCGTGTCACCGTGATGGATTCCGCAGGCAGCGCCGACAGCGTCATGGTGCGGGTCGAGGACCGTTCGGCGGCCTATGGATCGATTAGCGCGGCACGTGAGGGTTGCCCCATAACCCCTTGCAAGCAAAGGGATGGGGCAGGGGGCTCCCCTTAGTCTCACCGGACCCGCCAAGGCGTAGCCAGCGCTTCCCCGGCCGGGGCGATTTCACTATTGTCGGCGCCTGATTTGCCTCGGGGACGCATGACCACGACCACCGGCGCGGCGCGGCCGTCCTACTGGCCGGTCCAGGGCCTCACATCGGTTTTCGACTTTGCCGCGGGCACGCACCGGCGGGCGGTCCTGTTCCTCGTCCTGGTGTCGCTGGTCGCGTTCCTGCCCGGCTTTTTCCAGATCCCGCCGGTCGATCGCGACGAGGCGCGTTTCGCGCAAGCCACCAAGCAGATGATCGAGACCGGCGACTACGTCGACATCCGCTTCCAGGACGAGGTGCGCTACAAGAAGCCGGTCGGCATCTATTGGTTGCAGGCGGCGGCGGTGCACACCGCCGAGGCGCTCGGCGTCCGCGATGCCCGCACCACCATCGCGGTTTACCGCCTGCCGTCGCTGCTCGGCGCCATCGGCGCCGTGCTCGCGACCTATTGGTGCGCGCTGGCCTTTGTCAGCCGCCGCGGCGCCGTGCTGGCGGCGCTGATGATGGCGGCCTCGGCGCTGCTTGGTGTCGAGGCGAGGCTCGCCAAGACCGATGCCATGCTGCTGTTCACCGTGGTCGCGGCCATGGCGGTTTTGGCGCGCGCCTATCTGGTGCCGCGGGAAACGCCGCCGACGCGCCTTGGATGGGGACTGGCGGGGGTTTTCTGGACCGCGCTCGCCGCCGGCATTCTCATCAAGGGGCCACTCATTCTGATGGTCGTCATGCTCGCCGCGGCGACGCTGTCGATCCTCGAGCGCTCGGCGCGCTGGATGCTGGCGCTGCGGCCGCTCATCGGATCGGCCTGGCTCATCGCGCTGGTGTTGCCGTGGTTTTTGGCGATCTATGCGCGCGTCGGCAGCGCCTTCCTGGTCGACTCCGTCGGCGAAGACATGTTGCGCAAGGTCGCGAGCGCGCAGGAGACGCACGGCGCGCCGCCGGGCCTCTATTTCGTGCTGTTCTTTGTGACCTTCTTCCCCGGCTCCATGCTGGCGGGCTTGGCGACGCCCGCGGTCTGGGCGGTGCGCCGCGAGCCGGCCGCGCGCTTCCTGCTGGCGTGGCTGGTGCCGTCATGGATCGTATTCGAGCTGGTGGTGACCAAGCTGCCGCATTACGTGCTGCCGCTGTATCCTGCGATTGCGATCCTGATCGCGGGAGCGCTCGAATCGAAGGCGCTGTCGCAGCGGCCCTGGCTGATGCGCGGCACGGTGGGGTGGTTCATCGTCCCGGTCGTCGTCAGTATGGTCGCGGTCGCCGGTGCGATCATGGTCAACCGCGACCTCGCGCTGCCGGCCTGGCCGTTCTTTGCCGCCGCCATCGTCTGCGGCCTCCTCGCCTGGCAGTTCTACGACGAGAGCGCCGAGCGCGGCGTCGTGCGCGCCGTCTTGGCTTCGCTCCTGATGTCGATCGGGCTCTATGCGCTGGTCGTGCCGGCGCTCAGCCCGATATTCCCGAGTGTGCTGCTTGCCGACGCGCTGAGCGATGCCGATTGCGAGCATCCGGTCGCCGCCAGCGCCGGCTACGAAGAGCCGAGCCTGGTATTCCTTGCCGGCACCGCGACCCGTCTCACCGATCCATCCGGAGCGGCCGATTTCCTGGCGCAGGGCGGTTGCCGCTTCGCGTTTATCGACGCGCGGCAGGAGCGTGCCTTCGCGCTTCGCGCCGAAGCGATCGGGCTGCACTACAGCCGCAGACCCCGCGTCACGGCCTTCAACATCAGCAAGGGGCGGCCGTTCGCCATCGAGGTCTTTGAATCGGCGGGCGCGCCGTGACGGTGACGAGGCCGCCCTCTGACGACATAGAGGCGGCGCCGCGGAAGGGGCGAGTGCATCGCGGTTGCGAACTCGTGGTCGCGGTGCCGCGCCGCACGCTCGGCAACCTCGTGCGGTGGGGCCGCGTGGCCGTGCGCGCACCGGTGGCGGCTCTGCCGCGACCGCCGCGATGGACCTACGCCGTGGTCGCCGTCACGCTCATCGCCGTGGTCGCTTCGATGTTTCTGATCGACGTCGCGGCGAGCCAATGGGCGCTGCATTTGCCGCTGAAACTTTCCGGCGCATTTCAGCCGATCACCGATTTCGGCCTTGCCAGCCGATTCCTGGTGCCGTTGGGATTTGCGCTGCTGGTTCTCGCGGCGGTCATGTCGCCGGCTTTGCCGCGCCTGACGCAGGGCTTCATCGCCGTGCTGGCCGCCCGCTGCGGCTTCTTGTTCCTGGCGATCGCGCTGCCGGGTCTGTTCGACACCATCGTCAAGCGCCTGATCGGCCGGGCCCGCCCCTTTGTCGGCGGTCACGACGATCCGTTCGCCTACATGCCCTTCATCTGGCGGCCCGCATATGCCGCCATGCCCTCGGGCCATGCCACGACGGCGGCGGCGGCTGCGGTTGCGATCGGCGCGATCTGGCCGCGCGCGCGAGGCGTCATGTGGCTCTATGCGCTCATCATCTTGCTCAGCCGCGTCGTCGTTCTGGCCCATCATCCGAGCGACGTCATTGCCGGCGTGCTGTTCGGCGTTCTCGGAGCGCTCATGGTGCGGCGCTGGTTCGCGGCGCGGCGCCTGGTGTTTTCCGCGACCGATCTGCGGGCCTATCCGGGGCCGTCGTTCAAGCGGATCAAGGCCGCCGCCCGGCAAGTCATTGCGGGACGGGGCGACGACTGCCGCCCGATTGCGCCCAGTCGGTCGGCGCCTTAGAAGCTGCGGCATGGTGCTGAGCAACGGGCGCGGTCCCGATCCTGGCATATCCGTGGTCGTGCCAGCGCGGAACGAAGCCGGCAATATCGCGCCGCTCATCGCAGAGATCGCAGCCGCCCTGCACGGCCGCTCTTTTGAGATCGTTTATGTCAATGACGGCTCGCGCGATGCGACGGAGCAGGAATTGCGCGGCTTGATGGCCGAGCGCCCCTGGCTGCGTCAGATCCGTCATCGAGAATCCTGCGGCCAATCGGCGGCGGTGCGCAGCGGCGTCGCCATGGCCCGAGCGTCAATTGTCGTGACGCTTGACGGCGACGGCCAGAACGACCCGGCCTTCATTCCGGCGCTGGTCGCAGCGCTGGAACAGGACGCGCCACGCCTCGGCCTGGTCGCCGGCCAGCGCGTCGGCCGCAAGGCCACCGGCTTCAAGAAGCTGCAGTCGCGCATCGCCAACGCCGTGCGCGAGACCGTGCTCAAGGACGGCACCCGCGATACCGGATGCGGTCTCAAGGCATTCCGCCGCGACGTGTTCATGTCGCTGCCCTATTTCGACGGTCTACACCGTTTCCTGCCGGCTCTGGTGCGGCGTGAGGGATACGACATCGGCTATGTCGACGTGATCGACCGGCCGCGCCGGCACGGCGCCTCGAACTACGGCTTCTGGGATCGGCTGTGGATCGGCATCCTCGACCTCGCCGGCGTGTGGTGGCTCATCCGCCGCAAACGGCGCATCGCTCAATCTGAGGAGGTGACCCTTGCTCGTTGATCTGTCCCGCGCGGTCGGCGCCTACCTGCAGGACGTCTTCGTCACCAGGCTCGATTGGTGGGTCGTGGTGGGATTCGCCGCCCAGGGCTTGTTCACGATGCGTTTCCTGGTGCAGTGGATCGCCTCCGAGCGGGCGGGCCGCAGCGTCATTCCGATGGGGTTCTGGATTTTCTCCATCGGCGGCGGTGTGCTGCTCCTCGTCTACGCGCTCTACCGCAAGGATCCGGTGTTCATTGCCGGTCAGGCGTTCGGCGTCTTCGTCTATCTGCGCAACCTCTACTTCGTCATGCGCGAGCGCAACGCGGCCGCGTCCCCGGCATAAGGCGCTCAGCCGCGCGCCGCGGCGGCGAGCGCGGCAAAGCCGTGTTCGAGATCGGCCAACAGATCCTCGACCGCTTCGAGGCCGATATGCAGGCGCACCGTCGGGCCGCCGGGCTGCCAGCGCGTCGCGGTGCGCACCTTGGTGCAGTCGAAGGGGATGGCCAGGCTCTCGAAGCCGCCCCACGACGCGCCGATGCCGAACAGCTCGAGCGTGTCGAGGAAGGCATACACCGCCTGCTGCGGCACCGGCTTGAGCACGATGCTGAACAGTCCGCAAGCGCCGGTGAAGTCGCGCTTCCAGAGGGCATGCTGCGGATGGCTTTCCATGGCCGGATGCAGAATGTGCAGGACTTCCGGCCGCTCCTTGAGCCAGCGCGCCACCGCAAGCCCCGATCTGTAATGCCGGTCGAGCCGCACCGCGAGCGTGCGCAGGCCGCGCAGACCGAGATAGACGTCGTCGGGGCCTTCGCACAGGCCGCACAGGTGGGCGGTATCCTTCAGGCTCGCCACGGTGGCGGCGTTCGCCGAAACCGTGCCGAGCATCACATCGGAATGGCCGCCGATATACTTGGTGCCGGCCTGGATCGAAAGATCGACGCCGTGTTCGAGGGCGCGGTAATAGAGCGGGCCCGCCCAGGTGTTGTCCATGAGCACGACGGCGCCCTTGGCATGGGCCGCCTGCGCGATGGCGCTCACGTCCTGCAGCTCGAAGCTCAGCGAGCCCGGCGATTCGACATAGACGGCGCGCGTATTGGGGCGGCACAGGGCCGCGATGCCGGCCCCGATCAGCGGATCGTAATAAGTGGTGGCGACGCCCAGGCGGACGAGGATATTTTCGCAGAACTTGCGCGTCGGCTCATAGGCGGTGTCGGTGACGAGCAGATGGTCGCCGGCATGCAGCACCGACAGCAACGCCGTCGAAATCGCCGCCAGGCCCGACGGCAGCAGCGCCACCCCGGCGCATTGCGGCCCTTCGAGCTCCTGGAGTGCGCGTTCGAGCGCTTCGGTGGTCGGCGTGCCGGTACGCCCGTAGCGGTAACGCGAGCGGCGGGCCGCAAAATCCTCGGCGCTCGGATAGAGCACGGTGGAGGCGTGATAGACCGGCGGGTTGACGAAGCCATGCTGGGAGGCCGGATCGCGCCCGGCCGTGACCACGCGTGTATCCTGGTGGCGCGCCGGGGGGCGGCCGGTCTTGCGGGTGTCGTTCATGCCGGTGTCTTTCGCGTGCCTCACTCTGGGCCCATTGCGCCATTACCCCGGCAATGATCGCTCTCGTCAACCCCTTGACCTTGCTGCGCGATCGTTCTCAGATGGCGCCGCGCGGGGATTTTCTCAGGGCGCGCCGATGGTGGGGCATTGGCGCGCGGCTCATTGCTGAAAGGCCTGGTCATGAAACGTCTAGCTACGGCATTCGCTCTTGCAACGGTGCTTGCCTTCGGCACGCAAGCGGCATGGTCGCAGACGACGCTCAAGGCAGTCCAGGACCGCGGCGAGCTGCTGTGCGGCGCCAACGGCACGCTGGCCGGCTTCGGCATGCCCGATCCGCAGGGCAACTGGGTCGGCTTCGACGTCGATTTCTGCCGCGCCATCGCGGCGGCGATCTTCAACGACCCGGCCAAGGTCAAGTTCATTCCCCTGACCGCGGCCAATCGCTTCACGGCGCTGCAATCGGGCGAGATCGACGTGCTGTCGCGCAATACCACCTGGACCATGTCGCGCGACACCTCGCTCGGCATCGATTTCGCCGCTGTCCACTACTACGACGGCCAGGGCTTCATGGTGCGCAAATCGCTCAAGGTGAGCTCGGCGCTCGAACTCAACGACGCTGCGGTGTGCGTGCAGCAAGGCACCACCACCGAGCTCAATCTGGCGGATTATTTCCGTTCCAACCACATGACGCTCAAGACCGTGACGTTCGCGACCGCGGACGAGGCGATCAAGGCCTATGAAAGCAGCCGCTGCGACTCCTATACGACCGACTCCTCGGGCCTCTACGGCGAGCGCGTGCTGCTCAACGATCCGAGCGCCAACATCGTGCTGCCGGAGATCATTTCCAAGGAGCCGCTTAGCCCGGCGGTCCGCCAAGGCGACGATCAGTGGGAAGACATCGTGCGCTGGACCCACTACGCCCTGGTCGATGCCGAGGAGCTCGGCATCGCCAAGACCAACCTCGACGAGCAGATGAAATCGCCAAATCCGGAGATCCGGCGGTTGCTGGGCGTCGAAGGCCAGTTCGGCGAGTCGCTCGGCCTCACCAACGACTGGGCCTATCGCATCGTCAAGTACATCGGCAATTACGGCGAGAGTTTCGAGCGCAATGTCGGCCAGGGCTCGCCGCTGAAGATCGCGCGCGGCCTCAACGCGCTGTGGACCAAGGGCGGCTTGCAATACGGGCTGCCGATCCGCTGAGCGCCGCGTTGTGCGCCGGTCGCCGTCACGGTCCGGCCCATGACTGACATCGCCGAGCGACCGGCGCGCAGCACGCGCCGGATCAGCAGCATTGCGCTTCAAGTCGGCCTCGTCGCGGTGGTGGGCGGCCTCATCGCCGCCGCCGCCTACAACGCCGCGCAGAACCTTGCGCACGCGCACATCGCCTCCGGCTTCGCCTTCTGGAACAATTCCGCCGGCTTCGACATCAGCCAGACCTTGATCGACTATTCGGCCAGCACGTCGACGTTCGGCCGTGCGTTCTGGGTCGGGCTCCTCAACACGCTGCTGGTCGGCGCTCTCGGCATCGTGCTTGCGACCGTGCTCGGCTTCGTCGTCGGCATCGCGCGGCTGTCGCGCAATTGGCTGGTCGCGCGCATGGCGGCCGGCTACGTGGAGTTGATCCGCAACATCCCGCTGCTGCTGCAACTGCTGTTCTGGTACAACGCGGTGCTCAAATCGCTGCCGGAACTGCGCGGCAGCGTCGCGCTGCCGGGTGGCGGCATCCTCAACAACCGCGGCCTGTTCCTGCCGCGCCCGCAGTTCGCCGACGGTTTTGGGGCGGTGGTGGTTGCCTTCCTGGTCGGCTGCGCGGCCGCGATCCTGCTGTACCTGTGGGCGCGCCGGCGCCGGGAGCGCACCGGAGCGCAGGCGCACGTCCTGTGGATCGCGCTGGGTCTCATCGTCGTTCTGCCGCTCGCCGTCTTTCTGCTGGCCGGCTCGCCGTTGAGCTTCAGCAATCCGGACCTCGGCCGCTTCAACGTTCGCGGCGGCGTTGAGATCCTGCCGGAATTCGCGGCGCTCCTTCTCGCGCTCACGGTCTATACCGCGGCCTTCATCGCCGAGGTGGTGCGCGCGGGCATACTTGCCGTGCCGAACGGGCAGACCGAGGCCGCCGCGGCGCTCGGCCTGCGCTCGGGCGCGACGCTGCGTCTCGTCGTCGTGCCGCAGGCGATGCGGGTCATCGTGCCGCCGCTGACCAACCAGTATCTCAATCTGATCAAGAACTCCTCGCTTGCCGTCGCCATTGGCTATCCCGATCTGGTGCAGGTCTTTGCCGGTTCGGTGCTCAACATCACCGGGCAGGCGGTCGAGGTCATCGCCATCACCATGGCGGTCTATCTCAGCATCAGCCTCGTCATGTCGCTGCTGATGAACCTTTATGGCCGCGCGCTGGCGGTGGCGGAGCGCTGACGGTCATGGCGGCGATTGCCGACTTCCCGCTGCAATATCTGCGCCGCGACCCCGCGGAACGCCTGCCGCCGCCGTCGGCGCAGGCCGGCCTGCGCGGCTGGCTGCGCGCCAACCTGTTCTCCTCGCCGGCCAATATCGCGCTCACGCTGGTCTGCATTTTCTTCATCGTGTGGTTCGTGCTGCCACTGGTCCGGTTCATGCTAATCGATGCGGTATGGTCCGGCGCCGACCGCGACGCCTGCGTGGCGTCGCCGGCGCTGCCGCATCCCGGCGCCTGCTGGGCGTTCGTGCGCGTGTGGCTGTCCTATTTCGTCTACGGCTTCTATCCGATCGGCTCGCGCTGGCGGGTCGATCTGTTCTTCCTGGCTCTGGCGTTCGGCATCGCATGGCTGCTGTGGCCGTCGGCGCCGCGCCGCGCCATCGGCGCCGCGTATTTCTTCGTCGCGCTGCCGATCCTGTCGGTCATTCTGCTGCACGGCGCGCCGTGGCTCGGGCTTGCCGTGGTGTCGACGTCGCTGTGGGGCGGCATCCTGGTCACCGTCGTCGTAGCCACCGTCGGCATCGTGTTCTCGCTCCCGGTCGGTATCCTGCTGGCACTGGGGCGGCGCTCCGAGATGCCGATGGTGCGCGTCTGCTCGATCACCTTCATCGAGTTCGTCCGCGGCGTGCCGCTCATTACCGTGCTGTTCATGGCGAGCGTGATGCTGCCGCTGTTCGTGCCCGAGCGCTTTGCGCCGGACAAGCTGGTGCGCGCGCTCATCGGCGTGGCGATGTTTGCGTCGGCCTATATGGCGGAGGTCGTGCGCGCCGGACTTGCCGCCGTGCCGCGCGGCCAATATGAAGCGGCGCGGGCGCTGGGCCTGCCGTATTGGCGCATGTATGCGCTGGTCATTCTGCCGCAGGCGCTGCGCGTGACGCTGCCGAACATCGTCAACACCTTCATCGCACTGTTCAAGGACACCACGCTCGTCTTCGTCGTTGGGATTTTCGACTTCCTGCGCACCATCGAAGCGGCGCGCGGCGATCCGAAATGGGCCTCGCCGGACGTCAGCATCACCGGCTACGCCTTTGCCGCGCTGTTCTATTTCGTCTGCTGCTATGGCATGTCGCGCTATGCGAGACGCGCGGAAGCGCGCATGGTCCGCAGCGGACGGCGCTGAAGGTGGTTCATGAGCAAGAGCGCGGACGATCCCGGTGCAAGCTCCTCGCGGGCCGAGGTGGCAGTGGAGATCATCGCGCTCCAGAAATGGTACGGCGAGTTTCACGTGCTGCGCGACATCAATCTGAAAGTCGCGCGCGGCGAGCGCATCGTCATCTGCGGGCCGTCCGGCGGCGGCAAGTCGACGCTGTTGCGCTGCATCAACCGGCTGGAGGACTGCCAGACCGGCCGCATTGTGGTCGACGGCACCGAGCTCACCGACAATCCCAAGCAAATCCTCGCGGTTCGCCGCGACGTCGGTATGGTGTTTCAGCAGTTCAACCTGTTCCCGCATCTCACCGTGCTGGAGAACTGCACGCTGGCGCCGATCTGGGTGCGCCGCATGCCGCGCAGCGAGGCCGAGGCGCTCGCCATGCGCTATCTCGAACGCGTCAAGATTCCCGAGCAGGCGCAAAAATATCCGGCGCGCCTGTCCGGCGGCCAGCAGCAACGCGTCGCGATTGCGCGCGCGCTGTGCATGAACCCGAACATCATGCTGTTCGACGAACCGACATCGGCGCTCGATCCCGAAATGGTGAAAGAGGTGCTCGACACCATGGTGGAACTCGCCCAGGACGGCATCACCATGCTGGTGGTATCCCACGAAATGGGTTTTGCCCGGCAGGTCGCCGACCGCGTGATCTTCATGGCAGACGGCCAGATCGTCGAAATCAACGAGCCGAACGGCTTCTTCGATCACCCGCAGCACGAGCGTACAAAGCTGTTTTTGCAACAAATCCTGCGCTGAATAGCCTCAAAGACAGCATTGGCTATGCATTGCGAAGCCTGCTGGAAGTAATCGATGCTTAATCGATATTCACCAATGTGGCATTTTTGGAATATTAAAAAGTCGCAATCTGGCTAATAGGCAACGTGTAGAAACTTTAACTTGTATAAATTCTTCGAGTCTTTTCTATTTGGAGCAACTTTGAAACCACATCTGTGGAGGATGAAATGCTCAAGCCTGTGATTGCCGCGACGGCATT